>Ga0115000_10005600_pt1 | contig 10050 bp, 7 predicted proteins | sample ArcticOcean_MG_C_6_FD_89690 | JGI IMG/M metagenome (GOLD analysis project Ga0115000, IMG submission 89690) | Marine microbial communities from western Arctic Ocean - ArcticOcean_MG_CB8_128 | ecosystem: Environmental > Aquatic > Marine > Oceanic | place: Arctic Ocean: Canada Basin | collected...
AATATTTTTTTGTTTGTGTGAATCCCCGTGATGAGCCCCAGAAGCGAGGGCCGTTAGGCTGATTGAAGCAAGAATGAGGGTAAGTGTTTTAATGGTGATTAGTTTCATTGTATTTATATTTTGAGTTAACGTTGTTGGTTTTGGAAAGATTGGTCGGATTGACCGTTCTGACTTTGTTAGGTTCGACCATTGGAGGGTTGAATACAAGTAGTATGAACAGGATTTGAGTGCTTAAATAGATTCAAAAGTTGTTCAAAAATGCTAAAACCGGGTTATTCAACTAGGGTCGAAGTAATTTAGCGGTTCAAAATCTATTATGAGCCATAAATGAACTATTAATGAATAATTTTGTTCAACGTGCTCTGCTTTACTCCAGACTTTGCATGTATACCAAGCATCATCATAAATCTTATTTTTCTGTAGTTCGCCTCGCTGAGGCAATACCTTTACTGGAGCGGCGGTTTAGCAACCCGCCCTACACTATTCTCTCAATATTATGATGCCGCTTGGCATCGATTAGGCCATCAAGGTAAATTCGCTTAGGCTGATTCGAGCTAAGGGGGGCGTTGTTAATCGAATACCAAAATTTGGGTACGGGTGCCGCGCTACGCACCGCAGGCGTGTCACTAAGACCTTACCGGGATCGTTAGCCTGACGGGGGGCTTTGTGGGTTTCGATGGACGCCGACCGACCGACTGATTAATCAGACGTAATCGGGTCTTCCGCAGGAAATTCCTCTGAAAGACGATACTGCACCGCCTTGCTAAGATCGGCAATCCGCTCTGCGTTGACACCAAGATCGCTCAGTCCAAGGCGCGATGTTGAGCGGAAATCGACTGCCGTGCTGGTCTCTGTCGCGCGGATTCGCGCTACTACGTCATCCTGAAACCCAAACCAGAACAGTTCTTCGGTTCCCTCGATCGTGCCCGCTTCCTTATCGACGGTGACATTGTCAAATCCGCGCATTTCCATTGCGCGTGCGACCGCATTGATCACCTCTTCCACTGATTGTTCGACGGTGAGCGTTGTAAGATTAGGATAGCCCTCGGCGATCAGTTGAGATGCCGTTTTGTTGGCGAGCTCTTCATTACCGCTCCATTTTTCGAGTAGTCCCAAAGGCGTATCGAACGGGATCAACGCATTCGCTTCGGTTTCCTTCCGTACCTTCAAGAGCGCTTCGGAATACACCGGCGCATCAACGGGATTGGTTGTGATGTCATAGATAAATGGCACTGACCCAGCCTGCATGCGCAAAGCGTTAAAACCAGCAAAAATTGCGAGCGGAATGGCGAGTGCGATGAGTGCCGATAACCAGCCCCTGCGCGGCTTTGTAGCCAAGGATACTATCAGAGCGATGATAGCCAGCAAGGCTACGATGGTTGCCATAATCAGACCCCATCGGGCGGTCATCGTGACGAAGCCGAACATCTTGCTCCATGCGCCAAACTTTGCGCCAAGCGAGGCGATAAGGAACCAGACAGGGAGGAGAAGAGCGAGGACAAGCGCGAGACGCGGCAAAAAACTGAGTTTGGTCATGGTGCAGCTGGAGTATTGGCGGTCCTCGCCTTGCAAGTCCGGTAATGGTTATTAATAGGAAATTCAATTGTTTCGATTTAGTTCGTCGGACTGCTTTAGCTTCTGCTCGCGAAGCAAGGGACCTTGGAGGTCAAATCGTAGAGGAGCGATTTTTCGCCCATGCCGTAGTCGCCCATGAGCAGTCCGTGATCGCTGCCGTATGTCCATCAGGTCCCGTCGTTCGAGGTCTGCGAGCAGTTCACCGATAGACTTTGTCTAGGCCCGAGAGGGTCTGGTCGTAGCGGATGTGGTGCTCCGTGTTGGTGGCTCTAGTGTAGTTGTATTGGTAGGTTTGGTTTTTTCGGCCTTTTTCTTGGTCCATGATGGACTGAGGAATAAAGCGGTAGGGGTCGGTGGCGGTTTCGGCGGGGATTTCGATGTCTAGGTCGCGATAGAGCGTATCGTAGAATTTGGTCCCTTGCAGTTCTGAGTTTTCGTTGGCTGGGCGGGTCATCTTTTTCCAGTCATCATAATCCTTATACATGCTGGTGGTTTGAGAACCGTGAGAAACGTTACCGAAGTGAATAAGAAAAATAAGCGGATGATGAGGGGGGGGGCTCAGCCGTTATACGTCAATAAGCCCAAATTCATTACGCAGTATATCGATAATCTCTGCTTTGGGATTGTCGGATAAGGTAATTTTCTTCCCGGTGATTTTTTCCGCAATGCGGGTGTAAGTCTCGGATACCGACATTATAATGGCTAGCGGTAACTCGTTGTCTGCAGCCAGGCCATTGCGCTCATCCATGCGATTTTTATTCAACAGAATATCTGGCTCGGGGAAATGTTTGAGCAGCGCCTGCCGGAAGCCCTCCTTGGAATTTTCCACCACCTTGCCGTCGCGGTAGCTGGGGCCATCCCATATGCGCGAAGAATCAGGGGTGCCGACCTCATCCATATAAATCAGTTTATCATTGCCGTCGCTATCGGTGACATAGCCAAACTCGAACTTGGTATCGACGAATACTTGGTCCAGCGCTTCGAGGGCATCGCTGATTAGGTCAAAGCCTTCGGACAACAACTTTTCATAGACAGCCACATCGGTCTCGCTGTGAAACTGAAAGGCCTTGAAATTATCGACGATATCCTCACGGGTGATATTGACGTCATCTTGTTCGGGCACGCCGGGGATTCCTTTGAGAATACCCTTGGAAGACGGTGTAATGAGCAGCTCTGGTAGCTTCTGGTCTTTTTGCAGACCATCGCTTATGGCAATGCCACAGAAGTCTCTCTCGCCCTTTGCGTAGGCACGCCACATAGAGCCGGTGATGTACTGGCGGGCGATCGCCTCGATCATAACCGGGCGGGCTTTTTGGACAATCCATACGAAGGGATGAGGGATTTCCAGAATGTGACTATCGGCAAGACCTTGCTCGCGAAACAACTTGAACCAATGATTAGAGATCGCATTCAGGGCTGCGCCTTTGCCAGGCACGCCTCGCATACCGCCTTCGCCCTGCCAGATGCATTCAAAGGCTGAGATACGGTCGCTGATGACCATGATGGCCAACGGCGCGTCGGCGGCCACCGCGTAGTTTTTCTCCGCAATGAGCCGGGCGCTATCTTCTTTCGTCAGCCAGTACACCGAGCGTACTTTGCCGCTGTGCACGGGTTCGTCAGTGCGAATAGGAAGGTCGTTGTTTACCGCTAATACTTTGTCAGCAAGAGTCATTTTTTATCCAGTAGTCTCGTTATCGATATCAGTGATCGTCGTGGATCGGAAATTCAATGGTTCCGATTCAATTCGTTTGGCAGATTGAAGAGTGAATCCTGCCTTGGCAAGGCGCTAATAGTGAGAGTGAGGGAGCTGTTTTAGGCGACGTAGGAATCGTGCTGAGTGTCAATTAGTCGATCCTAAAAAAGTGCTTTTACAAGGGGAGGAATCGACAAAACGCACGTCTCCAAATCCCTCCCGCTTCGTCGTGGAATACTTCGTGGACGTCCAATGTTATCGAGTAATCCGCTTTGTGGATACCTGTTGGCCTCTCGCAGCGAGGACATTAGATAGGAGGCCGATGTTCACAAAGTTCTGCTTATCTCGACAAGTCATGAATCGGTTTCTCTATCGATATAATGGGCCTTGGTTGATTCAGTGCTTAGGCAGGTATACCAAGAGCGGTCATAAACTAAACAAACGCGGCACTTCGCGAGCAAAGGCCCTACATCGCAAGTTATTGTAGGGCGGGAGCTTGCGCCGTGCCGCGTAGGAAGTTTCAAAGTTTGGAAAGTTTAATCTATGACCCTGCTTAGTATAGCTTAGCGCTTAAGCAACTGAGTGCCAATGGTTTTGATCAGGCTTGCTAAAGAACAGGTCTACTGTTCCTTTTTAGCAGCTACTCGGGCGAGGCGGTCCGCCTCGGATTTGTCGAGCGCTGCATTGCCGGTTCGTGGGTGATCTCCGATGTCTTTGGGGTTGTCGCCCGCTTGGCGTTGAAGGGTGCGCAGTTCGGATTTGAGATTGGCGAGCGTAGCGCTCCATTCGGGGTTTTCGGCGAGGTTGTTCGTTTCCTGCGTATCCGATTTCAGATCGTAGAGTTCCCATTCGTCGCGCGTGTCCCAGTAGATGAGCTTGTGGTCTTGGCTACGAAGTCCCCAGTGGCTTGGCGTGTCGAAATGGGAGTAGTAGTAGCGGTAGTAGAATGACTGGCGCCAATCACTGGCGGCTTCTCCGGTGAAGAGTGGCTTGAGGCTACGGCCTTGCATGTCCTCGGGAATGGGGTGTCCGGCGAGGTCGAGGATCGTTTCTGGGTAGTCGAGGTTGAGGACGAGTTCGTTGCGAACGGAACCAGCCTGGATTTGTCCGGGCCAGCGGGCTAGGAGGGGGACTCGCAGGGCTTCTTCGTAGATGAGACGCTTGTCGTAGAGGCCGTGTTCGCCGAGAAAGAACCCTTGGTCGGCCGTGTAGATGACGATGGTGTTTTCCGAGAGCCCGGATTCGTCGAGGTAATCGAGGACTTTGCCGATGTTGTCGTCGACGCCTTTGACGCAGCGCAGATAGCGTTTCATGTATTCCTGGTAGACGAGACGGCGTTTGGCAGGGCTGTCGGGCATCGCCTTTATCTCGGTCGTGAATTGGGTGTGATGGGAACGTCCGGCGATTTCCTGGGTACTTTGTTCGAGGGCAGGCGAACGCCCGGAGCCGTGATCGAAGAGAGTGTCCGGTTCGGGGATCTCGACGTCGGCGAGGTAGTCGTTGTAGCGATGGGCGTGTTGCCAGAGGTCGTGCGGCGCTTTGTAGTGCAGCATGTAGAAAAACGGTTGTTCGGGATCGCGGATGTCCGTGATCCATTCGAGCGCTTTTTTAGTGATGATGTCGGAGCTGTGCCAGCCAGGGTTGGGGGTCTGTTTACCTTGGCGAACGATTCCGGATGGATGTTCGTCGCCCATTTCGACAAATGCAGTATCGTGGTAGCTGCCTTGACCGGGGAGAATTGACCAGTGATCAAATCCGACCGGATTGGTGTGTAGGTGATATTTCCCTACAAATCCCGTTTGGTAGCCGTGGGCTTGCATATACTTCGGCAAGGTGGGTTGGCTTTGGTCAAGTCCGGTGAACTTGTAGACGCCGTTGTTGTGCGAGTACTTCCCGGTCCAGATAACGGCTCGGCTGGGCGTGCAGATGGAGTTGGTGACGAAGGCATTCGTGAAGCGCATACCTTCGTGGGCGAGGCGGTCAAGGTTTGGCGTGGGAGCGACTTCGGCCAAACGTCCGCCATAAGCGCTGATCGCGTGGGCCGCGTGATCGTCCGACATGATGTAGAGGATATTTGGCCGCTTTTCGCCTGCGGCTAGTAGGGATAGAGAGAATGAGAGCAGGAGGGATAGTGAGATTGTTTTCATGGATTGTTGAAGGGTAGGGCGAGAGCGTCCCGCTGCGGCGCGTAGTTCTGAATCTGGTTACTTCTGTGGCAGAGCGGGACGCTCTTGCCCTATCTATTGGTTCGTATTGATAAAATGGCCTTGTTTGGCGTAACCGGGATAATCGCCTTTTTCGTAGCTATGGCGAGCGGACTTCACCCACCCAAGGAGCTCTCGCTTGAGTTCGCTGGCGAGTTCTGGCTTCCTGCGCGCTAGGTTGCGTTCCTCTTTCGGGTCGTCCTGGATGTGATAGAGCTCGTCCTCTTTTTCGGAATCGAACCAAAGGAGGAGTTTGTGGTTCTTGTGGACGATAGAGGCCTTCGGCGATAGCGTTTGCATTTGAGAAGCGAAGGGAATGAATCGATCTCGCTTCCAGGGTTTATTCTGGAGTAGCGGAAGGAGGCTCAGCCCGTCGATGGGTCGTTCATTAGGCATTTCGTATCCGAGTAGTGATGACACTGTGGGAAGGTAATCTAAGGTGCAGGTAGGTTCAGCGATTGTTTGACCTGGGTTGATCGATCCTGGCCAGACTGCGATGGCGGGAACGACGACTCCGCCATTGTACAGATAACGTTTACGGCCCTTGAATTCACCTGCTTCGCCGTAATAGACGCCGTGGTATGGATCGTATTCGGAAGGTGGGGTTCCGGGTCCCTCTGGGCCGTTGTCGGCGCAGAAGAAAATGAGGGTGTCTTCGGCGATTCCGATATCGCTCAACGCGTTGCGAAGTCGGCCGACTTCGCGGTCGATGGAAGTGATCGATCCCAGGTAGTGCTGGCGTCCGAGCGGCTGGTCGGGATAGAGATCGCGCAATTCCTTGCCTGCTCGAGTGGGCGAGTGTGGACCGTAGAACCAGATGGTCGCGAGAAAGGGTTGTTTGCTGGAAGCGGAGTCTCGAGCGAAATCAATCGCGCGCTCCATGATGATTTTCTCGGTCGATCCTTTGAAGTCTTCTATTACCTCTACGCCGTTGGACCAGAAGTGGGCCCGGTGCTTAGGGATGCGGAGGCCAGTCTCGTTGAGCGGGTCCCAGGTGGCAACATTGGTTTCCGTGGTGAAGGTCGTGTCGTAGTGGCGTTCCCATGGCGGACCGTACCGTTCGGCGGTCGTTTGGGGAGAGGGGCCGGAAAGCTCGGGATCCTTGGTCATGGTCCCAAGGTGCCACTTGCCGAAGTGTCCAGTTGTGTAGCCCTTGCTCTTGGCGATTTGGGCCATATTGATTTCGCCGTTGGGAAGTTTGCCGACATTGACGCCGATCATGCCGAATCGCATGGAGTGACGCCCGGTTTGAACGCAGGCGCGCGTCGGCGAACAGACAGGGCCGACAGAGTAGAAACGCGTGAAACGTATGCCGTCTGCTGCCATGCGATCTAGGTGAGGCGTTTGGACGAGCGAATTGCCGTTGAAACCGACATCGCCGAATCCGAGATCGTCGGCCATGAGGAAGATGATATTTGGCCGCTTTTCGCCTGCGGCTAGTAGGGATAGAGAGAAGGAGAGAAGGGAGAGGGAGAGGAGGGATGCGCGTGAATGGGCGAAGACGCGAAGGAGTTGGGAGAAAAACGATGACGTGAGTAATGGTTTCATTGAATTTATTGTGGCGGCCGTTTCCTTCGGGACTTCTCTACCTCAGCTTATGGATCGTGTTTTGGATTTCACCGGTTACGGGGGCGCCGTTGGCTCCTTTGAGTTTATAATGTATCGACATTTGCCATACGGGTTCAATGTCGGGGAGAGAGAGGGTGACGGTCTTGCCATTGCGGGAGAGTTTTGCTCCGGCGACGTCCAGGAACTTTTCGTCGTAATGTTTGGAGCCGTAGCTCGCTGTGCGTTTGAGGGCCCAGGTTTTTACGACGAAGGCTTGTTTGCTGGCTTGGAGAGACTCGGAGTCGATCGCTTCGGAGAAGGTGATATCTATTTCGCCCTTTCGCGCGTTAAGCTCGATGGGTAGGTGAGCGGGCGTGTCGGTTTTTCGGATACGATAGAATCCGCCGGCTTGATGCATCTGGGCTGTTCCCCATGCTGACATGCCGCAAATGTAGAGGTGGCCGTTTCCAGAGTGAAAGCGACCTCGCATGGTGCCGGTGGGGAAATCGGGAATCGGCAGACGGTTCAGGCCGCCTTGCGGTTGGCCGTCGATGAATTCGTGAGGAACGATTTCGAGACGGCCGTGGCCGTAGGAGAGGTTGAGGAGCTTGCCGTTAAGAGGGCCCCATTGAGGACTGTCAATCCAGAGGAGTTCAGAGGGAGAACGGTCGAATTGTTTGTCGACCCAGGCGAGCGGTTGTTCCATGGCGGAGTCGGAGCTGTCGTCGGGCGCGCCGTAGCTCCACATGTTGCCATAGAAATTGTTGCCTGGCGTTATCCAGTTGATGCGGTTCATCGGGTTCCAGTGACCTTCTTGGTCGGTGACGATGAAGGTACCGTCGGGATTGATGCAGACGCCGTTGGCCGCCCGGAAGCCGTGGGCGAGAATCTCGGTGTTAGAGCCGTCGGGGCTGACTTTAAGAAGAGTGCCGTGGTGGGCTACGAGCTGAGGACGCGCGTGGCGGGCGCTTTTGGCGTAGTAGAAATTACCCTTGGCGTCGGTCTGCAGTCCCATCGCGAATTCGTGAAAGTGCTCGGAGACTTGGTGGTCGCTGTTGAAGGCTTTGTAGAAATCGGTTTCACCGTCGCCGTTTAGGTCGCGCAGCTCGACGATCTGATCGCGACAGGAGATGAAGATCTTTCCGTCGACGATTTTGACGCCTAAAGGTTGGAAGAGTCCGGTAGCAATGCGCTGCCATTTTGTGGTGGCGGCGGTTTCGTCCGCGATGCCGTCCACGCGCCAAACATCGCCGTCCCAGCAAGAAACGATGGCAGCCTTTCCGTCGGGAGTGAAGTCGACGCCGGTGGCCCGCATGCGGCTATTCCAAGGGTTGGAAATTGGGATGGAAAAGCTGTCCCATTGGAAGGGGCCGTCTTGGGTTCCTCGGATAATGGGGGACTCTATTTGAGTGGGCGAGAGGGCGGATCCGGCTTGAGTGAGCGGAGATAGATCGAGTTCGGTCGAAGCGAGATTGCCTTTCGATTCACCGAAAACGAAAGCCAGGTTCAGCGGGGTGGCTTTGGCTGGGATGGTTGCGATTACGAATCCATCACGCTCGCTGATTTTGGTTTTGCTGCTTCCGGAAACGCGGACAGCAGCGCCTTTGTCCGCTAAACGCAGCGTAAGGTCTTTTCGCGATTTCCCCAGATTTAGGATACGGGCGATGTTTCCGTTTTCGAGGAGTTTATGACTTTCAAGAATCTTGGTTTTGCCGACTCGATAGGCGATGGCGATTTTGCCGTCTCTTTGATGAAACCCTTCGTAGCGCGCCCAATTCTGCGGGAGGGGACCGAAGTGCCGACCATCGACTCCGATGAACCGTTCGTCTTCGAAAGAGCCCGTTTCAGGATGGGCCCAACCGGGGCCGTCAGCGGTTTCGAAGATCGGGTCGCCGACCGTGCGTGGACGGACGACGTGTCCTCCGTCAAAATTAATGCCGCGCCAGTCGATGAAACCCTTACCGGTCCAGGCTCCGGCGACGCGCAAAGTATCGTGTTCGAAGGCGATCCAGGTTTTGCCTCTCGATACGCCGCCGGGAGTTGAGTCGAGTTGAATGCCGATGGCTTTGTAGGCGATGTTGGCTCCGGGTCTGACGATGTCAGCTTGTCCTTTGGGATAGTCTTTGGCTGCTTCGCGATCGGCTTCGTCTGCGATTTGGAAGGTGCCGATGAGGAAAGGGCCGTAGTCCATTTCGCTCCACTGTTTGCGTGCAACCGGTTTCGGTCCGGTCGAGGCGCCTTTGGGCAGGTCGGAGAGGTAGCTTTCGGTGACTTCGAAGAATTGATCTGGATTGTTCCCTTTTAGAAAATGTTCACGAATGTATTGGATGACGGCATACTTCTCGCTCGGGACGAGCTGGACTTGAGGAATCATTTGTCGCCAGCCGCGCGTGATCGTCTGGTACATGGTGTAGGGATCGTTGCCGTGTTGGAATACTCCGTCGCCGAATCGCAAGGAATTCGGGATGGAGCCAGGCATGCTGAGATCGCCATGGCAATTGTGGCAGATTGACTGATAGATCTCCTGGCCTTGACGGAAGATTGCGTTGCTCGACTGTCCGATCAGTTTGGCGTGATCGATGTTCGCCTCGTACTCCGGGAGAGCGGACTCGGGGAGCAGCATGGCGCCTGGCGTTTCTTGGGCGACGATAGGGAGCAAGATGGAGAGAAAGAGGGATAGGGAGAAAGGGAGGTAATGGAGATTCATTGCTAGGATACTACAGTTTCCGGGAGAATTGCCTGAATAGGACGGATTGGAAATGGAAAACTGCGAGGGTTTCTAATTTTGCTTTGTTGAACAAACTTTAGATCTCGTGAAATCAAATGGTGCACGGGCATCCTGCCTGTGAAGAAACAGGCTGGAAGCCTGTGCTACTCTAACCCCGCTCCCGCACTACTGCCGCGTTACTGTGATATAATAAGGTGCGGTTAGATGTGTTCCAGCCTCATCGGAAAAGGATGCTGTGAGTTTCGTTATGCCCGCCTTCAGCTTAGCTTTGAATTTCACTGCGATGACCTCACCGCGAGCGT
>Ga0115000_10005601_pt1 | contig 10050 bp, 7 predicted proteins | sample ArcticOcean_MG_C_6_FD_89690 | JGI IMG/M metagenome (GOLD analysis project Ga0115000, IMG submission 89690) | Marine microbial communities from western Arctic Ocean - ArcticOcean_MG_CB8_128 | ecosystem: Environmental > Aquatic > Marine > Oceanic | place: Arctic Ocean: Canada Basin | collected...
AGGGTTAAAATTATCTTTTGCTCCTAAAGAATTAGGTTCAAAACCTCATTACTTAGTTATTAACGCAGATGAGTCTGAGCCAGGAACTTGTAAAGATAGAGACATTTTAAGATTTGAACCTCAAAAATTAATAGAGGGTTGTTTAATTGCTAGTTATGCAATCAGTGCTAAGATTTGTTACATTTATGTTCGAGGTGAATATTTTAGAGAAGGTCAAAGACTTCAGGAGGCAATCAATCAAGCTTACGAAAAAAAGTTAATAGGAAAAAATGCATGTAACTCTGGTTGGGATTTAGATATTTTTATTCATTATGGTGCTGGTGCGTATATATGTGGTGAAGAGACAGCACTATTGGAAAGTATAGAAGGTAAAAAAGGTCACCCACGACTTAAACCACCTTTTCCAGCTCTTGTTGGTTTATATGGGTGTCCAACTATAGTTAATAACGTAGAAACAATAGCTTTACTCCCAACAATTTTAAAAAAAGGAGCAAAGTGGTTTTCTTCTTTAGGAAAACCGAAAAATACTGGGACCAAAATATTTTGCATTTCCGGAAATGTTAACAATCCATGCAATGTTGAAGAGGAAATGGGAATACCTTTAAAAGACTTAATTGAAAAACATGCTGGTGGTGTAATTGGTGGGTGGAACAATTTAAAAGCAGTTATACCTGGTGGATCATCTATGCCCATGCTCCCAAAAAGTATATGCGAAACTATTACGATGGATTTCGATTCTTTGATTAAAGCAAAAAGTGGATTGGGTACAGCAGGCATAGTAGTAATTAATAAAGATCAAGACATAATTAAATGCATGTCTAGAATTGCCAGATTTTACAAACATGAAAGTTGTGGTCAATGTACACCATGTAGAGAGGGCTGCGGATGGATGTGGAGAATGTTAGAAAGAATGGCCGAAGGCGAATCTACATATAAAGAGATAGATCTACTTTACGATGTGACTAAGCAAATTGAAGGGCATACAATCTGTGCATTTGGAGAAGGTGCTTCTTGGCCTGTACAAGGGCTGTTGAGACATTTTAGAAAAGAAATAGAAAGTAGATGCCATCAAGATCCAATAATAAAGAAAAAAACAAATATACCTTATTTAGTGGATCAACATTTATTAGAAAAAGAAAATGCCTAAAATTACTATAAATAATAAAGAGATAGATTTTGATGAAGGACTTACTGTTTTGCAAGCTTGTGAGTTAGCTGGAGTCGAAATACCAAGATTTTGTTATCATGAAAAATTATCAATAGCAGGAAACTGTCGGATGTGTCTTGTTGAAATAGATAAATCAGCAAAACCAATTGCATCTTGTGCCATGCCGGCCACAGATGGAATGAATGTAAAAACTAATACCCCTTTTGTTGAAAAAGCAAGAAAAGGTGTTATGGAATTTTTGTTAGCAAATCACCCTTTAGATTGTCCTGTGTGTGATCAAGGAGGAGAATGTGATTTACAAGATCAATCTCTATTTTATGGTGTAGACCACTCTAGATATACCGAGAACAAAAGACAGGTTAAAGAAAAATATATGGGTCCACTAATCAAAACGCAAATGACAAGATGTATTCATTGTACAAGATGTATACGTTTTGCTACAGAAGTTGCTGGCATACCTGAACTAGGAGCAACTGGTAGAGGAGAAGATATGGAAATCACGACTTATTTAGAAAAATCTATGGAATCAGAACTTTCTGCAAATGTAATAGATCTTTGTCCTGTTGGTGCACTGACTTCAAAACCTTACGCTTTTGAAGCAAGACCTTGGGAATTAAAAAAAACAGAAACCATTGATGTTATGGATGCAGTTGGATCTAATATAAGAGTAGATAGTTACGGGTGGGAAGTAAAAAGAATTTTGCCAAGAATTAACGAAAGTATAAATGAAGAATGGATATCTGATAAAACTAGATATGCTTGCGACGGTCTATTAAAACAAAGATTGGATGTACCTCTTGTAAGGAAGAATGGAGAGTTAAAAAAATCTTCATGGGATGAAGCATTAAAAACTATTGTTAACAAATTGCAATTATACAAGAGCAAAGAAATTGCTGGCCTTGTGGGTGATTTAGCTGATTTAGAGATGATGTACAGTTTTAAAAATTTTTTTAATAACGTGATTGGTTCAAGTAATTTAGAATGTAGAAATGATAGAACGTATTTAAATCCAGAAGAAAAAATGAATTATATATTTAACTCATCAATAAGTTCTATTGAGAACTCAGATTTAATAATTTTGATTGGTACCAATCCTAGACTAGAAGCAGCTATACTTAATGCAAGAATAAGAAAATCTTATGCAAGAAATAAAATTAATATATATTCTATAGGTGATCCTGGCGATTTAACTTATCCATATAAAGTTATTGGATCTAAAACAAATACTATTAAAGATATTGTATCTGGAAACCACAGAATATCTAATGAAATAAAAAAAGCAAAAAAACCTATTTTTATTATAGGTGAATCCGCGCTAGTAGGAAAAAAAGGAAAATATATTTTTGAAGAAATTAAAAGTTTTTTATATAATAATAATTTCATTAACAAGGAATGGAATGCTCTTAATATACTTTCTAAAAATGCTTCACGAGTAGGTGCAATAGAATTAGGTATTTATTCAGTATCAAAAAATAATAACTTTTCTTTTTTTGATAAACTGGAGAATGATGAATTTAAATTTTTATATTTATTAGGTGCAGATGATTTTAATTTCGATAAAAAAAATAAATTTATTGTATATCAAGGCAGTCACGGTGATAAAGGTGCAGAGCTAGCTGATATTGTGCTTCCAGGTTCAGCCTATACAGAAAAAGATGGCTTATTTGTAAATCTTGAAGGCAAGATACAAAATGCTTATAAAGCAACTTATCCTCCTGGCGATTCAAAAGAAGATTGGATTGTATTTAAAGATCTTGCTAAATTAATGAATAAACCCTTTAATTTTAATAATGCAAATCAATTGAGAGAGCAGATTATCAAATCTTTTAATAATGAAGGTGTGGGCATGCCTAAAACTTTATTAACAACAGATTTTGTAGATGATGATATTTTAGTAAAGCCTATTGATTATTATTATACCAATGCCATAGCCAGATCTTCAAAAATTATGAATGAATGTAGACAAATTTCTAAAAGTTATTTGTATACCGGGATTGAAAAAGCAAGTTAATGACTTATTTAAATATCTTTTTAAGTGAAATATATAAAATATTTTTTTTGCTTTTACCTGTTTTAGTATCAGTATCTTTAATAGTATGGTTAGATAGAAAAGTTTGGGCTTATGTTCAAAAAAGAAAAGGACCCAATGTTGTAGGACCTTTTGGTCTTTTTCAAACGGTAGCTGACGCATTAAAATACATTTTTAAAGAAATTATAATTCCCGCAAGCGCAAATAAAGTTATATTTATTTTAGCACCAATTATTACACTTACATTATCTTTAATAGCTTGGGCTGTAATACCATTTAGCAATGAAATGGTTTTAGCAAATATAAATGTTGGTATCTTATATTTATTTGCAGTTTCTTCATTGAGTGTTTATGGAATAATTATGGCTGGATGGGCTTCTAATTCAAAATATCCTTTTTTAGGAGCAATAAGATCAGCAGCTCAAATGATTTCATATGAAGTCTCAATAGGAATAATAATAGTAAATGTTTTATTGTGTGTCGGTTCACTAAACTTAAATAAAATTGTTTTGGCTCAAGAAAATGTTTGGTTTATTTTTCCGCTATTCCCAGTTTTTATTATTTATTTTATATCAGCGTTAGCTGAAACAAACAGACCTCCATTTGATTTACCAGAAGCAGAATCGGAGCTTGTTGCTGGTTATCAAACAGAATATTCAGGTATGATGTATGCAATGTTTTGGCTTGGTGAATACGCAAATATTTTACTTTTATGTGCCTTAGGATCAATTCTATTCTTAGGTGGATGGTTAAGCCCAATTGATATATTTCCATTCAATATCTTGCCTGGTGTATTTTGGATGATATTTAAAATTTTATTTCTTTTTATATTATTTTCTTTGGTAAAAGCTATAGTCCCTAGGTACCGTTTTGACCAATTAATGAAATTAGGGTGGAAAATATTTCTACCATTTTCTTTATTCTGGGTAGTTTTAACAGCAAGTTTTTTATTTTTTTTAGATATGTTACCAACAAATGGATAATTAAATTATGACACTTAGCAGAATATTAAAAACAATTTTTATGGCAGATTTCATTGCAGGATTAACAATTGCAATTAAAGAAATTTTTAAAACAAAAAAAACAATAAACTACCCTTTTGAAAAAGGAAAAATAAGTCCACGTTTTAGAGGAGAACACGCATTAAGAAGATATCCAAATGGTGAAGAAAGATGCATAGCTTGTAAATTATGTGAAGCAGTATGTCCTGCACAAGCGATTACAATTGAGTCTTCCCTAGGAAAAGATGGAAGTAGAAAAACAACAAGATACGATATTGATATGTTAAAATGTATATATTGTGGCTTATGTGAAGAATCCTGTCCTGTTGATGCAATAGTACAAGGACCCAATTTTGAATTTGCAAAAGAAACGAGAGAAGAGCTTTATTATAATAAAGATAAACTGTTAGAAAATGGAGATAAATGGGAATCTGCTTTATCTGAAAATATAAAAGAAGATTATGTTTTTAGATAAATGTTAGCTCACTCTCTTTTTTTTTATTTTTTTTCGTCCATAGCTGTTCTTTCTGCTGTGATGGTTACAGTTTCAAAAAACACAGTTTACTCTGTTCTTTTTTTAATTTTAAATTTTGTTACAGTTTCAATTTTATTTATTATGATGGGTGCGGAATTTTTAGGAATGATAATGCTTATAGTATATGTAGGAGCTGTAGCGGTTTTATTTCTTTTTGTAGTAATGATGATTAATCTTGGCGATAGTGAGAAAGTATCTGCTCTAAGAAAAGGTTTTATAAATAATATATCAGTAGGATCAGTCGTTGGTATTATTATTTTTTTAGAGATACTAGTTGCAATTGGTGGCTGGAAATATAAAGATAATTTTTCACCATTATCATCTTTAAATATTGACACAAAAATAACGAATACCCATGCAATTGGTAATGTTTTGTATACCGATTATATACATTTATTTCAAATATCAGGAATGATTTTATTAATTGGAATGATAGGAGCCATTACTCTCACTTTTAATAAGAAAGAAAATATAAAGAGACAAAGCTATTTTAAACAGATTAGTCGTGATAAAAAAAGTGCAGTTACTCTAGTTGAAGTTGAAACAAATAAAGGAGTAAAAATAGATGAATGAAATTGGCTTAGGTCATTATCTTACTCTATCAGCTATTATTTTTTCAATCGGTGTTATTGGGATATTTTTAAATAGAAAAAATATAATCATTATTTTGATGTCAATTGAATTAATACTATTATCAGTAAATATTAATTTAGTCTCTTTTTCAATTTACCTCCAAGATTTAGTTGGCCAAATTTTTACAATGTTTATTTTAACTGTAGCTGCTGCTGAAGCTGCAGTAGGATTGGCAATTATTGTTATTTATTATAAGAACAAAGGTTCAATTCAAGTTGAGCATATAAAAAATTTGAAAGGTTAATATGGAATATTTAGTCGTATTTTTACCTTTATTGAGTTCTTTTATTTCTGGTTTTTTAGGAAACAAAATAGGATCTAGAAATTGTTCAATAATTGCTTCATTTCTGATTTTGACATCCGCGATACTCTCTTTAATTATTTTCTACAATGTATTTAATAATAATTATGTTGCGAACCACCTTATATTTAAATGGATAAGTTCTGGAAGTTTTATTGTTAATTGGTCTATTTATATCGACTCACTTACTGCAGTAATGCTTGTTGTTATAAGTCTAATTTCTAGTTTAATACATTTTTATTCTATTGGTTACATGAGTCATGATCCTCATAAAGAGCGCTTCATGTCTTATTTATCATTATTTACTTTTTCAATGCTAGTACTTGTAACTGCTGATAATTTTTTACAACTATTTTTTGGTTGGGAAGGAGTTGGTCTTTGTTCTTATTTATTAATTGGTTTTTGGTACAAAAAACCATCTGCTAATGCAGCTGCAATAAAAGCATTTTTAGTAAATAGAGTAGGTGACTTTGGCTTAGCAATTGGTATTTTTTTAATCTTTCTATTTTATGGATCTGTAAATTATAATGAAGTTTTTTTACAAACATCACTATTAACAAATAAAACAATTTCTTTTCTTGGAGCAGAGATCAATCTAATAACGTTGATTTGTGTAATGTTATTTATTGGAGCTATGGGAAAATCAGCTCAAATTTTTTTACATACATGGCTACCCGATGCCATGGAAGGTCCTACTCCCGTATCAGCTTTAATTCATGCAGCTACGATGGTTACTGCGGGTGTTTTTTTAGTTGTAAGATGCTCACCAATATTTGAATTTTCTTCCACTGCACTAAATATTGTTACAATAATAGGAATGACAACTGCTTTTTTTGCCGGGACAATTGCCGTCGTGCAAACCGATATTAAAAAAATTATTGCCTATTCAACATGTAGTCAGTTAGGTTATATGTTTTTTGCTGCAGGTGTAGGAGCATATCATGTTGCAATGTTTCATTTATTTACTCATGCGTTTTTTAAAGCACTGTTATTTCTTGGATCCGGATGTGTTATTCACTCATTTAAAGATGAGCAAGATATACGCTTAATGGGAGGTGTTTGGAAAAGAATACCGTTTACATATATTTTAATGATAATAGGAACCTTAGCGTTAACTGGGTTTCCTTTTTTATCTGGGTATTATTCAAAAGATGCCATTATAGAATTTGCCTATTTAAGAGGTAGTAATATTGGATATGCAGCTGCATTTATAGGAATTATAACTGCATTGCTAACAGCAATATATTCCTGGAGATTAATTTTTTTAACATTTCATGGTAAATACAATAATAAAGACATAAAAATTTCATCAGTACATGAATCACCTTTAATTATGTTATTACCAGCTACCATATTAGCAGTTGGTGCAGTTTTTTCAGGATTGCTTTTTAAAGAAATGTTTATTGGAAGCAACAGTAATGAATTCTGGAATAATTCAATTTTATTTTTACATTCACCCTTCCATGATCATCCACCAACTTGGCTGTTGGCTTTAACTCCGGCAATAGTTATTTTAGCGATTCCTATATCTTATTATTTATTTGTGATTAATAAAAAAATAGTAGCAAAGCTAGTAATAAAAAATATGTCACTGCATAAATTTTTAATAAACAAGTGGTATTTTGATGAATTGTATAATTTTATATTTGTGAACCCAATAAAAAATGCTGGTACTTTCTTGTGGAAAAAGTTTGATATACTTATAATTGATAGATTTGGCCCTGATGGACTATCTAGATTAATCAAGTTTTTCTCAGATAAGGCCGTTATTTTTCAAAGTGGATATTTGTACCATTACGCGTTCGTTATGTTAGTTGGTTTTTCAATAATATTAACTTACTTAATTTTAATTAAATGAATTTTCCTATCCTTTCAGCTATAATTTTTATACCACTTATAGGAGCTTTTTTTATACTATTAACCAAAGGTGATATAAAAAATATTGAAAAAAATTCGAAATACATAGCAATTTTTTGCTCTTTAGTTAACTTCTTCTTATCAATTTTTCTTTGGTATTTATTTGACCCAACTACATCTGAGTTTCAGTTTGTTGAAAAAAGAGTTTGGATAAAAAACTTTATAAATTTTCAAATTGGTGTCGACGGTATATCTATTTTATTTGTAGTCTTAACAGCATTTATTACACCAATATGTATTCTTTCAGCAGTAAATAGTATTAAATTTAAAATTAAAGATTTTTTAATTGCTCTATTATTAATGGAAACATTAATGATTGGTGTTTTTTGTTCACTTGATTTAATAATATTTTATTTATTCTTTGAAGCAGGATTGATACCAATGTTTTTAATTATAGGTATTTGGGGTGGGTCTAAAAGAGTTTATTCAGCATTTAAATTTTTCTTGTTTACGCTGCTAGGATCCGTTTTAATGTTAATTGCTATTATTGCGATTTATTGGATATCAGGAACTACAGATTTAATTCAGTTATTAAATTTCAGAATAGATGAAAAATATCAATACTTATTATGGCTGGCTTTTTTTAGTTCCTTTGCTGTTAAAATGCCAATGTGGCCATTTCATACATGGCTACCAGATGCGCACGTTGAGGCTCCAACAGCTGGATCCGTGATATTAGCTGCAATACTTTTAAAAATGGCTGGTTATGGATTTATAAGATTTTCGTTAGGTTTATTTCCTATTGCCACAGACTATTTTTCATCTTTTATTTTCTTTTTAAGTGTTATTGCAATTATTTACACTTCTTTAGTAGCTCTAGCTCAAGAGGATATGAAAAAACTTATTGCATATTCTTCAGTAGCTCATATGGGCTTTGTTACTATAGGTATTTTTTCTTTAAACCAACAAGGCTTAGAAGGCAGCATAATACAAATGATAAGTCATGGACTGATATCGGCAGGTTTATTTTTATGCGTTGGAGTTGTCTATGATAGATTTAATTCTCGAATGATTTCATCCTATGGCGGACTTGTTAATATTATGCCTAAGTATGCATTTTTATTTATGATTTTTACGTTAGGTGGATTAGGGTTGCCAGGAACTTCTGGTTTTGTTGGTGAATTTTTAATTTTAGTTGGATCTTTTCAAATAAATTATATAGTCGCAATGCTAGCAACAACAGGGGTTATTTTATCTGCAGCTTACATGTTATGGTTATATAGAAGAGTTGTTTTTGGAAAAATAATAAATTCTGAACTAAAGAAAATGAAAGATTTGAATATCTTGGAACTTTATATCCTTTATCCGTTAGCATTATTAATAATTTTATTTGGTTTTTATCCTGAGCCATTTTTTAACTCTATTGAAGTTTCTATAAATAATTTAATTGATAATTATAATATGAATTTGAACTACCATTTATTAAAAAGATAATATATGCAAACACTTCTTTATATACTGCCTGAATTATTTATATCATTATCGGTAATGTTCCTTTTAATGTTAGGAGTCTTTATTAAAAAAAGTTATAAAATTGTTAGATCTGCAACAGTTATAATCTTAATATTTGCCATTATTTTAGTTTTGAATCAGCCAAATGAAGTTATTAAGGTTTTTAATAATAGTTACATAATTGATTCATTTTCCATCTTTATGAAAGTTTTAACTTTTTTATTTTGCATTACTGTTTTGCTTATATCCAAGGACTATATCAAGAACAATCAGATGGAAAAAATAGAATACCCAATTTTAATATTAGCCGCAACACTGGGTATGATTTTGATGATTAGCTCATACGATTTAATTATTTTTTACTTAGGTTTGGAGTTACAATCTTTATGTTTGTATATTTTGGCAGCATTTAAAAAAGATGACGTTAAATCAACAGAAGCAGGATTAAAATATTTTGTTTTAAGCTCCCTTGCGTCAGGCATTTTATTATATGGTTGTTCAATTATTTATGGATTCACTGGTTCAACTAATTTTGAAGTTATTTCAAATAATCTTAATAGTTTGAATCCTAGTTCAGTATTTGGGATAGTTTTTATAGTAGTTGGTTTAGCTTTTAAAGTTTCAGCTGTACCTTTTCATATGTGGACACCTGATGTTTATGAAGGCTCACCAAGCTCTGTAACAGCTTTTTTTGCATTAATCCCCAAAATAGCTGCTACAGCGGTTTTTATAAGGTTTATGTATGTTCCATTTATTAATGCAATTGATCAATGGCAGATTATTATTATTTTTTTATCTGTAGGTTCAATGATACTGGGAGCTTTAGCTGCAATAGGACAAAATAATATTAAAAGATTAATGGCATATAGCTCAATCGGTCATATGGGATATATACTTGCAGGAATATCTACTGGTACAACTGCAGGAATGCAGAGCTCACTATCATATTTAACAATATATTTAGTTATGAATCTCGGAATGTTTGGTTCTATTTTTATGATGAAGAGAGAAAAT
>Ga0115000_10005602_pt1 | contig 10050 bp, 9 predicted proteins | sample ArcticOcean_MG_C_6_FD_89690 | JGI IMG/M metagenome (GOLD analysis project Ga0115000, IMG submission 89690) | Marine microbial communities from western Arctic Ocean - ArcticOcean_MG_CB8_128 | ecosystem: Environmental > Aquatic > Marine > Oceanic | place: Arctic Ocean: Canada Basin | collected...
AGAACTATGTGAATTTAATATTGGTAATGCAATTAAAAAAGGAAAAACCAAGATAGGTATTATATTTAATTTGGATAAACATACTCAACCAGGTTCACATTGGGTAGCAATGTTTATTAATACTAAGAAAAAAAAAATATACTATATGGATAGTTATGGTGAAGAAATACCAAAAAGAATTAAAAATTTTACCAAAAAGGTACAAAACCAAGCTATATCTCAAAAACAAGGTAATTATGAATTAATAATAAGTGAGAAAAGGCATCAATATAGCGAAAGTGAATGTGGTATGTATAGTTTGTATTTTATTATTAGGATGTTGAAAGGTATGAAATTTAGAAATTTTGTAGGTGGACGTATTAAGGACGATATAATGAAAAAATTAAGAAAAAAATGGTTTAATTAATTTATTCCAGAAAAATAATCAATTGATTTTATTAATCCATCTTCGAACTTAACATTAGGTTTCCAATCCAGATATTTATTTGCTTTTTCAATATCTGGTTTTCTTTTTCTCGGGTCATCCAATGGTAATTGTTTGAAAATTATTTGTGATGTTGTTTTTTTGTAATGCTTAATTATAATAGAGCGTATAATATTTGCTACCTCTTTTATAGTTAATTCGTTTGGATTTCCTAAGTTAATTGGACCAATAGTCTTATTTTGATTCATCATCTTATATAAACCATTTACCATATCAGTTACATAGCAAAAGCTACGGGTTTGGCTACCATCTCCATAAATTGTAATATCTTTATTTTTAAGGCATTGGTTTATAAAATTACTGATAACTCTTCCGTCTGTAGGGTCCATATTTATTCCATATGTATTAAAAATTCTTACAATTCTAATATCCACATTATATTTTCTATGAAAATCCATCATTAATGTTTCCGCTATTCTTTTCCCTTCATCATAACAGCTCCTAATCCCTATTGTATTTACATTTCCACGATATTCTTCTACTTGTGGTGAATGTTCAGGGTCTCCGTATACTTCTGATGTTGATGTTAATAATACTCTCGCGTTTTTCTTTTTTGCAAAATTTAGAACATTTAATGTTCCGATATAACAAACTTTACTAGTATATATTGGGTCAGCTTGATATTTTGGGGGCGAAGCAGGACATGCTAGATGGTATATTTTATGTATTGTACCTTCTAATTTAATAGGTTGTAAAATATCATGATAAATATATTGAAACCTCGGGTTTCCCATAAGGTCTTCTATATTTTTTATTGATCCTGAAAAATTATTATCTAAACACCATATGTTATTTTTAACACTTTCATTTAATAAATATTTACATAAATTTGACCCAATAAAACCAGTACCTCCTATTATTAATATATTTAATGGGGTTGTCATTTATTTAATAATAAAAAATATATTTTAAGCAATAATTAATTAAAAGTAATTAAAAATAATAAAGTATATGTCTGTTTTATCAGAAGAAAATACAAATTTGTTGTTTGGTTTGTTTGATGACATAATTAAAGAAACTAATCAAAAGGTATCTATTAATGACAATACTCAATTAAAACAATTTATTACGCAACAATGTTATTATTATCATAATAAAAGATTCGATTTTGCTAATGATATAAATGAAATGAATAAAAAAATTATAGATAATAGTTTCAGATATTATAACCAAATGATAGATCAAAAAAAGGAATTAGAACAAAGACAAAAGGAATCAGATAAACTACAGGAACAAATGAAAAAAAACACGACAAACATAAACCAAACAATGTTGAAGCCTGTTTTCGCGGCAAGACCAACTAGTAATATTAATAATAATTCAAATATAACAGTTGAATATGAAAAAAAAAAAAATGATTTTATTTCACATATTAACCCAAAACAAAAAGAAATAGATTTTTCAGACCCAAATAAAGATCAACCTATTAATAATCTAGATATTATTATGAATCAAACATTGGCAGATAGACAAAAAGAATTAATGCAAATAACACACCAATATAACAATACAAACCAAACAAAGGATTGGTTAAATACAAAACTTACTAATAAAAGCGATTTTGAACCCTCACAACCAGTTGAAATATTGAAAATAGATACATCAAGTGATTTAAAATTAGAAACACAAGAAATTAAAAGAAAAGAAAAAAGGGTATCATTTAATATAGAAGATGCAAATACCCCTCTTTCAATGAATTCACTTTTATCGAAATTAAAAAGAAAATCGGAACCACAAAATACAAAAAAAGTGGACATGGTTCGACCTATAAATGATTCTGTTAACACTGTTTTTATTGAAAACAAAAAAAAAGAAGAACATTTGTTAACTTTAATAGAAAAATTCAATATAGTTATTTTAAATCAAGAAAACGTCCTTAAAGAAATAAATAATATTAAATCAAATCAAGATAAAATATTATATCAGCTCAATGAATTTAAAAATCATAGTCTTCCACCCATATAACTTTAATTTTTTTTGTTTTAGGGTCAAGTACTGTTTTACCAATTAATATAGGTGCGTTTCCGTGTTTTTTTGCTGATTTATAACTATCATAATCATATATTTGACCTATTTTTTTGTTTGATGGTTCGTCTGGTTTAATAGCATAAACACTTCCCTGTATTGTAATTTTAAAAGCTTTCCATTTTATTTTTTTTCTATTAATTTTTGATACTACATCTTGTTCTTCTGTTGTATAATCTTTTTTGTAAGAATATGTATTTTCCGATGGAGATGAAAAAGTATAACATACCAATCCTTCTTTTGTATTTGATTTTTTGTGTATAGAACAATCCATAGATGTTTCTTTTATTGCTCGTAATAATCCTTTACTAATATTTTCTTTTATTCTAGAAATTTCAAAAAGCGCTTGGTCACTTGTTAATGGAGTTTTGTTATCTATTTTACTAACATCTTTTAATTTTAATTCAATAGAAATTTTGGGTTCTTTATCTTCTTTTTTTTCGGCGTTTGGGTCACCATTTAATTGTTTATCTGTAAAATTCATTAAATATTTAAATACTTCAACAGTTTTAAATTGTTCTTCTAATGCATTATGACTACAGATTCTCCTTGCTCTACCTATAACTTGATTTGTTCTAACTGGATGCCAATATGGTTCCATAATATGAACATATCTAGTATTTTTTAAATCAATACCTTCTGAACCACTACTAGTAATCATCAAAATTTTAATAATTTCTCCCATATTATTGTGTTGATTCATAGATTTTAATTGACGAGATAATGAATTAGGTAATTTATCCCAAGCACTATTATAAATAAGTCTTATTAGTTCTTTTTCTTCAGTTGTTTCTGTACCTGTATATAAAGCAAATTTAGGTTTTCCTAAGTCTTCTTCTCCAATATCTATTGTCCATATACCAGATTCTTTTTTTATTTTAAACTGGGCAAAACCATTATATTCTAATACTAATTTTAAGATTCCTATCCCTTCTATAGTTCTGAACTGGGTATATATTAAATGTAATCCGGGATGCTCATGAGTTTGTAAATTTTGCAAAACTTTTAAAAATTTGGGGCTATATTTTTTTAGACCTTCCGCGGAAAAATATTTACTTGCATATTTTTCCAACATATTTAATGCTTTTTCTTTTCTAGCTGAATAAGATGAATCAAAAATATCTCTTTGTTCTTGTTCTAATTTTTCAACATCGTCTGGTGTATGTCTTCCGTCGATATTATTTAGTTTATCTGTAACATCAGCGCCATCTAACATATCTTCATCTAATATGGGGTTTTTTCCACTAACTGTTTCAGATAAACCACTTTTGGTTTTTTTTAATAAATCTGAAATATTTTGGCCGTCTTTGGGCATAGGTCTTATTAATAAAAATTCATTACCTTCATCATCTTCAACTAACTCATTTGGAAAAACAAAGTTACAATAAGCCCTTGAAAAAATTCTGTATGTGGAGGTAGTTTCACCATATATACCTCCATCATCCCCTCCTTTTTTCCTTTTGCGTGCATTTTTTGTTTCTTCTTTCCTTTCTGCTTTTCTGGCATCTTCATAAATACCCAATTGATAATCACTCATATCTAAATTTTCAATATGTATATCTCTTTCTACATTAAATCTAGGTAATAATGATTCAGATGCGCTTCTAAAATATGATGTTAATCCCAATACTCTTCTTTTAAATAAATTAATATTTTTAATATTAATATTGTCTTTTGCTTGATCAATAAAAAGGTTTGAAAATGACTCCAAATTGTCCGGTAAGGCTTTAAATTTTTCAACCTTAATGTTGTACGGATTTATTACTTTTATATTTTCTCTCCTTAATCTTTTTATAACTGTCCCTTTAAAACTTTCTAATTCTTGCATTAACACACTTTTTACTTCATCTTCATCTTCATCGCTCTTATTTGTAGGTTTCCTTTTATTGTCTTTACTTACGCCTGCATAAACTCCTGATTTTTTTCTTCTAGAAACAAAATCAAATGGGTTTTTTGTTATAATTAAAGTGTTACTAGATGACCTATATTCAATATAATCAGCAAATTTATCCTTTTTAAATATTTCCGTAATTCTAGCCTGATTTACTTTGCCTTCTGCTTCACTTGTATCCAAATTAAAATAATATGTTTTGATGTAACCTCTTAACATATTAAATAAAATACCTATTTCGTTTGGATAGTTAATTATAGGTGTACCTGTTAAAAAAATAATGCGACAATCTTCGGCATCCATTAAATATTCGTATAGTTTTGTCGATAATGATGGTTTTTTTTTTGATATTTTATTTACAATTCTACTCACAAAATTATGGGCTTCGTCAATAATAACAACTTTGTGGTCAAAAGGATTGCTTCTACCGTGTTCTTGTTCTGCTTCTTGTTCTAAATTTGCCAAATGACTATTTCTTAACCCATTATAACTAATGAATTTATATTTATTTTGAATCATTTTATCTATTTGTTTATCAACTTGTTTTTGCTGATCAGGAGTTAAATTTTTATAATTTGCATTTTTTCTTGAATCAACTAACCATGCTCCTTTATTTTTTCTAATAGTTCTTGTAGTAATTCCTAGTACCTCTGATAAAGCCTTTTCTATATGTTTATTATCATTGGTTAATATTTTTTCCCAATATTGATTTTTCTTGTAAATAGGATCACCGCAAGATTTAAGTTCTTCAATATAGTTTGTTCTTAGTGAGGCAGGTGTCATTACAATAATTTTATTGAAATTTTTTAATCCTTCTGCTATAGCAATTGAACCACAAGTTTTACCTGCCCCTAAACCATGATATAATAACAAACCACGATAAGGTGAAAAAATATTAATATAATCTCTAATAATTTGCTGATGAACCATTAAAGAAAAATCTTTGGATTTTTTTGCTGCTATAAGAGAATCACATGTCATTGCTGCCGAAGCTTCGCTTGCCTTTTTACTGTAAGATTTAAATATTGAATTAATAAAGTTAACAAAAATTTCACGATTATTCATAAAATAAGCAGGTGCTTTAATATTAACAGAAGGTTCTCTTGGTTTTAATCTTACTTGAATAGGTTCATCATTAACCTGAATTAGTGAAGCCGGTATAGTTAATTTTACATCTTCAACAGCTCTGGTTGGTGCTCTTGTTTTACGTGTTTTTTTTATTGTACCCGGTAATTTAATTCGTTGTTTTGTTTTTTCAGGAGGACTTGATACATGAGGAGACTTAGACTCTATAGGGACCTTTCTTGTAATAGATTGCACTTCACGGGCTACCGATTTCTCATCTCCTTCTAACTGAATGTTAGTTTCTTCTCTAGGTATACCACTATCATCAAATCCGGATGAAGGGTCAACAGTCATAGGAGTACTTGTTGCATCTCTTGAAACTGCTATAGATGAAATTTTGGGAATTTTTTTTATTTTTTTTCGAAATGCTCTTAAATCAAAAGGGCTTTCATCACTTTTATCAACAATATCAGTGGATTTTATAGCTACTTGGCCTTTTTCTAATTGTATTTCGACTTTTTTCATTTTTTTTGGAGCAGTTCTTTTTTCTAATTGTTCTAAAATAGAAAGAGACATATATAAAATTTAAATATAAAAAAGTTTTATGTTTTAAATTAATGTATTTAAAATATAAAATATAATTATTGATATATGCCAAAGAAAGAAAATCTAAAAATAAATACTTCATATAAAATTGTTAATGAACATATCAAACCTCTTGGTGGGTGGTTTCCTACTAATAATAAAAAATTAAGATATGTTCCTGATAAATTAACACATAGAGAATCTATTGAATATATTAAAAATATAAATAATTAAGATAATTTGTCAATACTAATTTTACATGCTGCTTGTTCGGCTTTTTTTTTTATTTTATGTTTACTTTCTCCCAAAAATATGACCATGTTATCGTGGTCCCATTTTTGATCTTTACAATCCCAAATATCTTTAATTGTAACTAAAATATTAAGGCCATCTTTTTTAAAGTAATCAACATTTCGAACAATATTATCTTGAGGATTAAATTCATGAGATTTTATATTTAAACACAAATAAACCCCCATGTGATATCCTGTTTCTTCATCCCATTCGGATACTTCTCTATAGACAGGAGTTACTTGAAATGCTTTTTGCAACATAACCTGAAGAATATTTTTATAGTTATCATCATTTTGGATTAATTCAGTCCAATTAATATGTTTTTCAAAAATGCTTTCTACAAATTTTTGAGCTATTTGAAAACCTGGTCCTGTTACAAAAACATTTTTAAACCAGTCACCTTCATCTTTAATTGTAATTTTATTAAAATCTAAAAACAAAGCTCCTAAAAATGCTTCAAATAAACAACCAAGTTTTTTTAGATTTGTTCTGGTTTTTTTTTCTTCGGCATTTGCTGACATAATATACCATTTATTAAGTCCCATCTCATAAGCTAGTCTACCAATATGTTCATTTTTTACAAGTGCAATTTTTTTCTCAGTCATAAAACCTTCATTTGCCTTGGGGAAACGCCTATATAAATAGTATTTTGTTATAAGTTCTAGTACACCATCGCCCAAAAATTCGAGACGTTCATTAGACTTAGTTTTCAAAGACATACAATTTTGAGGTTGCGATGCAATAATTATTTCATTGGCTACGTTTTCGAGATGAGGTCTTTTACAATATGATTTATGTATAAAGGATCGTTTGTATAGGTTAAGATTATGAACTGTATCAGGCACTCCATAATTTTTCAAAATATTGTTAATGTCTGTTTCTTTGATTTCCCGATTATTTTCATTATAGGGATTAAAAATCATTTCTTCTTGTTGTTTGTGAATATCACCATCTTGCATAATTGATTTTTCCATTATTTAATATACAGTGCATGATTGTGTTTAATACCATTATTTAAACATTTTAATAAGTATATACAAATTAGTTTTTAATTATCATAATCTATTTAAAAGTATTTCATATAATTATTAAATATTATATGAAACTTAAGGTCGATAATAGAGAAAGAAAACTAATAAAGCTATTAAATGCTTATGTAAAACAATATAACTTTAAAAATATAGAAATTATTATAGAAAAATTAGATCTTGGAGATTTTATTATTTGCGATGATGATGATAATGAAAAGTTAATAATCGAAAGAAAAAGTTTAAATGACTTAGCCAGTTCGATAAAAGATGGGCGTTATATTGAACAATCATATAGATTAACAAATTACAATATTCATAATCACAATATTATTTACTTAATAGAAGGTAATCTCTCTACTTGGGTTAACCGATATAAGGTTCAATCTAATACATTATATAGCGCGATATTTAGTTTAAATTACTATAAAGGTTTCAGTGTTGTAAAAACAATTGACATTACAGAGACAGCAGAATATATTTTAAGAATTTGTGATAAAATGAATAGAAAAAAAGAAAAATCATATTATGAATTAGATTCTGGAGAGAAAAAACCAAGACATTATTCTGAAGTTGTTCATAAGGAAAAAAAGAAAAATATCACACCGGAAAATATAGGAGAAATAATATTAAGTCAAATACCGGGTATTAGTTCTATTACATCACAATTATTAATGAGTGAGTACGGGTCTCTTTACAATCTATTAGACTGTTTAAAGAAAGATCCGAAATGTTTAGACCAACTTGTTTATACAACACAAAAAGGGGCTATACGTAGAATTTCAAAAACTAGTATCAGAAATATTGTTCAATATTTACTTTATCAAAAATCAAATATAATTGAGATACAAACACAATAATCTATATCTTTATATATATATAATGTTTGGTTCAAAAGATTTTTTATATAGTTTAGGAGTAGCAACCTTGTTTATTTTTGCAATATATTTTGCTTATGCTGTTTTAAAGGGTAGCGGCGAAGGTGTACAACAATTACTTGGTTCTGTAAATGTTATTGAAGGTATGACGGAACGTAAAAAAGAAAAAAAATATGAAAAATTTATAAAGAATATTGATAAAGAAATAGAAAAAAGAAAGAAAAAATTAAACGAAATAGATAAAGAGAATGGTGATTTAACAGATGATTATAAAGATAAATTACAGGAATTAGCTGATGTAGAAAAAGAAATATTTGTTAAAATGTTTATTACTCATTTAGGTAATGCTACAGTGAGGGATACTGGGACAGTCACAGAATCTTTTGCTATAGCAGCACAGACGGCACCGTTAGGCTGTTTATCATATATTAGTGATAAAACAGCAACTATTTTAGATTAGCGATAATCGTCAACTCTAACAGTAGTAATTTCAATTTCTTTTTCTTGTTTATAAGGTGTTATGATTGTATTTTGAGGTTTAGGAAAGACCACAGCCTTTATGCTGCAACAACAAAGTGATATACAATTTCCCATATACTATATTTTTTTATTATAATTTTTATAATAAAAAATTAATAACGTCTTGGCATATTACGTCTAAGTTTATCATCAGTAGGGTTTAATATCTTACGGGTTCTACCCTCAAAATCTCCGCGGTCTATAGCCTTTTGTGTGCATTTGTGACCACACCATTTAGGGTCCATTGGATTTGCACTTCCATTTACCCCTCTTACTTGTACAGAGTCTAAGGGTGTCTTAACACCAATGTATTGATCTTCAGCGTCAAACCCAGAATAATTATTTTGATTAAATGGTGGGTCATCTCTATTTGAATCTAATAATTGCTGTGTCTGACGTATATTACTAGACAATCCCGCTTTTGGTTCAAAAGGACCATTCAACATCCTAAACCCTCTATTATTTTGAGTGTCGTAACTCTGTTCATAATACAATACTGGACAAGAAAGTTTTGCTTTTCTGCTCCAGTCGGCGTATTCTGAATATTCTTCTAAATTATCAAATTTGATAGGATTAACTCCTGGTACAGGTGGACCCTTTGTGTTTATTAAATGTATTTGTTTCCCTTTTTTAACAAGTAAATTTGGACAAGTTTTAACTTCGAAACCTTCTACAATATCAGATGTTTTATAATTTAAACAAAATATTAACCCAATAAAAAATAATATTATAATAACTATTTCTTTTGATTGAAAATCCATATATATATATATTTGTATAAATTAAATTCTTTCCATATAATAAAATGATTATACAAAAATTAGATATTATGGATGTAAATGATGGGAATGTTAATAGTTTTAATAATAAAATAAAAACAATGAACTCAATTGTATGTTTTCACGCAAATTGGTGTGGTCATTGCCAACAATTAAACCCAGAATGGGATATAATGGTTAAAAATTTAAAAAATAAAAATCTATATGGTTTATTAGCAAGAATTGAAGCAAAAAATTTAGATAAAGCAGAATGTGATAAGGACATTAAAGGTTATCCAACAATAAGAGTTTTTAAAAATGGTACAAAACATAAAGATTATTCTGGAAAAAGAGAAGCCAAAGAGTTAACAGAATTTGTAGAAAGTATATTAAGTAAATCACCAAAATTAATGGAACAAGCAGGTGGTAAAAGACGTAATAAAAGAAAAAAGCGAAAAAGACGAAAAAAAACAAAAACTAAACGTAAAAGGCGAAAAAAGAGAAAAAATAAAACACAAAAAAA
>Ga0115000_10005603_pt1 | contig 10049 bp, 9 predicted proteins | sample ArcticOcean_MG_C_6_FD_89690 | JGI IMG/M metagenome (GOLD analysis project Ga0115000, IMG submission 89690) | Marine microbial communities from western Arctic Ocean - ArcticOcean_MG_CB8_128 | ecosystem: Environmental > Aquatic > Marine > Oceanic | place: Arctic Ocean: Canada Basin | collected...
AAGGCCATTGTTTCTTCTATTTGTTCTCTGGAATAACAACTCATAAGTCACAAATATAATGTTTTTATTTTTTGCCTGCAAATTTTTCAAGTCCGGATATACCAAAGCATCCCAGTGAGAGTATAACAAAAGCATCATAAACAAACTCGTTTATAACCAGGTCTTTGCCTAGAATACCACTTACTAGATCAGCGATCATTACAACCACCATGATAAGGAACGCAATAAAGCCTACTATAGACTTTTCATTCCATGTGTTATCATCTTTAAATATATTCTTCCAACTCATTTCTACGTGTTTACCTGTAGATGAGAGCCATCACATAATCCTTGTGGGTCTTGAGTTTGTCCACAGGCACATTGTGTTTTAGGAGTACAACAACTTTCTTTCATAATTTTCCTTTTACTGCGTTCTTAGCTATATCCCAATTCTTATGTATAAAAATTCCGAAAGCTACGCCAGCAAGAATTTTATATCCAAAAATCCAAAGACCTAATCCAGCTCCAAGGCCAGCAACTCCTTCAATGCCGTTTGCAACGATCCAATCTTTTACTTTGTTAAATACTTTTTTCATAAAATGTTTTATTATTTATCTTTTAGTTAATTCGTAAATACGCTCTTCCATTTTGTCAAACTTTAATAACAACGTTTTTACATCATCTTGTGTATCCATAATTGTTTGTCTAACAAATTTATCGTTTAGTTCATATTCTGTTTTAGATATTGGGGGTTCAGGCATTTCCATAGCTAAAGCTATGTCAGATTTAAGAGTGAAGTATACAGTTGATAGTGATACTACAAATCCTATTATGATTCCTATTGTTTTAATATCAAGTACTACAGGAGTTGATTCTCCAAGTTTCGGTGAATGGGACATTTAATTATTCTTTTTGTTTCTTATTATTGGATTAATCACAGGTTTACTTGTAACAAGTCTTGTATTCGTACGCATAGTATTGTTATTATTAGGTCTAACGTAAACTCTTGGTTTACTATTATTGTTTATGTTAGGGTTATTAGGGTTTTTATAAATTCTAATGTTTTTATTAGGTAGCTTATTCCTAAGTTTTACAGCTAATTCTTCAATATCAACATTAGTTACTATTCTTGTTCTGTTAGTAGCATTAGCTACAATCTTACTTTGTATGTTACTAGAACCTCTTCTACCAGTATGATAAGCTACATTATTTCCTCTACTTCGATTCCATATTGAATTATAACCTTGGTTATGCCAAGGATCATTATACCAACTATGTTGTGAGTATCCCCAGTTAAAAGGTCTATTCCATCCATAATAACTAGATTGAAATGGATAATTAAATGCCCAGTCTGTCCAATATTGAGTACTATTCCAATAAATATCAAACCTATTGTATGAACTAAATCTATTGAAGCGATTAAAACCATAATTAGACATGTACCAACTGTAAGGTTGATTCATTGCATATTGAGCAAAATTCCATCTAAATTTAAAATCTTGCCTAAGAAGTCTATCTAATTGAAATTCATTATCTATTATTCTTATTTCTGGATCATGATTTAAGGTACTTATTTGATATGTAGCTGAGCAACTAAATGCTAATACACACACCAACGCAAGGATGCATTGTTTCATATGATTTAAGTTTAAGATTGGTTTTAGCACCTGTAGAACCTAAGTGCATATACAAATATACCTGTTGTAATCTGAAGGACCAAACATTTGTATTAATATTTTTGCTTAATATAGCATAAACCTGTAACTTTGTATTATAAAATCAACACATATGCCTTACAGTTTTAGTTACTACAAAGAAGAGTTATTACAATGGTTCAAAAGCAATATTCCTAAGCACTTACGTATTCTAGATGTAGGACCTGGAGTAGGTACTTATGCAGACTTATTAGTTAATGAAAACTATAGAATTGATGCAGTAGAAATCTTTCCTCCCTACATTCAAAAGTATGGTCTTATAGATAAGTACGATAATGTATTTATAGGAGACATCTGTACATTTGATATAACAGACTATGATTTTATTATACTAGGTGATGTATTAGAACATATACCCAAAGATGATGCCATAAAATTATATAGTAGTTTTATAGAACAAGGAAAAGAAATGTTAGTAGCTGTACCATTTGAAATGGAACAAGGAGAACATGAAGGTAATATATATGAAACTCATCATCAAATAGATCTTACTCCTCAGGTTATAAGAGAAAGATATCCAGAACTTAAATCTCTAAAAGAAATTAATGATTATGGATATTATTATTACTTACTTAACAAAGCTGAAAACTTATATGTGTTATATGCAAACAGCTCTTACTATGATACGGTATGTCAAGCAGTTAAATCTATTAATAATGTTACCGATACTCCTGTAGTAGTTTATCTATTAAATGATAACAGAAAAGTACCAGGAGCTGAAACAGTTAAATGGGGATATAAAGGATTTGATGTTAAGCAGACAGAGTATATAGATCGTAATAACAGTAGAGTATATAATCTTTTGATTCAAAGACCATCTATTATTAAACATGCCTTGAATAATTATGGTAATAAGGTTGCATATATTGACTCAGATACTGTAGTTACACCACACATAGATAAGATCTTTGATTACATACCTGCAGACTCATCACATCCTTACTTTACACAAGGTATATATGATTACTTATTTATAAACGGTAGAGGAGGTGTAGAAACTAGAGAGGAGTTACATAAAAGTTTAGAGCACCCAGCTTGTGAATTATTCGGTGTAGATCAATCTAATCGATGGAAATACCATCAAACGGGGTATTTTGTAGCAGTGAACTCATGTATGGACTTCTTAGATGAGTGGGAGTGGATGTGTAACCACCCAAAAGTTATAACTAATCCACAGTTATATGCACCATATCATGAAGAAACAATAGCTAATGTACTGTTGTGGAAGTATAATATACAAGATGGATTACCTTACATGTACATAAACTATACTAAGTCTATAGATGTAAGTGAACTACCTTTTAATGGAGAAGATCAATACTTAGCTGAATGGACTAGGTTACCTAGAAAAGAAGAAGAGCTTATGGCTTTACATGGAGAGAAGCGTGTTCCCTTTATGAAATATACTATGGATCAGTTCAAGAAAAGAATATTATTTTTAGCTCCTCATCTATCAACCGGTGGAATGCCTGCCTTTCTTTTAAAAAGAATACAAGCTTTGAAAGATCACTATAACATTACTGTAGTAGAACATAGAAACTTTAGTAATGATTTTGTAGTACAGAAAAATAAGATTAAAGAATTAGTAGATAACTTTTATACATTAGGTGAAGATAAGACTGAGCTTCAGAGTATTATATCTTCTGAGCGTATAGATATAGTGCACATAGATGAGATGTCTGAAAGTTTAGGAGATAAAGAACTAATAGATACTTTGTATTGTAACTGTAGAAGTTATAAGATAGTAGAGACTTGTCATAACATATCATTTAATCCAGATGTAGAAAAGAACTATCATCCTGATGCATATGCCTTCTGTACACCTCATCACCTAACTACGTTTAAGGGTATGAAAACTTCATTAAAAGAAGTAATAGAGTTTCCTATAGAACCTATTATATATGATGATTGGTCTGATAAACTAGAAGCTCAGTCTACCTTAGGTTTAGACTCAAATAAAAAACATGTTCTTAATATAGGATTGTGGACTAAAGGTAAGAATCAAGGAGAGGGTTTATCTTTAGCTAGAAAACTTCCTGGTGTGGAGTTTCACTTTGTAGGTAATCAAGCAGGAAACTTTAAAGATTATTGGGGACCATTAATGGATACTGTTCCAAGCAATGTAACTATATGGGGAGAACGAAACGATACATCTACATTCCTACAAGCAGCTGATGTGTTTATGTTTAACTCTACATGGGAGTGTAACCCTCTTGTAATTAGAGAAGCTATTGGAAATGGTCTACCTATCCTTGCTAGAAACCTACCTCAGTATGAAGATATGTTTACTTCATATATTACTGACTTACATCCTATGAAGATGAAGAATCAGTTAAAGACATTGCTCAGAGATGGTTGTAATTACATTATACCTACAGACAATGTTCTTTCAAACTTTTCCACTAATCATATTGATCTATATACTAAAGTATTAAATACTAAAAAGGTTAAGCATATAAAACCTATAGACTATAATATATATCGTGACTTTGCTTTAGGTCCTTACATACATATTACAGGAGCAAGTAAAAGCTTATTTAGAATAGAGCTGTATGATAAACAAAAGTTAGTTTATGATACTACTATGAGTAGTGGAAGTTACGCCAAGATAGATAAAAAGTATTACACTGATTGGAGAACTGTAATCTATAAAGACAACCTTCTTATATTAGATGAGTTTATTAATTTAGAAAACAAAAGAGTATATATTGCAATAGATAGTGCAGCTCTAGGAGATTCTATTGCATGGATTCCTTATGCTTTAGAGTTTCAGCAGAAACACAAATGTAATGTAGTGATTAGCACTTTTAAAAACTTTTTATTTGAGGACGTTTATCCTGAACTTGACTTTATAAAACCTGGAGATTATGCTGGTGATATCTATGCTAAGTATATTATTGGTTGGTTCTCTGAAGATAACTATCATCCTGTGGCTCCTAACACTATACCATTACAGCAGACAGCATCTGATATATTAGGCTTAGAGTATAAAGAAATTAAACCTAGGATAACAAATAACTTTGGGAATGAATGTGGTATGAAAGATAACTACAATGTTCCAGGTAAGTATGTAACTATAGCTACTAACGCTACAGCTGGTTGTAAGTTCTGGACAAGAGAGGGATGGCAAGAAGTTATAAATTTCTTACATTCAAAAGGTTATATGATAGTTAATACTTCTAAAGAAGATAATCCTTTTGATAACTGTGAAAAGATAGTAGATACAGATATAGAGTATACAATTGATTGTATAAGACAGAGTGAATTCTTTATAGGACTTTCTAGTGGGCTTAGTTGGTTAGCTTGGGCTATAGGTACACCTGTTGTAATGATATCAAACTTTACAGAAGCTGACCATGAGTTTAGTTGCTATAGAGTATCAGATACATCTATCTGTCATGGTTGTTGGAACAACCCCAAGTTCACCTTTGATAGAGGTGATTGGGATTGGTGTCCGGAACATAAAGGTACAGACAGACAATTTGAATGTCATACTAAAATACCTGCTTCAAAAGTTATTTCTACTTTAACTATGTTACTGTAATTAATTGAGCATTATTAACAATATCGTCATTAAAATCTATATTTTTTACTCTTAGTCTTAAATAGTAATCTACAGTTCCACTACCAACATTTGAAGGGCTGGATGTTGCTTTTAAGACAACTGCCGCTCTTGGTACTGCAAATGCTGTACCTACTTGTGCGTTTTCTACTGGTTTAAAAAACAATACTTTTCTATTGCCTCTTGTTTGATTTAAAATAGTGCTTGATAATTCAAACGCATCATCAATCCTTGTCGTACCGCCAGTAGAAGATTGATATTGTATAACTATATTACCAGTATTAAAACTTGGAGCTTGTCCTGGACTTGTATTTACTTGATACATATAAGCTTCTTTAACAATATAGTTAAAATTACTATCTGCTGCTATTAAAGTTTTCTGAGTAGATGCTAAACTTGCAATTTGGCTTCTTGTAAGTTTAAAAGTCATTATTCTTTCGTCTTCACAAAGTCTACCACCATTACTAAAAGCTGTTGTATATTGGCAAGATGTAGTATTGTCACCAGATAAAGCATAGTCTGTACCGTCTCCGTAATAACCCATTTTAACATTACCTACAGGTTGGTCTCCTGTTGTACTAACAAATAGGTATTGTTCTGTAGTGAGACCTACATTTAAAGATCCTCTTACTCTTGCATTCTTTCCTACGTCTAACGATGCTTCTGGTTCTCCACCAGTTATAGAATTAGTTGCGATTCCTAATCTTGCACTACTAGAACTAAGATTTAAAGTTCCCCCATCAGCATCACCACCGTTACCTGTAATGGTCATCCTTGCACTAGATACTGTTATTCTTTTGGCGTTTCCTGTGCCTATATTTGCCTGAGACATTGCAGAACTTCCTATCGTAGTTCCATTAGGGGTAAACATTGGTATAGAGTTAGTTGTTCCTGAACCTCCTATTCCGCTTGTGTGTGCATCCACATAAGCCTTAACACTTTGTTGAGTAACAAGAGCTGTTGCGCTATTGCTACCCATATTGTCTTCGTCTAAGATTATATTCGCAGAAACGTTTGTCTGATAGTCCCCTAAAGAAAAACCAGCACTAGTAAAATCAGCCCTTGTTGCTGAACCAGTAGCGATTGTAAATCTGCCAACTGATGGATAACCTATATTAGTTCCTGTATCACCATTGTGATATATATAGTTTGGTATATATAATCCAGCTGTTAAAGGATTACTTTGTCCAGCGGAAAGCGGTAAAAAAGGACCAAGACCTCCACCATGAGCATCAACATAAGCTTTTGTTGCAGCGTCCTGTGCAAGGGTTGGGTCTGTTACATTTGCTATCTTTCCTACAACTGAAACACCTATGTCTGTAGTAGAGAATCTTTGGACATCTGCATAGAACAGATCAACACTAGCACTTGTATTTATGATAATGCAGCGAGATGCAAAAGAGTCTTGGAAAATAATGTCATTACCACCTCTTATAATTAAATCACCTACTCCCGCTTCGTTAATATAGCTATCGGTTCCATCGTGATATATCTGAAGGTCACCGCTATCACCAAAAAGTGCTTTTACATTATCTTGTGATTGTTGATTTGCGTAATATTGTATAGACATCTATGTTTATTTTATTTATTAAATTATATTAAATTTTATTACCCCATTCTGCTAACTAACACTATAACTCCACCTGAAGGGAAAGTACCAGTACCACCAATAGTAACTTGGTTCACTGTATTTCTTTCTACTTCCATGTGTATCGTATCTTTTGTAGTTTCGTCATAAATTTGAACCATAACATCAAAAGTACCTAAACTGTGGGTTATAGCTCCATAAGCTGATATTGTTCCAGACTTAAAAGTATGTAACTGAAGAAGATCTTGAACAAGTGTTTTTACGTTTCCAGCATCATCTGTTCTAACAGCCACATAAGATTCATCTGCAAGAATTCCTGCTGTATCAGTAAGACTATCTATGTCTAGTCCAACAATAACAGCTCCTGAGTTAGGTGTAACTGACATACCATCTAAGTCGGCGTTTGTAGCTGCTGTAACAGACGTAACTGCACCTACTGTATCTGTAGGAGTAACCCATGTACCATCACCTCTTAAGAAAGTTGTAGCGGATCCACCAGATGGCACAGCGCCAACTGTAGTTAGTCCACTATATATATTAGATGTAAGCGTTAGTTCTCTACCTGCTATAGACTCAGCTAAAGGAACTGTTGCTCCTGTCCCAGTAGCTAGTGTAACACCTGTTATACCCGTATCAGTATTAGTATCCCAAGGTACATTAACTACTAATTGATCACTTGAATCAACTTGTAATTCATATGTTCTAGCAGCTGTAGCAGAAACCCCTTGTTTCGCTACTGTTTGAACTGTTGCGTTTACGTTAGCATCAATGATATTGCCATTCAATGTTAAACCAACACCAGCGCCTCTTTGAGTGTTTGTATTTGTTGGAAGCACCCAAGTACCATCACCTCTTAAAAATGTAGTAGCGCTACCTCCAGAAGGCACAACACCTAATGTAGAAGTTCCACCGTATATATCGGAAGTTACAAATCCATTTGCTGTTACGCTAAATGTAGCAGAATCAAAACCTGCAATACCTTTTGTAGTAGCACCATCACTTGCTCCTTCGCCTGCTATTTCTTGTCCAGACTGAACCACTGTCCAGTTACCAAATGTAGCACCTGGATTATCTTGATTTGCAAATATTAAATCACCTGGCTGTACTGTTTCAGCAAAGAATGTTCCAGAATCTGTTACTGCCCAGAAATAACCTTGTTGTATTGAAGTTGCTGGACTTGAATCTAAATCAGGAGTATTAGTATCCGCGTTATATCCGCCTTGAAATTCTGAGTTTCCAGAAGTAGCAGATAGTAGCTGACCATAATTAACAGCATCTCCACTAAGTGTTCCATCTGCCAACTCATTTATTTGATTAGAGTTCATGTCAATAACACCGCTTAAAGAAGCTCCTGTTAATGTAGCAACGCTTCCGGCGATAGCACCTGTTGAAATTGATCCTGAAGTAAATAAGCCACCTATTGTAACATCAGTTGGTAAAGCAACTGTAACTTGACCATTGTTTCCAGCTGTTTCTGAAATAGCTATTTGGCTACCCGTACCGTTTATTGTTACGGCAGACTTGATGCCAGAACCAGAACCCCCGGCTGTTAAATTAAGAACAGCAGAATTAGCACCACCTGCAGCAACCGGTAATGTATATGTTTCGTTTGTATTTGATGGTGCTGTGTATGTTACTCTTTTATTTGTATTATCAAAAGCTACACTTGCGCCTCCTGCAGCGGCAAATTGTAAATCTACAGTGTCAGTGACTTCAAACTTTTGATCACCAGCATCATCAGCAATACCTAACGAAGTAGTGTTTGGAGCTGTGCTAGAAACTGTTACATCTCCTGTTGCGGCGCTTACTGATATGTTGGTACCAGCTACAATACTGAGTACACCTGTATTGCTAATTAATAATTTATTAGGCGTAGCGGTTGAAACTGCTGTGCTTATACCATCTCCACCTGTAAAGTCCACTCTGCCGTCATCAATTATATCTACAGGTGTACCAGTATCTCCTTCTAAACTCCATGACGTATAAGCTCCCGCGGGTGTTGCCCATACATTATCACCTCTTAAGAAAGTGGTGGTACCTGGTGTTCCAGTTGCAGAAAGATCTGAAGTTGTCGTTATTGCTCCTGAAGTTTGGTTTTGAGTTATATCTATAAAAGTACCGTTGGTTGGTGTTAGACTTACAACACCAGATCCTGATCCATCCATTTCTATCCACGCAGTTCCATTATAGAAATACATTGTTTTGTCGCCTGCAGTTGTATCAAAATACATTTGACCTTCTACAGGGGTTGATGGTGCGGTTCCTTCGTTATCAATAACAGGAAGCTGCAGTTCATTTTGATTCATTTCAATATCAGAACCTATCATTCCAATATTAGCATAGTAATTAATTGCCATAGTTTGTTTTTATTTGTTTAGTTTAATATTGATGACCCAGCTATATTGCTGTTAAAGTCGACTGTTATTGTTGTTGCGTTAGTATATTCAACTGCTCCGTATATTTCATCTCCAGCGTTATCAATTAACGTTACAGATGGTTCTGCTTTGCCTGTTGTATTATTAATCACCCATTGATTGGATGCGTTAAAGTTTTGTTTTAAGTTTACATCTCCGCCACCTGATATGTTAAAATCTACAACAGTATATTGAGTATCTTGTTGTGCGATAGTACCGTTTCCTCCGATGTATGTTATTGTTGCTATATAGTAGCTAGCTGTTGTTGGGTCTACTGTATATGTATTTAGTTTGTAATGGCCAAATTGACTTATCTGATCACCTTGACCAATTAATATATCTGTTCCTACTAAGTAGTTTAAAAACTCTACAACTCTTTGCCCGTTCAATTCTTTTACAGAAAATCTTAACTCAGTTAAAGTATTAAAACCAGTTCCAGATCCTCCGCCACCGGTTTTAGAAACGGTACCAGTTCCACCATTTTGCGTGTCTGACCATTTAAAATTCATTTGGCCACCAATGCTTACTTTACCATTAAGGTTAAGATAAACCGCTACAGCAGACGCAGTAAATTGTTTAGTTTGTCTTGATCCTGATTGGGTTCCTATCCACGCATCGTTGTCAGTAATATTTGTATCAAATGGATACGAACTTATTCTTGCCATGTGTTATGAGTATATTCTGATTTCTATTGATGCGCCTGTTAAAACCGAGTCTACTGTAGTGTCTATAGTCACTGTAGTTGTAGTAGGGCTTGCCCACTCTATGTTAGCAGTTGCTGTTGCAGAGCC
>Ga0115000_10005604_pt1 | contig 10048 bp, 2 predicted proteins | sample ArcticOcean_MG_C_6_FD_89690 | JGI IMG/M metagenome (GOLD analysis project Ga0115000, IMG submission 89690) | Marine microbial communities from western Arctic Ocean - ArcticOcean_MG_CB8_128 | ecosystem: Environmental > Aquatic > Marine > Oceanic | place: Arctic Ocean: Canada Basin | collected...
CTCGATAAAAGTAGTCGCAGATGCGCGAACGGAGACGACACTCGAGAGAAAGACATTTCGTCGACCTTTCATCACCCCGGGAAGGGGCAGCACGTGAGACATTTTTCCTTGAAGCACAGGAAGATTGATGTAACGTTTAGGGGAGAGGGAAAAGGAGAATACGGTGACGATGAGAACGGAGTAGGGTACGACGACGATTTTGGCGATGATGATCACCATCGTGATCATCAAAAGTATTATCAAAACGAAACGCGATTTGGAAGAGCAGTCTCCCAGAAGAGAAGACAACGAAGAAGAGCGCTGAGACAAAGTTCCTCCGCTGGGTTAGAACTCAACGGGAAAGCGAGAGATACGGGGTATTTTTACGCCACGTTATTGATTGGCACGCCGGGGCATCAATTTGAAGTCATCGTAGATACGGGGTCGACGTATACGTTCGTGACGTGTTACCCGTGCGCTTCGTGCGGTCAGCACGGATCGAACGCGCCGTACGACGCGGCGAAATCGAGCTCGTACGAACGCGTGCCGTGCGGTTCCGGATGTATTTTTGGCAACTGTCGAGCGAGTGGTTTGTGTGAATACGACGAGAGGTTTTCGGAGGATTCGCAAGTCGGTGGGCACGTGGTGAGCGATGTCATCGACGTCGGAGGGAGTTTAGGGACGCCGAGGATACATTTTGGATGTAACTCGCTCGAGACGAACATGTTGAAGACGCAAAAGGCGAATGGGATGATTGCTTTAGGCAGAGCCGAGGCTGGGTTACACCGACAGTTGAAGAAGAAGGCGTATCCGCCGGGTTCCTACGATGGAACGTTCGGTTTGTGTTTAGGATCGTTCGAAGGCGGAGGCGTTTTGAGTTTAGGTAAGTTGCCGGAACAGCACTACGCGAACTTTGTGACTCGAAAAACGCACACGAGTACGGTAAAGTTAGTCAAAGGGTCGAAATCGCAATATTATAACGTAGAGGTGCATCGGATGTTTGTCAGAAATACAGAGCTCACAAAAAACATGGGCGGAGCGGAGTTAATGGAAGCTTTTAGAGCCGGGTACGGGACCGTTCTCGATTCCGGAACGACGTACACGTATTTACACGAAGACGTCTTCATTCCGTTCATATCGCAGATTGAAGATAAAGTGGTGAACGATCACGGCACGAACTTTTTCCGAGTTAGTGGTGGCGATCCAAACTACCCGAACGACGTGTGTTGGAGGAACTTGAACGAAAATCAACTGTTATCGGAATCTAACGTGGAATATTTGTTCCCGACGTTCAATCTCACTTTTATAGGCGTGAACGAGGAGGAAGTTCCCATCCAGTTTCTCCCGGAGAATTATTTGTTCGTGCACCCGAACGAACCGAACGCGTTTTGTGTCGGAGTGTTCGATAATGGACAACAAGGTTCTATAATTGGTGGCATATTTGCTCGGAACACGCTCTTTGAATTCGACGACGAAAGCGCGCAGCAAACGGTAAAAATCTCACCGAAAGTGGATTGCGACGGTTTGCGCGAGGCAATGGATTTCGACATGGCGACGGGCGCTACGCGACATCCCCCTCCACCACCGGCTCCGAGAGCGCCTGAATCACCGGGAACGCCCGGAACTGGGTTCGACAGAGACCGAGCTAAAGAAGCGAGAGAGCAAATCATGTTCAAAGTCATGATTGGTGGCTTTATCATCGTCGGCACGCTCTTCTTCGCAGCGATTGGATTAGCGCGAATGTATTTTTGGAAGTTTAAACGATACAGACAGTTTTCGAAGTGGATGAAATTACGGAATGAAACCGATGAATTCGAAGACGAAGACGACGACGTCTTTTCCGAAACCGAAAATGCCTTTGACGACGACGACGTCCCGGACAATAAATCGCCGCGCGAGCGTGCCATAGAAATGGGCGATTTGAGAAACTTGAGCAGCGAAGAAAGAGCGATACTTCATCGAGAGAGAATGGGTAGTAATAATAACAACAACAGCCGCAACACCGCGGAAGGAGGAATTATTGGTAGCCTCGTTGGATCAGTCATAAGCGCGCCGTTCCGTATGTTAGGTTTCGGTGGCAGTAGTGCTGGCGGTAACAACCCCTACTCGAACGCCCAGCCTCGCACGCTCCGCGAACAAACCTTACCGACCACAGACGCGCCGCCCGTCACGGAAGGTGACTTTGGCACCCGCACCGGACGCCTCACCGAAAACGCCAAACGAAACACTCGCGTTTTGGGTGGTAACGGCAACGAAAACGATGAATTCTTCGACGCGCCGTTGAGCTCGCAAACGGATTTAGAAAGCCATCACGCCGGCGTAGACGAAAGCGGCGGGGATATCAAAGCCGTCTGGAAAAGGTTCAATTTGAAGTAGTCGTAAAAGATGTATAGCCTGTGTAGCGGTAGTAGAAGATGAAGAAGAGTAGTAGTGCAATAATATAAGACGTGGTGGTAGTATATATGCGCGCGTATCATCCTACGTTTAATGTAACTTTCATCAAACTTTGCATCAAAGTCTCTCGCGTCTTCACATTTCCTCCAAAATTTACCACACAAGAGAGAGAGAGAAAAAACAAATCAAAGTCGACTTTTCACGCGCAAAACGCGCGGTCAGAGAAGAGAAATCGAGAGCAGAGTTGTTGAGAGCGCATTTAGAGAGAGAGAGAGGGAGTGTGTGTGTGGTGAACACATCTTCTGAAAGCTTTGGGTTGAAGAACTTTAAGAAGATCAAGTTGTGGGGAAGAAGAAGAAGAAGAATGGAAGTAAACAGAAGACGCTTCTTCGATCAAAACGCGACGATTATCGTCGCATCTTCTCCAACCGTGCGAGAGAGAGTGTGTTCTGGTGGTAATGGTTCTTTCCAGGACCGTTTGAAATCATCCTTACGAGATGGGCACGTCGTCGATAATTTAAGAAACGTTCCGATTCGAAACAATCAAAACGACGGTCAAGTGTCGCACTATTTGTCCAGCGCGCGATTGAACGTGATTGGTTTTAACGAAGGGAAGGTGAAGAGGAAAGAAGAGGTGAACGAGCAAATGAATCAAGTGAGAAAAAGAACGTTAGGGGAGCTGGAGAGTAATGGTAAGGAGAGTTCGCACGGTACGTTCGATGTGGCGTCGATCGAGCGCGACGAAGCGTTGTTGGACGTTGTTTTTCGAGAAGAGCGTAACGAAGACGCCGTGTTACACTCGAGAAAGGCGTTTGAGAACCATTACGACGGTTTGCAAGATTCGATTCGATATCATAATTTAAACCCGAGCGATTATCCAGTCGCGGTTATATGCGTCTGCTCGGCAAGCGAGCCTGAACCGCAAAATCAGTTGGAGTTGATGTTGCGCGAGACGATGCAAAACGCACCGTGTTTTGTCAAGCAAAGAGCGGACGTGGACGTCGTTCGGCACTTTGTGGTTTTGCAAGACGCGAAGGAAGGAGGTGGAGAAGGGAACACGAGCAAATTGCAACCTATGGATGACAACGAGGTTGAAATATTCAGAGCGAGAAACGAGACGCACGAGCGAGCGCTTATGGACGTTAAACGGAAATTTTCAGAGCAAAAAGTGAGCGCGTTGACGATAAATTTTAGCGACAGCGAATTTGAAAAAATTGTGTTGAATGCTTTCCTGAGGAGGTTGACGGAAAGAGTCATCGCACCGCACATGGAACGATTGTTGTACGGATTAAACGCGATGATTTTCAACACCAGGAAAGGATTTAAGAACCAATTCAAATCGTTTTGGGGGAGGAACGTGGTCGGGACGAGTAGCAGTGGGAGCGGTACGACCGCGGTACCGATTCCTCCGTTAGCGAATTCCTCGCCTTCGCACTCTCGAGAAGGCAGCGATACCAATCTCTCAGCCGTTGGTCCGAGCACTACTTCGTATACGGTCTCTAAGCAAGACGTGTACTCGTCGCAAGAATCACAAATTCGAAAAGCCGCAGATTTAAGCTTATTTTTAGGCGACATCGATAACGCGATCGCGAGTTATAAACTTGTTGGGTCGGATTATAAAGCGGAGAAGAACTGGAAGAGTTGCGCTTTGGCTTACGAAGCGTCTGGGATCGCTTTGACTATAAAGGCGGACGATATTAGAAAGAATAGTAATAGTAGCGGGACTTTGGCGAGTCCGATGAAGAGTAGCGGTAGCGGTAGTAATTTAGGCTCTGGAGGAAACGACGAAGCGATGCGTAAAGAAGCGGACGCGGCGTTTGAGTACGCGCTTTCGTGTTACGCGAAAGTCAAAAAACAAAGAGACGAATATCTCACCGCAGCAGCGGGAGGAATCACCCCAGCTTCGTTGGATGTAGATTCGTTCAATTACATAGACGAAATGATGGTTTTGTGTTCTATTCGCAGGGCAGTTTCGCTCATCGCGAGTGGTAAATTTCGTGAAGCGGCGACAACGTTCGCTAAAGAAGCTGCAAACTTTGGCGGTATCGACGATTTGCAATCCGCGCTGTTGCTCGAGCGTGCCTCGAGAAATTTCTTAGAGATTGACGCTTCGAGAACGCTGACGAGGAAAGTTCCAAAATCGCTTCCTTGGATGAGGAAACACGCGTTTCATGCCGCGTTGGCTGGTCATGGATACGCGCGCGTAAACGCGCGACGCGCGGCGGCGAGGTGTTACGCTTTATCTTTAGCATCATTAGGATATGAAAACACCTGGCACAAGTGTCGAGAGCACTGCTTGTTTTCGCTCGCTCGATTAGCCGCGCACGATGGGAACAACGCAGACGCGGTTCGATATTTTCAACGATTACTCGGGAGTAGTGACGGTCGGAAGAACGAGTTTGGTAGCAACGATCGCATACACGCCAGTCGAACGGAAACTACACAGAGAACGTATTTGAGAGAATATTTACACGTCGTGTCGAGTTATTTGAACGGAGACAAATCTTCTCCATCATGTGATGTCGTTTCGGCGCCATTGCCGGAGGTGGACGTGAGCACCGTTTTCGTCTCATTCGTCAACGATGAAGATCAGAACTCTGGGGTGATTGATAAGACGAGGGCGACACCGACGACGTTACCAACAACACCGACGGACCAAAACGTATCGTTGTCTTCTCCGGGACTCGAACGACAGATGTCGAACGGCGCGAGTCCCGGTTTTCTCAAACATACGGCGCGATCAAAGATTGCGTTTGGCGACGTGTCTTGGAAATCTATCGAGGAAAAATCTGGCGTCGTTCCAAACTTACAAGGCGGTGCGAATAACGCTTCCAGCAATTGGCTCGATGGTGGTAGCAGTAAAGCATCAAAGGAACAGCGTTCAGTAACTGCGAAAGATGAAGTCGTTTCCGTCACGGCGAAGCTCTCGAATCCTTTGAGAATACCGATTACTTTGCACAACGTTTCTTTGGAGTGGGAATTTTCGGACCAATCGGATATAAAAGATGTCACAAACGACGCAGTCGCGTGTGAAACCATCGCTCTACTCGAACTGCAACCAAACGAAAAAAGTGAAATAACTTTACGTGTGACGCCGAAGAAGCCGGGCGTTTTACGTGTCGTTGGCGTAATGTGGACTTTAGAAAATACGGCGCTCGGCAAAGCTACGTTTGACATTAAAGCGCCGTTGTCCAGGCGGGACACGGCAAAGGAGAAAGCGACCAAGGTTCGTAAGATTTGGGTGCGAGATATCCCGGAGGAATCGCGGTTAGTTTTTGACATTGTCGATACCGTGCCAAGACTTGAGGCGTCGTTTGAGAGCAGCGAGGGGAGTTTAGCGAACGCCTCATCAGCTGTGGCGCTCGATGGGTCCATCTCAAAAGTCAACGTGATCATTCGAAACGTGAGCGACGCGACTGCGCGACACGTCCGCATCCGTTTACCTTCCAACGCGTTCACACCGTGCGAGAATGATATGCACCGCGTTGTAAGTAATAACAGTAAACAATACGGGAACGTATTCGCCGTCAGTGATTCGATTCAACCGAAAGAACACGTTTGTATATCGTGTTGGTTCCACCCGGCTCGTCTATCGCCGAAAGATTTTGAAGCTTTGGATAGCGCGCTGTTATCGTCGGAAGGTGCGAATGATCCATACTTCGACGACGACGACGACAACGACGATAACAACGACAATGAAAATAGTAACAACGCTCGGATGATGAACTCGGGCAACGCGACGACGCAGGAATCGCGCGCCGTGGTGTGTTATCAACCAGAACCGCCGGCACCTAAACTTTTGAGGTATCGGTTGGCAAAGCTTTCGAAGCGGTACGTGACGAAGCGATCGATTATGTTAACGATGAAAGTCGTCCCATCTCCTTCATCTGTGAACGAATCGATTTGTACATTGAGAGCAATCAACTGTTCGAGCACGCAAACGTTCGAGTTGACCTCGATTTTCGCCGCCAGGAGAAAGACGACGACGACGAGTCTTTCTCCTCGGGAGGAGGAGGATCCGGTTGAATTTTTGAAAACGACGAAACTATTCTCGAACGCGTGTTTTCGAGGCGATGGAAAACTTTTAAATCCCGGGAAAACGATCGACGTGACGTTCAAGTTGTCTCGCGGCGATACTACGAACGGCGATAGTAATGGTAACGATGATACGGATCTTATCCTCGACGGTGAGGAGGATAAAAGCGAGGAATACAAATCCATCTCGAGAACGCTGTGCGCTCCAACTTCGCGCAAGATGTGCGTCAGCTTGCAATGGAAAACGCACACGGTAGGTGTTGGAGATAGAGCTTTCAGCGGCTCTTCTCGATGTTTCGCAACCGATATCTGGAAAAATTCAAACGATTCACCAGCGGAGATAGACGAGGATGAAAACGCTGCTACAAATTTCGAGTATTCGCAAACCAGCGTTTCAGCCGCGGCGAAGATCTCGGACGCGAAAACATTTCCAAACGGCGTGATTTCGCTTCCTTCGCCTCAAAAGACCAAAATTGTCCCGGTAACAATCACGTGTTTCAACGGGAGCCGTGAACGCGTGGACGTGACGTTCGACGCCACCAATGATATCAACAAAGACGAAGAAAGCAATTCGGCGAGGAATGCGTGGACGACCGTGACCGCGACTGATATCGCCTCGTCGTTGACGCGACTCGACATCAACAAAGAACAAGACGGTAATAATAATAATAGCACTAGTCAGCAGCAGCACCTGAAAAAGGTACTCCTTCGCGAAAAGGGTAGCCTCTCGCCTTTCGTATGGATCCGCGAAACTCGGAAAACCATCAGACGCGTTCCTCCGGGCGTGTCGGTTGCCTTTGACGCCTCGTTATTGGTGTTCAAACCGGGCGCGTTTCGCGTGGACAATTTCAAGGTCTACTTTGTGCCTTCATCTTCGAAAGCAGACGATGATATTGAGGACGATATCGAGGACGATATTATCGAGGACAACAAAACGCACGCGAGAAGACTCGCACCGTGCGCTGGCTTCTCCTTATTCGTCGTTGGAGGGTGAATACTAATACTAATACTAATAACAATACAGCGCTACTACACGACTACTTCTTCTAAGCTCTTTACTACAACCCTTCCTCTGTCTCTTCTTCTTCTTCTTTCACGACGATCAAATCGCCCATCTGGTCGTCTTCGACGACATCGAACGTTCCTTTCTTCACATTCTCCTTCTTCTTTCCCTTCATGGAATCGAGGAATCGAAACGCGCTTTTACGACCACTCCCTCCTTTCTCGAGAGTATTATAATAATTCCTCGTTCTCTCCGCGACGAGAATCACGGACGAGAGTGCCATCGAGGCGCTCAAAAGGAGCAAAGTGCAGATTATCGTCGCCGCGCGTTTCTTAGTATTCTCCCCTTGCGCGGAATGAGAAGTCGGCGTCATTGAATTCTCCAATGTGTAGATTGATGACGCTGTTTCTGACGCGCGCGACAAAATCACGCGTTTAGGGATCAGAAAGGGCGTCAAAGATGAAAGAGAACGCCTTCTTCCGGCTCTCTCTTCTTCAAAAACCGAGACAGAGGAGACTTTAATTCAACTCTGATGATACACACAAAAAGTGGAGAATCCAATCCGTGGAAAGATATTCTCGTCATTAGTAGTAGTAGTAGTCGTAGTAAACACACTACCGGAGAAAGACGCATCCAACAACACCTCGTTTTCGCCAAAATGCCTTCGAATGCTAAAGGCCCCCAATTCGGTTTGGCCAAATTATGGGGCCCCGGCAAGAATCGACGAGAACAACAACAGAGGCAACATTCAAAGACGTTTACGATTGATTCCGACGAGAATGATGACGAAAATGATCATCAAAGAAGCGAGGACGATTCAGACGACGACGAGAACAACACGCGCGACGACAGAAGAGGGAAGAGCGTAAAAGGACGCCTCTCGTCGTCGTCCTCTTCGAAACACGCAAACGTCGCTCGCGCGTACCAGCATAAGACGAAGAAGAAGTTTTATTCTTCGAGCATTCAACATCGAGGCGAATTTTCACTCTGCCGGTTCCTGATGGTCTTGATAGCGATGGCGTTCGCGTCGATCTTCCTCATCGAACACTTCGCTCCGAAAGACCTGTATATTCATCGATCGATTGAAAACGGAAGAAATAAAGCGAAAGTGAAAGTTAAAGACCACGCGAGACGCGCGAGAGAGGCGTTTCGGGCGTACACGGCGTACGATTTTGAAAAGGCGAATACGGAGAAGTACGAGGAAAATTTGAGGGAGGAGTACGCGCTCGCGGCGATGGTGGCGAATAGTCCTTCTGGTGAAGAAGGTTCTATGAGGAGCGGCAGCGTTATTGGGGAGAATGTGTTTGAAAATGACGCCGCCGAAAAGCCGTTTAATCCGAAGGCGCACTTTGGTGGTGAATTAGAAGAAGACACGAATAGCGAGGATGATAGTTTTTTAGCGGCGAATGAAGAAGGAGGCGACTCGAGTGTAGACGACGACGACCAGTTTTTACAGGCGCGATTAACCGCGGCCGAGGCGAGTTTAGTGAGAGAACGATCGAATTACGAGATACCAGATGCGCCTTCGCCACCGCCACCGCCGCCAAGTCAACCGTCGCCGCCGCCGTTGTCGCATCATCTTCCCACGTCTTGTAGGCAAAACTTGTTGAAGGACGCGCAGATTGATTTTTTCAGTAAGAATTACTGCAAATTCGATTCCGCGAGCGTGGAAACGGTGAATCCGTTCGAACGTAAAGTGAAAGGCCAATCGATGAGCATGAGAACGTTACCGGAGGTTTTACTGGCGACGTATTTCCAGGCGTTGAGTAATAGCGAAATCGGCATTCGAGCGCGACGGGCGGCGATTGGTAAGGAAAGGTTACGACGGCCTGGGTTGTTAGAGCCGACGGAAAAGTTGGTGTCCAGAGAGTTGACTGACCCCGTGCAGATGTCCTCTGAAGACGGTGAAATTGAATCCGGCGTAAACGGCGGCGGCGAATTTATAGGAGGAGAATCGTTAAACCGGCGCATGCTCTTATCCAAGAAACACTTGGAAGACGTTAAGAAACAAAAAGAGTCCGACGCGAAGAAGAAAGCGTTTAAAGATCGCGAGAAGAAGAGAAAGAAAGAGCACGTGGAAAAAATCAACACATCTCCGCCGCCGCCGCCGCAGCCGCCGTTTATCGAGTTCGAATACCGAGGTCCGAAATCGCCAAACTGGATGAACGAAACGACCGGGCAATCGAAATACGCGCCGTATTTTTCGGCGACGTTTTTAGGCGCGAGTTTAGGTCCATTTGCGCACGTCGCGAAACGGTTAATGAACGCGGCGCATTTATCCGGCGTCGTTCGAGTCTGGGAAGGCAATTCGAATGTATTCACCGCTTTGGAACAAAACTGGGCGCAAAAGGATCAAAATTTACACCTATCGAGAGAAGACAACGTCGTCGCCGCTTTAGTCAACGCGCACGTTTGGGGTGAAAAAGCCGGTAATATTAAATCCGCGAACGATCTGTTCGTCAAGCGTCGCTCGGCGTTCGGGAAACACACCATTGAACCGGCGGTCAGTTTACAATACGCGTTGAGCGTGAGCAACTTGTACCACGGCGAAAACGTGGAAATTCCAACCGTCTTTGCGTTTGACGGCGACGTGTTTTTCAAAGATTTGCGACCGAAACTGCGAGACGCCATGAACTC
>Ga0115000_10005606_pt1 | contig 10046 bp, 15 predicted proteins | sample ArcticOcean_MG_C_6_FD_89690 | JGI IMG/M metagenome (GOLD analysis project Ga0115000, IMG submission 89690) | Marine microbial communities from western Arctic Ocean - ArcticOcean_MG_CB8_128 | ecosystem: Environmental > Aquatic > Marine > Oceanic | place: Arctic Ocean: Canada Basin | collected...
CACTGACTTCACTCTTGAACAACTTACTGACTCTGACGGCAACTTTCGCTATCGTGCTGATCCGATGATCAACAACATCGAGATCACATCAAACCGTAAGAAGGTTTATCGCCCACTCCCAGCACCGCCAACGCGCAAGCAAATCACCGGCTGGACCGTCGAGCAAGTTGGACCTAAAATGTTCCGCGTGTTCCGCAACTCCACAACGCAAGGCAAGCAGATTGTCATGGACTTCAGCACTGTCGAAAGCGCGCAGTCATTTGCCGATGGTTGTGGCAAGGAACACAAGACCCCCACCAAGATGAGTGCTGCGAGCCTTCGCAATAAGGCTAAGGAGCATCTGAGCGACGAAGAAAAGGCCGAGCTTGCCGCGATCAAGAATGGCGAAGGCATCTAAATGAACGATTACCTTGGTATCCTCTTTTTTACTCCGCTCTTGCTCCTTGCCTTCGGGCTTGGTGTCGCAATCGGCGAAGCAATCATCTAATCCCAACTAACCCGTAAAGCGCAAAGCGCGAGAGGTAAGAAAACAATGAAGACTCCCAACTACATAGAGCCGATGGCTGCGACGGGCTTGTATATGTCGCAGAGTAGATCAATCAACCACGGAGGCGAAGCACGCCGAGGTCAAAGATAATGACATTCCTGTACTAACGGCTATAAGGGATTTAGCCGACCCCCATAACCACCAACACACTCGAATGGGCTGCGAGTATAAACAGAGAACCCCTATTTTATTATGGCAAAATACTACGTATCGCAAACACACGTTGAGTATAACGACGGACATCTATCATGTCGCGAGGTTGTACTAACTCGCGCAGATGCGAGAGTAGACAAGGACGGAGCGAGATATAAAAATGTCAAGCTGTTTATGCACAAGCTGAGAGCGTTAGGTATCCCAAACCTTCACATCAATGAATATGAGAAGAAGCGATACAACAGACTCATCAGAGAGCAGAACAAAAGGCACAAAGAAAGAAGGCTAACGGTTGCCGACCTTGCGAAGATGACCGAAGAAGCCGACAAAGAACTATCTGATAATCACAAAGGAGGTGGATAGAATGGAGTTTTTTATCGTTGTAGCGGCTGGTTTAGGTGCTACGTTTATTGTCATGGCATTGTCCGAGATCGCAAAAGAAATGCGCGGTGTTCGCTCGGTGCTTGAGACTCACTATCAACTTGAGCGTGTACCGGTTAAGCCCGAGAACGATTATAAAAGGAAAGGCGTAGAGCTATAATGTTTAAGGTTGGAGAGTTAATAAAAAGAAAAGCTGTATCACATCGCGCACGTGCTTATTGCATTGTAGTGGATAAGAGTGAGGATGACTATACAGTATATAATAACTCTCTTAAATGCATACAAATAGTTGCTGTACCAGTTATAGAGGGACTGTATAGCAAGGAACAAACAGTATTATCAGGTGGTGTCTGACATTATGCCTTAGTTATTGTTTTTGTTAGTGTATGATAGTGATGTGCTTGTGTGTGTATTAAATGCGTTTGGTGTTTAGTATACCCATGCACACCCTATCGTCAACCTTTATTTCGTGTCAAGTCATATTATGTCCGCATTGATGGTATTCTTTTGACAATCATTTGACATTCACATTCCTTGACAAACGCTTGACATGCATCGCTTGACATTGACCGCATGCTATGGTATAATGTTTACATAGAGTGAGGAGAGAACCCTATGAACTACACGACCGCTATGAAAATCGAAGACGCCTTGGCCGCCACTATGTGGATGGTTATGTTTTTCCTTCTCATGTCATACTAACACTATATACGGACACACTACCCGTAGTGTCTACCCCTCTCAATCATTAGCCAATCCCCGTGAATCTAAAAAAGGACACACTATATATGGAAACTATCCACACAATCGAAACCGACACCCTGACCGCAAAGCTAAACAAGTCCGAGCTTGATATAGTACAATTTATTGAAAGCTGGCTACCGACGTTTGATCGTTGGTCCACAAAGGAGCTGTCATATAAATGTCAACTGTCAGAAGAAGATGGCAACGCTGCCGCTGACATGCTTATCCTACACGGACTGATAGAGAACGCTGCCGACGATGCCTCGATGGGTCGACAGGTATCCGTCACCGATGAGGGTGCGCTATGGATGCGCGAGAACATGGAAACAATAAACAGTTTATGTTTGATGAATGATACCGATCAGTTTGATGAGAGCGAGACAGCAATAGCGTGAGAGGAAAGGGGGCGAGACTACTACTAAATAAAGTAGGTTCTAAGCTGCTTACCATCGGGTACTATGCGCCAGTGATTGTTTATGTGTACGGTTATGTATTATATAATGGTATTAAATCATACAGTAAACATATGACAAAGAGTTGACAGTATTGTTTGACATTCTTTTAACATGTTGTCTGACAATAACTTGACAGGTAGGGCCCCCCTCCCCCCTACCCGGGATGTATGTCACGGCGCGTACTGCGCAGTATATGCACGGGCTAAGGTTGTTCACCATAGCACCGAAAAATATTGAGATCTCAAAAACCGGCGCCTAAAAATTTGAGAATAAGAACAACCCAGTAAGCAGCTAGTTACACAGTGAGCTATTGGGAACGCATGAAGGATTTCTTCGAACAGCCACCCCAGCATGGTCTTAGGGTGGGCGACTTGGTGACATGTGTGTGTCATGGAGGTATCGCTATCCTCGTAGAGTTGTACGATGAGGGTGAGGAGATCCAAATGAATATGGCAAAGATATGGTGGATAAGTCCGGCATATAGTTACCAGGAAAGATCGTGGATGCATACGATCGGCAGATTAAAGCTATACGGAATTCATCGGTCGGATTAAGAGAAACAACTACACGTCATTTATCAAGGGCAGAACCAAAAAGATAAACTATTTACTAACAGCTATCAATAATTATGAAGATTACACCCGACAAACTCCGCCGCATCATACTAGAAGAGATCACAGCTGCGGACAAGAAAGAGATCAAGGCTTTGATCGCCAAAGAGCTTAAAAGTCGCGATACAAAAGCGATGATACGCGATGAACTTGAAAAACTATTAAATAAAAACGATACAAAGAAGGATATAGGTGATATTGTAAAGAAGGTGCTTAAGAGCTTGTATAGAGACATGTCTGTGCACCATCCATATATGATAGACCGTATAAAAGTATAACAAATGAAACAATTAACGATTATAAGTGCCTTCATGGTACTTATTGGCGGACATTCACAAATTGATCGATTAACCGATAGCATAATGCCATTAAACCTCTTGGACTTGGGCGGTACTATAATTGCGCCCTATGTTCCTACAGAAACCGCGGGTCCTTTTATTGGGCAATTGCAATGCAAGGTGTCCAATAAAGATAAGCCGGTTATCGAACAGCTCAATGAATGTAAAAAGCAACGTATAGGTTGGCTAAAGATTTAATCATATAGTTAGTGTGTGGGCGCATTAATTATATTGAGTGTTGGTGATATCTTGTACGATACGCAATTAAGCGATGTTGGCATCCTACTGCGACGTAAGAACGGGAGCACCACCATTAGCTATGAAAGTCTGTTTGAATTGTGGGTTTGGGATATCTTTTGGATATCGGAGGGTCACACTCTGTATACCGAAAGTGGTCTCCTTAATATGATTGAAGAAGGACGATTGCGATTGTTTCGAAGTACTTAGTATATGTTCCCTACTAGTTTGCGCGACTACACAAAAGACGTTAGTTTGAATGCCGGCGATATGATCATTGACTCCGTTAGCGGACAAATTGGCTTATTGTTAGAATACAATCGGAGAATATCAATTACTAGCGATGATGTCTATTTCTGGAATGTTAAGTGGTCAAACAATGATCATACACAAAAGCCGGAAGAAGTCATCAATCCAATATGGATAGAGGAGGAGGGTCTTAAGCTTTCTATCCTTGTGGGGTTCTACAATCTTCACACTTGTTGAGAAAAATTTTAGGAAAAAATCGCGGCTTTGAGCAATACAATAACAATACATTCTCGTACGTGGTTACCGGGCGATCTTGTGAAAATAAAAACCTCTCTCTGGGACGGTCGGGATCGAGAATCTATCGGTGTCGTCTTAAAATATGCCGCCGAGAGCGAAAAACAAATAAAAATTTTTTCCGAAGTGTCCGTATTCGATTTAAAGCTAAAACTTGCCCGAAATTACTATGGGTATGATATCGAACTAATTTCTTCTTCCGCATAGTTAATATGTGGGGAACTTATTACAATCTCTTAAACGCATATATATCATGTCGTGCTACATCGCGTGGTTCGTTAATATCGGACTCCTTCTTTTCGCTAGCGTCGAAGGCATGCCCGGGCTTCAAATCTTGTCTCTTGTCAATATGATTTTGCTTAGTTTCGTCTTATTAAGTGGAACAAACGAAAACTCAACATAGTTAGTAATAGGTGGGCCACCAATTGAAAAACTTAACGCTAGCTATTTTGTGTTTTCTCGGATGCACCAACGACTACGGGATAGTTGCAGGAGGCTCAACAGAGTATATATATGTAACAGAAACGGTGACTGAGACTGAGACAGTAGAGGTTGAAGTAGAAATTCCTGTTTATATTGAAGTGGAGGTTCCTGTTTATATTGATACAGGAACTGATGACCCGGGCCTAATATGGGTAGACTCCTTTACTCAGCCTAATACCGTAGATGGAATTGATATTCTATGGGTAATTGATACTTCCGGTTCCATGCATCGATTTGATGCGCAGCTTTTATTGGGTATCGAAACAATGTTAACAGCATTACCCCCAACTAGTTGGAGGTTAGCCATGATGTCGAATGATCCAACAAAATCCGTTTTAGAGAGTCAATTCCCTCTTGTGCCTGGTGACGATATCTTAGATGCAGAAGCAATGTATTCTTCTATGTCTCGTGGAGGGATGGAAGAGGGTTTTGATGCTATATATGAGTATATCGTAACCAACCCATATTCTTCTACTTGGATGAGACCAGATGCGGGATTACTGGTAGTTTTTGTGTCAGACGAACAAGAGCAGAGCAACGATCACTTTTCAGATCTTCCTGATTTCATTTCTTGGTATGGCACGCAGCGGGGAGGATCCGTATTCATTGCTAGCATAATAAATCGCGACGCGTCAGAATCTTTATGTGATTATCCTCCCAGTCCTATCGACGTCGGAACACGATATATGGATGCTACAGCCGCGTTTGGCGGGAATGTTATCGATATCTGCGCAGATGATTGGTCGTCCGGAGTGGCTGACGCGGCTGCTTCGATCGAGCCGCATGAATCTTGGAGATTAACGCATACTGCGGTACCAGAATCTGTACGAGTGTTCATGAATGGAGTTGTACAAGATCCCGGGATGTCGACATGGTCTTATTCCGCCACAGATAATACTGTTTATTTTAATACTATACCTCCCGGGAGTACTTTGGTCGAAATTGGATATAGATACTACGAGTCAAGCGACTCGGGGAGTTAATTAAAATGAAATATTTGAAATTAATGCTGTTAATACTGTTATCTACTACTGCCGCGGCTTCGGCGCCGCATATCAGCAAACCCGTCGATCACTTAAGTGCAGAAATGAGTTCGGTTGAGAAAAGAGTTCGACAGGCTGCTGTAAGGATCACTGCTCCCTTTAGTGGTGGCCATGGCTCCGGATCATATATCAAACATAAAGATGTATATGTGATTATAACTGCACAGCATGTAGCTGCTGGGGCTTTAGGTACAAATTATCTCGCTTCATATGAAGATGAATCTAAAATAGCGACTCTAATTTATTCTGATCCCGTTAACGATATCGCAGTTCTCTTTTTAAGCGTCCCTTTCCGAACTATTGAGCCAATGAAATATAATCCAGTGGAGGAAACTGCAGCCGTCGGTACTCGGATATCTTACTCTGGATATCCTTCTACCCACAAACTTATGTCGTTTTCTGGAAGAGTTGCCGGATATGAGACTGGACCAAATGGAAAAAACCACATTATTTTAAGCACGTATGGGTGGTTTGGATGCTCCGGGTCTCTTATTTATACTTTAAAAGGTCGGCAAGTTGGAGTATTATATGGAGTGGACGTTGAATATTACCCCACCACGCAAGTACAGGAAAATATGATTTGGGTTGCGCCAATGAATTTAGTAGATATGAGAAAAGCACTAGAACCTATTTGTCGTGGATTCGAATCGATAGGCAAAAAAATAAAAGCATGCAAATAAATTCAAAATGGGATGACTTCGTGCAGGAAGAAGACCCCAAAACAGCTGGGATTGTTGTATGTATAGACGAAGATGATAAATTCTTAATTATACGTCGTTCAGATATAGATAAAAGATGTGGTCAGTGGACTATTCCGGGGGGGCATATAGACGACAAGGATAAAAGTATCGAAGCTGGCGCAATCCGAGAGTTGAAAGAAGAGACTAATCTTACATGTTCTCGGGCAAATTTAGTTTTTTTAGAAGAAGCAAAGCCCGATAAATTCTATTTTTGGGCAAAAAAGTGGTCTGGGGACGTCGATGTATCGATGCCCAACCCGGAAACGGGTCTCATCGAGCATGATTCTTATAAATGGGCGTCGATTAATGATATAAAAGACATTGACCATAGTGAAATTCCGATCTATTTATTAGAGAAAGCTCTGGAGACATCTGAAAATGAACAAAACTCTTCTTAAGCAGATTATTCGTGAAGAATTAGAAGCTGTTTTAGCTGAAAAAGCCAAAAAACCATGTAAGCCCTCGAAAGGAAAGCGCTTTGCTAAGCGTGTAGACGGCAAATGTCGCTCGTATGGGCAGTCGGGTCAAGCAAAATCAGGCGGAGATCGTATCAGACCCGGCACAAAGAAGGGTGACGCGTACTGTGCTCGCTCAGCAAAGATTAAAAAGTGTAAAAACCCCCCATGTGCCAACGCATTATCCCGTAAAAAGTGGAAATGCCGCGGCACTAAGTCAGTTGCGGAGTAAATAATGTTAAATGACGAACAGATCCTGCTAAAAACAGAACAATTATTGGAAAATTTCGATATTTCCGCCAAAAAACCCGATAAATTGCTTCGGGAACTCGATGATATTGAGCTAGAAGCTTTAGATGATGTATTAGACGACATGAAAGGCGAAGATCTCGCGTTTAATGGGCTATTTAACGGCGAAATGCGCAAAGTTATCAACTTTCCGACGATGGATAACTCTACGGACCTTGGACAGTTCGGAGAATTCTTCAAAAAGCAAGATTTTGACGTAGATTGGGAAAAAGGAATGCTCTCAGCCGAACGGGAGGTTGGCAATCGCAGTACTGAAGATATAGTAAATCAGTTGATGGGCGGTCCAGATGCGCGCATTCAGTCGAAAAAGAAGAAAATTCAGATGAAAGTCGGCAAATTCTTCGCAAAAGTGGCAGGTCTGAGTTCAAAAAGGGATATTTTGTATCAAAAAGTGTATGATCACCTGGATAAGATGAATTATACCGGTGCGCATGGCAAAGTCGATGTTCCATGGAAAATAAGCGGGAAAATGGTCAAAGCAGCGCTTGATGAAAAAGAACAAGAAGATTATAGCCGAATAGATACTCAAATCAGCTTATATATCCCAAATCCGGGTGTTGCTGGACCTGCGGGCTACGCTTTGACCGATTTAGTAACTAAAATGGCGAAATATTGGCAAACAAACGCCGGATACATCAAAAAAGAGATAAATAAGCTTGATAATGACAAATATTCCATTATTATCACTCGACATCCCATTGATGTGTTAAGAATGAGTGATTTTGAGAAGATTACCTCTTGTCATTCTCCGCCAAGCCGCTCTGGAGGCACAAATGAGTATTATAAGTGCGCTGTTGCCGAAGCAATGGGTCATGGAGCACTTGCGTACGTCGTAGAAACGGAAGATCTGCTTTATAAAACAAATACAAGTAATATTGAGAGTGCAGAGCAAGAAATCCAAGAAGGCGAGATATTTGCCGACGACAATAGGGATGGTGGTGCAGGATTTGATATAGAGCCCGTAAGTCGCACCAGACTGCGCCAAATGCGGTATTACGACACTGACACCCCTAAGCGCTGGGACGACGGCACAGAGCTAGCAGTACCCGAAGGACACATATATGGCGTTGGTATACCGGGAATAGCCGAAAGAGTTAGAGATTGGGCCAGAGAAAATCAAGAAGAGGCTCTTAAAAATATGCCTAGTACTGGTGACGACGGAGAAGATGTCAATTTAGACAGGTTTTTCATTTTTGGTGGCTCATATGAGGACACGGCCGGCTCTGAAGGACGCGAATCTTTGCTTTCAAAACTCGCAATGATTGAAACAGAGGCAATGACTGGTAATATCCGCCAAAACAGAGAAACCGAAGATACTTTAGACGCAAATGCCATTTCTGGGCTTCTTGGAAGGTATAGGGCTGATGTAGAGCGGATTGAAGCTGAATGGAATCAACGATATGCCGCGGCCGGCGTGTCTGCTAGTGTAGAAGACGATGGAGAAGGTGGTGTTTACATTGAAGCAGAGGCGAGAATCACCTTTACCTATACTCTTGACGAGTTTTCAGGCTTGCCCAACTCTTATCCAACGGGAATGCATGCTTTTGATAGTATAAATGATATATGGGGTGACATCTTCGAGACAGACTCTGGATTCGTTAATAAATTCTCGAACACAACCGTTCATATTGGCTGCAGATTTAACTTAGAACACCCCGAGATCGGAGAATCTGCTCTTATATATGATCCTGATGGGTTTGACTCATTCTGCGCGGAGATTGATAAGCTAGATGACCGGCGTGATGCCTTCAAAGCAACTATTGATGAATTCTTGAAACAAGAAGGCTATATGGAAGGCGGAGAATACATTAAATTAGCATATGAAATAGAAGATGCACCTTTTGAGTCTTATGAGTGGGATGTAAGGTCCGATGGAGAAGATCCAACAGAGTCATATGAATCAACAGCTGCAGTGTCTCACGACTTTAACCCTGAAGCGCTTGGGGTAAGCCCACAGGTACTGATTCAGATTCTTGATTCTCGCGATTGGCGTCTTTTAATTAGAAAAGAGCTGCTTAAACATCCGCGGACCGAACTTGGGGTTGAGTACTACCTTGATATTGGTAATAGCAGTGCTATGGCCTCCGGTGAAGATATCGAATATACCATCGAGTTTAAAATCACAGCCGATGACCCAGATGCGCGCGTAATGCTGTTCCGAGAGCTTACAACGGGCGAAACAGATGATGAAGATCGGTTGAATAGCTTGTTTGATTGGGCAATAAAGCAAATGCTTAATGCTCGCTTACCCGCAGGACAACAACAAAACTTAGACGAACGCCTCGTGAAAACGTGGAAAGGATTTTTAGGAAGATGAGCAATAAACTAAGTGATCCGGACTTTTTATTTAGTATTATAACTGCTATTGTAAAAAAGAGTGGTGGAAGCATAACAATAGCTGAAAAAGAACTTAAAAATATTTCAAAAGGTGACCTTTTGGGGATGTATTACGAACCAAAAACAGGGGATCTCATACTTAAAGAGGTTGAGCCGGCCGATATGTTGCAGGCAGCAACAATGGTTAGAGCTTCTAAAGACGAGGCTTACGATAACTAATGCTTAAATTATTTACTAAACATCCGCGGAAGCAAAATGAAACTTATTTTCAACACATGTTGGCAGCATGGAAAATTTGTGTTATACTTAATATACTACTATTAAAATGTTTTATTCACTCTATCCTCCCCTTTTTATTCACTTCTGCATTATCAAGTAAAATTGAGTGTCTTCAAGAGCTGACTAAGCGAGGGAAACCGGACGATAGCGAACTTTATGAAGTATTTGGAGGAGAATAATGGCATATTCACAAAAAACTATAGATCATTTTGAAAATCCACAGAATGTGGGAAGTATGGATCGAGATGATCCAGACGTTGGCACCGGGATGGTTGGGGCGCCGGCATGCGGTGATGTGATGAAGCTTCAACTGCGTATTAATGGCGATGGTATCATCGAGGACGCCAAGTTCAAGACCTTTGGCTGTGGTTCTGCGATCGCATCTAGCTCG
>Ga0115000_10005612_pt1 | contig 10042 bp, 13 predicted proteins | sample ArcticOcean_MG_C_6_FD_89690 | JGI IMG/M metagenome (GOLD analysis project Ga0115000, IMG submission 89690) | Marine microbial communities from western Arctic Ocean - ArcticOcean_MG_CB8_128 | ecosystem: Environmental > Aquatic > Marine > Oceanic | place: Arctic Ocean: Canada Basin | collected...
AAGACCTTTCCAGTTCAAAGGCTGAATCGAGGGGAATAAAAGGCGAACTCATGGCTATGGCAAACATTGACCAAGACGCTTTTCAATCAGCATGGGATGAAGCAAGGAATCCTAAACCGGCGCAACGCACTTTATTCTAAGGCATAGGTGGAATCATACTTGAATGAGTATGTATTGAATGATTTATTGAACCTGCACCGCCACTTCCTTGACAGGCTCGAAGATCGGCAACTAATTTATTTACAAAATACTCAAAGGGAATATCCATTGGGTATTGTAAGGATTGAGCGTAAAGTTGAATCCATTCTATGTCGCTACCAAATAATCGAGTGAAAGAAGTGAGGTTATGTTGAGTTGTTTGAGAGTTTTGCCAATTCGCTTCTTGAATCAATGCCTGTTCAGCACCGCCAATGATGCCTGACCATTGTTGTTGTTCAAGACTTATGTTGGCATAGGCGTAAATCGGATTTCCTAAATGACAAAGCAAACCAATGGCCGCATCTTGACAAAAATTTGGGGCTTTACCTTGATTTTCAGCATATCGAGTAATCCATGATGAAACGCTTTGCGGGTCATGAGTCATGCCTGATAATGCGATATTGTAAGAACGGATAGTATGAACCGCCTCTATTAAATTAACATCGCCCATGACCCCCCCACCTGTTGCCTCTTATTTTATGTTGTTCATACTGTCATAGTTCATATAGTTGTGATGAATGGGGGTATCTATGGGCAAGCACGTTTCCGTTGTTATGAAAGAACAACTTTTTGCCAAAATGGAAGCGGAACGAGGGCGAGAGTCAAAATCTTCGTTTGTTAATCATGCGCTTGCCTTTTATTTCAAAAATAAAGAGAGAGTGATTACAAATGACTGATGAAAAACAAAAATCAGGGGGTTTTTACCCCCCTCCATATATGGCCGACGATACAAACAGAATCGACATTAACCTTATTGCCATGTTGCTTTGGCAAGCACTTTTGACTGGTATTGCCGTTGCTGTATCGCATATGGCTTGGTATCTCCCTAATGCCGGACCAGGTGAAATGGGATTACAATATGGATTGATCGCATTTGGTTTCCTTTGCACATCTATGGTTTTATTCCACGTTGGAGGCATTCGAGATTCTTTGGCTATGCGAGCCGAATTCTCAAGAGAGAATCAAGTGGATAAATGGCAACGCCAACAACACCGTCTGCAACAAAGGAGAGCAACGAAGCAACAGTATTGGCAAAATGGCAATACCCCTCCCGCTAATTACAATCCAAATACACAGTTTGGCGTTCCAAACGATGAAAAGGATGAAAATTGATTAGCATCTGGGGTGTAATAATGTGGCCTTTTACAACCAGTCAAGAGCGACAGACAGAAGCAATGTCGCAGATATTGGCGGAAAATTCCTATGAGCGTAAGATGGAACGGGCTGCGGGATGGGTAAGAACCATTTTTGCCTTGCTCGGAGGGATTGCATTAACCTTTTTGATTTTCATTGGTTTAGAAATGTTAAATGTATCGCCATCCGATGTATTAGATAAAATTAAAGGGATATTCGGGTGAGGCTTCTCAATGTCTGCGCTCATAGCAGGGCATATGATGATGGCCTCCGCATCTGCCCTTTACACCCTTTATCGTATCTTAAAACCCTTTAGAGTTGGGATATACGGTCCGTCGATGGTTGGTAAAACAACACTTGATCAATACCTAACTGTTCCAGGTGATATTGACCCTATTCCATTTCATATGAGAACTGCTCACCCTAAGTCGCATACGGCAACTGGTTTTAGACAGCCCCATGAATCCAGAAAACAACTTCGGCTAATCAAGGTTAAGAAGCCAATTACAACAACCGATCTTGCAGGGGATATAATGTTTAGAAACCTTTGGGTTGATGATATGTTCGGTAGGAATGTTGAATTGGTTATATTCATGGTTGATCATCGAGCAATGACTTCTCGCCAGTTTGCGATGGATGCCTCAGCAAGCCTCTCTTATTTGGTCGATAATATCATCAAAAAGGATATTAGCAAACATATTTCAAAGAAAGCAAAAAAGAACTCCAAAAAATATACACCACGTTTGTTTTGTTTAATGATAAACAAAATGGATTTATGGTGGGATCCTCAAGCGGAGGCACTTTGGCATTTGGGAGTGCAGAAAGAACACCCAATTGTAGCACCTTTCCGTGATTCTTTGAAAAGATTGCGTAAAGCAGGGATTCGAGCAGAAATAATGGCTATGTCCTCTCAACACGGAATCAATGTTGAAAAGAGTTTAATGGATTTATTGGATTCTTTGTAGGCGAACCCTTATCATGTTGTCAGTTATGGCAGGGTTGATGGCGTGGAATGCTCAGGCACTAAACCCTATGTCTTACCTCCCATATCAACGGGGTGTAAAATTGCATGGTCTTGACGACGAGCAATTGAAATTGATGTCCTCTCAAACCGGAATTTCATATGGTTTATTAAAATCCCAACAACGTGCTGAGATGGCAAGTGCTGGATCGACAGGGGATATTGATGATGAGCAATTGATTCCAACAGTTGAAATCCAGTTGAAATCAAATCCAAACAATCCTCGAAAAGCCCGTAAAAGAAACATAAAAATGCTTCGAAAGGCTCTAAGGCCACCAAATTATAATTTAGGTCTATTCAAAATATACCGATACAATGCTGCACATGAATGTGCTTGTTGTGGTGTTGATATACGCCGTTTCCTTGAAGGAGATAATGCGTATGCACATATTGTTGATGATTCAACCGGCTTATCATTGGCAGACATTTATTGGTTTGATGAAGAAACAGGTAATGCCAGAAAACCATTGGCTCGAACTCACAGCGATCATGGCGACGAAATGAATAGTTCTCTATGCCCTGCACACCTACACATATTTCACACATTGAAGTCATTGATTCAAGAACATGAAATGTCCGAAGATGGATTTAGCCGTATTGCTTCAAAAGGAACAAAATTCAACCGTATTCCAGGTATGACCGCATTGATGGGTGGTTCGCAAGCAAAGAATCGAAGCACCCCTGAATCTCTATTAAAATATGAGCAATGGTTTGCTATGATACATAAAGACGCACAACATAGCAAAGGTGTTCAATTAACCACCTTACCGAATCCAACAACCGGAGTAGTGGATATAGTTCAAGTGACATTTGATTTAAGGGCTTTACAAGCAGAAACAGTTTTGTCCCAAAGAAACGCAATGGGAACGGGAGTTGCTATGCAAAACGCTATGAATGCACAGTTGATGGCGCAACAAGAGGCTGCAATTCAGCAATGAGGCGATATTATGGGATGGTTTGGAAAAAATGAAGCACAGCAGGGCAGCACCCAATTTGGTTCTCCATCTGGAATGGGGATGAACAATATGAACAACATGAATCAAATGGGCATGGGCGGAATGAATAACATGGGCATGGACCAGTCAATGATGGGTATGCAAATGGCACAAAATCCAATGATGCAGCAAATGGCAAATGACCCAGTTATGGCAACTGCACGTTTGCTACAATTAAATGATCCTGTCGCTCAATTCATCACAACTCAAAACATTGGCTTAGTCATGGATTTAGTAGGAGAGATCGTTAGACTCTCCATGAAAGAGTTCTTTACACAGGTGACTTTTATTCAAGGAGAAGATGGGAAAATCACTTTAGATACAGCATCACTACCCCCTTCAATCAACACACTTTCACCTGAGAATCTTAATTTAACAATGAATCGCCTACAATCCTCAGCGCAGCAAACAATATCCAACAATGAACAGCAACGCCAAATGTTCATGCAAGCACATTCAATGGGCATGAATATGAATCCACAGCAACAACCTGGGTTCTTTGGCAACTTAATTGGCGGTATGCTTGGAAATCAAGTTCAACAACAAGGCGGCTTTGGTTCAACAATGGTCAAAGGCGCAGCAATGGGGGCAACCGTATTATGAGTAAAAAAGAAACACCAGAAGATTTGAACCTTTTTAGCGCACCGAACATGATTTTGAATCCAAACAAAATGTTGGTTGAAAGTGCAACGATGATCTTTATCATCTCTTTCATGATGGCAATGTTTGTTATGCTTATTTGGCGTGGTTCGGAATTGTCCTCAACACAGGTTTTGATGGGCGCAATGGGTCTTGTTTTTACCTTTGGTCTTGCGATAAGACAGTTTGCATCCTTTCGGTAGCCCCTCATTGGGAATGAGGCGGTATAACCCGCTACCTCGTAGTCCGTTATTAACACGGTTCGATCAAGACGGAGATGGAGATTTCGATTTAGACGATATAAAAATCATTATCGAAAAAAGAAAAATGAAGAAAAAGGTCTGTGTTGCTATCACTAAATCAGGTGAAAGATGCAAACGGCATGGCAATTTGAATGATGAGAACCTATGCCATACCCATAAGAACTACGCAAAGACCAATTAAGGCAACAAGGAGTGGGCTAAATTATGGTGGGGCGTAAGACACGTAAAACCTGTTCGTTTTGCCAACATCCTGAACGGGATTCTATTGAGCAAAAGATTCTCGAAGGTGCGCTTGATGTTCAAGATTGCGATTTAGATAATCAATGGGCGGAGGGGACAACTCACCGGCATATGAGGCGGCACTCAGGAGAGTATTACAACAATAGCAATACTCAATGTCCTATCTGCACCGATCCAAGTCGTGCTGACATAGAAAAAGCAATTCTTGAAGGAATAGCGGGGATTGATGATTTTGCAGTTGAATTGGGGATTGCCAGTAGTCTTGTTTCAACCCATATGGAAAAACATACAAAGCCAATCATTCAACAACACGTTCAAATCGAGGCATTGCCAAATGCAATGAATACAATTCATGAATCACTGGGGCGTGTTGAGAAGAACATGAATCGGTTAGACAAATTACTGGGGCGAGTTCTCGACCATGTTGAAAATCAATTTGATGATGAAGAAGAAGTTATTGAGATGCGAGATGTCGAAACCGCATTGAAGGTTCATCGTGAAGTTCGAGATACTTTGGTTGAATTAACAAAATGGATGGAGAAAGCGGAAACGATTGAAGATAAACAATCTGTATCAATTCTTAACGCCCTCAAACAATTTTATTCGGAGAAGTCACCCCAAGAATGGGTTGAATTAAAGAAACGCCTTGTTGCATCTGGGGTGATGAGTGAATGAAAACAGTTCGCCATCTTATGATGAGGGATTTACCTGACCATCATGATATTCTAAATAGTAAAATGCCAAAGGGTGAATGGCAAATACAAGATTTGATGGAATACACCAATTCGGTTGATATAGTCGTGAAAAGATGGGCTGAGGCCATCAAAGAACATTTAGAATACCCAGAAGATATTGTTGCTGACATTATTGGTGCTTTAATTGTCACCCGTTTGCTTATTGATGATTTGAAATACATTGAAGCGGATTGTAATGCTGATTGTGTTTCACTTCTTGACGGAACGCAAATCATTACCGATCTCAAACAAAAAATGTTGCCTATGTCAAAATCCTATGCACGTGTTCCTTCACTTGCTCAATGGTATATGACTTTGCCAAATGAAATTGACATTGTTTATCGCTCTATTCGAAGGAGGCTGAAAGATGGTCAGTAGTAATCCAAGAGATACCATGCTTTGGACCCCAAGAACTCAAGAAATAACACATGGTTTTAGTCCACGTGAAATGATTAACCATGACATTAACGCCAATGAGGATAGCGACGGTTTATCTCATCATGGCCGTGAATCACCAGAAGATGGTGAGAGTCGGGATCAAAATGACCCAAAGAAACGAAAAGAACGTGCGGTGCGAGAACTTTCACCACCAATCCCTCATGTAAGCATTAGACCCGAAAAAATTGATGATACTTTAGGAAGGTCGCCTCAATTCGAGCAAGAACAGAAGATGATTGAAGCAGGTATTGGTCTTGATCTAAATAGGAATGGCATAGGTCTATCAAATGGATTTAATGCTGGTTCTGTCCGAAGCGAAGGTCCGAACATTAAATTCGGAGGAAGCAGTTCTTTAGTTCCACGTATGCTTGGTAAAGCAGTTAAAGATGGTAAATGTAGCAACTGTGGTCGTGAGGTTTGGATGCCTGACAACCCCAAACTCTTTTGCATGATGTGTGAGGCTGGAATTGAAGAAAAGGACAGTTATTCGCCTGATGAGTTCACAGATATGATAGATGAACTTCGGCATAACAGAATAAAAGGAATAGCGGTGAATGATGGATTCGACCCAGATTGGCAAGCAAAAAATACAAGCGAAGATGTATTCACCCATGCTTGGGATAGCATTCTCAAAGGAAGAAGAAAATACAAAGGTCGTCGTATGTATGACGATGAAGAATCCGACGAGGATGAGAAAAAGTCCAAAGCAAAGCGCAAGCGAAAGAAAAAGCGTGAAGGAAAAAAGAAAAAGAAGGCAGCAATTGGAGGCCGTCAAATAAAATCGGCATCAAAAAGGAGAGCCGCTATGAAGGAACTCGATGTGGATCGTGGTTCAAAACGTCAAGCATTCCATCCAAACAAACATAGTGACGCACTTCGAAATGTTGGCCGTTCCAGAAACGATGCCATACCTTTGAGATTGCGTGACCCTATTGCATGGGAACGGAAAAAAGCATACGAAAGAAACCGTCGAGCCGTAGGTTCTATGCCACGTGGTTTATCTCATCACGCCGATACAAGAGGCGGCATGGGAACTAAAGGCAGGTCTGTTTTGGGTGGCACGAAACTGCCATCTGTTTCAAGAATGGGAACATCAACAAGCAAATTTTCAAGAGGTGCAACAGGCGACCCACTGGGTTCACATGACCCATTATTTTCTAAAGCCTCACCAAATATCACAAGAGCAGAAATCATGAGCATGAAACGCAAGATTGAGAAGTTGCTCGCAAAACTCAATAAATTGACAAAGACGACTCCTGAACTTGGAAACGAAGGCAAGGTTGGCGCACAGGTAAATAGCGATACAGGTTCAGCACCCAAAGGTGCAACAAAATTAAATGATGAAGACGAACCATATCGTGCTTTTGTTGATATGGCTTTGGGGCAAGAAATGGGGCTTATTGGCAAGAGGTGATTTTATGCCTTTGATTGAATTAGACAGATACCTTATTCGTAAAGGTCATGGCATATTCAATCTCCATGAATTCATAGATGCAATGCTTGGAACTAATACCGTCGAAGAAGGGTATGCGGCTTTGAACGATAGCCACCACGATCTCAACCATGATAATTTTGCAGGGGTTGAAGCCGATGCGGTTAAAATAGCAACCAGTCAAGGCTTAGGTGGATTAACAGAAGAAGATATAGCCATTATCAATCAAGGCGAAGCGGCAAACCCCAAAGGATGGTTTCAAGCATTTCAAAAGGCTGTAAATGCAGGTGCGCCTGAGATTAACGCAGCAATTAAGAGAACAAATGATATTAACAGACAAAATGCGGCTGTGGCACGTATTCCATTCCAGGAGATACCGGAGGCATTTCAGCAAGATATGGGGAATTATGTCGCAGTTGAAGCGTGGAGATCCCCTGTTTTGGGGCGAAAAGGCGAGGGTTCGCATAATCAACAAGGGGCTTTAGTGACCCAATATGTAAGTAAATTGACAGGTAAGCCAGAAGCATATGCTCGACCTTATGCGGAGGGATTACAAATGCTTAGGGGTGAAAAATACCCTGATTTGAAAATGCCAAAGGCAAGTGATGAAATCAGCCCTAACATATTGCATAGCGATTCACTTTACATTCGAGATGGGCAATTACGATCCAAATTTGCATTAACCGTTCAAGGTATCAAACAAGCATATCCAACCGCCCATCCTGAGCAATTGAAAGGTATGGCAATACAAGCATTGCGTAGTCTGCCAGAATTCGCAAAGTTCGCTGGTATCAAACATGGCGGAGGATTACAATTTGGTGAACATTCGGAAACATCAATGCAACAAAGGTCGATAGAACAACAGCAAGAAAAGGCGGGTGGAATGGATAACACCCTATTATATCTCCATCCAGACCACCGTAATGCAACGTATATCAAACAGATACAAAGCGCAGCAAAACATTATTTCAATGAGGGTCCAAAGAAAGATGCAATAGCAGGTTTCAAAGCACTTCATGGATGGGATGAAGAAACAACTCGAAAGGTCTATGAAAGGGCAAAAACAATGACTGGTAAAAATAAAACACACCAGTTGGCACTTGCTGTTCAAGAACAGGAAATGCTTGATGGCAAGCCTCCCGAATGGGCGGGTGACGCTATGATGCCAAAGGATGCTGCTATTCAATCGCCAGTTGAAGGAGGTCGCTTTACTCCTTCGACTGAAATAGGCGGGGGGATGCCAATGTCAGGCTCAATAAATACAGAACAACCTCCAATAAATACAGAAATACCACCAATCCAACAAGTTGCAGAATTACCCCCTCATATTCCACGTTTGCCCGACCCTGAATCACCCAAACCAAATTCACATACAACAGGGGCGAACCCCGTTCCAGTTGCACAAAAACCCCCCGCACCCCCTATGCAATCCCTAAACGCTTATCCCTCGCCTCCACCTGCCAATCAAAATACGGGGCGGGGTTTTATGGATAATTTACTAACAAGACTTGGTTATGGCTATGAAACGCTGTTTCCATCGTTTGGTAAATCCGAAGATATGTCAAAAGAACAGGTATTGAAAGAAATGCTCGAAAATGTTCAGTTGGAGATCGCCAAGAAAGAAGTAGTGGAAACCTCAGTCACTAAATCCTTATGTTCAATTAGTTCGATTGCAGATGTAGCGACAATTGCGAAAAGAATGAAGAGGTCTAATTCCGATATTGTTTCAATCTATCACAGTCGAGGTGATTGGGAAAATGTAGCAAAGTCGTTTAAGATAACGCATAAAGAAGTTCAAGCAGTAAAGGTGATTTTTAATGAATGATGATTTGATTTTAAGAGCAAGATTGGATGCGATGGGCTATTCAGCCGAACAGATTGAAAAGGAGTTCTCATTAAACCCCAAAAATTGGGGTGCTGGAAGTGCAGGGGATAAATTCACAGATCGGTTGCCAGGAGGCCAAACTCGATTATCAAATCGGACAGGTCAAACCAATCAAACCATCAACAACAATAAAAAATTGGATGTCGCAACCGGACAAGAAGATGCCACAGCAGCATACGAAGCAAAGAGAGCAGGGCAAGGTAAGGAAACAGTTCTAAACACGCCAACAGCAATGACTGATACTAATTTGACTATGGATGTAAGATCGCAAACGGGTGAAGGTCCATCAGGAGAGCGCAACATTACCCCTGAAAAGGCAATTCAAGGTTCATCGGGACAATCTGCAACAGTCGGTGGCGATGGTTCGGTGACAGGCAAGCCAGAAATAGCAGATGAAGTGACCTCAAAGCAAGTTGCGACGAGGGGTCCAGATGGGGCTATTACTGATGTCAAAACAACGGTTGATGAAAACATAAACTCAAACGAGACAGGGGATTCAGGAACTACCCCTGCAACCGGCATGGATGCAACCGGCGCAACAACTCCAACAACCCAAGATCCTCAACAAGCCACACAGCAACCCGCACAGCAGCAGCAGCAAGGTGGTGGTGGGGTTAATGCTCAAGTTCAAGGTATGGCTCAACAATTTCAAGCGGGACAAGATATGGAGTCGATTCAGCAAGGAAAAGGTGCTGATAAGAAATCATGGCTCAAAGACCGTTCTTTAGGAGGAAAAGCAATGGATATATTCTCTCTTGGTGCGTCTAAGGGACTCGGAAGCACAGGTAGTGGCGCACGAAATAAGGCAAACGCAGCATCAGCGCAACAGACTCAAAATTTTCAAGGCGCAAATCAGCGCATGAATCAACGTGCAATGGGGATGAATGCCCAAATGCCAGTTCAAACATCATTCGATTCTCAATTGTCAGCCTATTCCGACATAATTTCTATTCGCAAAGGAATCCAAGAACGAAACACAACACATAATCTAAGGCGGTGATTGTATGAGTGATCGTGAAGAAGCATTGGATTTCATTTACAAAGGTTGGCGAGATGGTCGCCA
>Ga0115000_10005616_pt1 | contig 10040 bp, 8 predicted proteins | sample ArcticOcean_MG_C_6_FD_89690 | JGI IMG/M metagenome (GOLD analysis project Ga0115000, IMG submission 89690) | Marine microbial communities from western Arctic Ocean - ArcticOcean_MG_CB8_128 | ecosystem: Environmental > Aquatic > Marine > Oceanic | place: Arctic Ocean: Canada Basin | collected...
TCATCAATATGGTTATTACCAAATATTATATTTTCTCTTATTGAAAGATCAAATATAAGCGCATCCTGTGAAACCAAGGCCGATGCCTTTCTTAAATCTGATAACATTAAATCTTTAATATCCTCGCCCCCAATTATAATTTTTCCTGCTGATGTATCGTAAAATCTCGGTACAAGATTCAACAGGCTGGACTTGCCGGCGCCAGAGGGTCCAACAAACGCAACTGTTTGGCCGGCAATAATCTCCATTGAAATATTATTAAGAACATAATTATTATCATCAGAGTATGAGAAAGAGACATTTTGAAAACTGATTGATCCAAGAACCTTATTAGTCTTTTTTAATCCCTTTTTATCTTTAATCATCGGCTCATTATCAAGTATAGGAAAAAGTCTCTGAGATGCTGCAACGCCCTCTTGAAGCATGGCCTGTAAGTTTGCAACCGCCTTTAGAGGGCCGTAAAGTAAGCCAGATGCAGTAGTAAAGGCCATAAAGCTACCAACAGTCATTAGTCCATCTAAGGACTTATTGCCGGCATAATAAATTATAAAAGCAATTGCAAACCCAGTCACAATTTCCATGATTGGTGCAGAAGCTGATCTAGCCCTTACGCCTTTCATTGAAAAATTAACAACTTGGTCAATTATTATTGTCGCTTTTTTTAAATGAATTTTTTCCTTACCATAGGCTTTGATAATTCTTATTCCCTTTAAAGTTTCGGAGACTAGAGCAGATAAGGTGCCAATCTCTTCTAAACTCATTCGTATCGCCTTTCTTAATTTTTTTCCAAGAAGCTTTAAACCTATTGCAGCAGGTGGTAAAACTATAAAAAAGATAATAGCTAAAGTTGAATCTATATAAAATAAATATGCAATAAGGCCTACAACCATGAGAATATTTCTAGATAAATTAACAACAACAGAGGACATAGTCTCGCGTAGCTTAGACGAATCTGCGGTAAAGCTAGATATAAATCTAGCTGAATGTATAGAGTTAATGTAAGAGAGATCGGAATTTAAAATCGATTTGTATAAGTCTTTTTGAAGAGACCCAACTATTCTTTGACCTATGAAATTCACAGATACATTAGCACCGAATGTTCCTATAGCTCTTATTAACATAATTAGTACTGCAATAAGAGGAAGTACAGTAAGCATACCCCTGTCGGCATTAACAAAAATGTCATCGATTACGCGCCGGATTAACTCTGGAAGTGCCGGTGTTGTTAAGGCAACTACTGCATTGCAGAATAAGGCTATTAGCAATAACCGTGTTGATCCTGCAGCATAATCGCTCCATATTCTTTTAATGGTCAGGAGTGTGTAATATTTATCATTATCTTTCATTTTCTTCCACTAGGTAGACTTATATATAAAAACCTTAACACGCTCATGTATTATCATAAAGATTGAATAGTATATTGCTTGTTTAGCTAAATCATCTTAGTTTATCTTGTTCTCATTGTTTGGTGAAAATATGTCAATAAAACTATCTAAAAATTTAGAAAATATACCTCCTTCTGCTACTGTAACTATGACGCAGCTTGCTAGAGACCTCAAAAATCAAGGAAAGGATGTTGTAAGCTTATCCGCTGGTGAGCCTGATTTCGACACACCCGACCATATAAAGATGGCTGCTATTGAGGCTATAGAGCGTGGTGAAACTAAATATACCGCAGTTGATGGGATTGATGAACTAAAAGAAGCTATCATAAGAAAGTTTCAAAAAGATAATAACCTTACATTTCTCAAAGAAAATATTTCTGTTGCCCCTGGAGGTAAGCCAATTATTTATAATGCAATGATTGCAACCCTAAATCATGGTGATGAGGTAATTATACCGGCTCCGTATTGGGTCAGTTATCCCGATATAGTAAAGCTGGCAGGGGGTACGCCAGTAATAATAAAGACAAGTGAAGAAAGTGACTTCAAAATTAGTGCTAGTGATTTAGAAAAAAATATAACAGAGAACACAAAATGGTTAATTTTAAATTCTCCATCTAATCCCACAGGGGAAGTTTACTCTAGAAGTGAATTAAAATCTTTAGCAGGGGTGTTAAAAAAATACCCAAATGTTTATATATTATCGGATGATATATACGAACATCTAGTTTATGGAGAATTAACTAAGTTTTCTACAATTTCTGAAGTTGAATCTAGTATCGCCGAAAGAACACTGACAATGAATGGTGTATCAAAAGCATACTCAATGACTGGATGGAGAATCGGTTATTGTGCGGGACCAAAAAAGATTATTGATGCTATGAGAAAGCTTCAAAGTCAATCGACTTCAAATCCATCATCCATTAGTCAGTGGGCAGCTGTTGAAGCATTAAATGGTAAAAAAGATTTTTTAAAAGGCTGGCTTCTATCCTTTGAGGAAAGAAGGGACAGGGTAGTCGAAATGATTAACTCAGCCAATGGCCTTACATGCCTTAAGCCTAAGGGAGCTTTTTATGTTTACCCTTCATGTCAAAAAATTATTGGGAAGAAGACGGTTGAAGGGAATGTGATAAGTAATGACGAAGACTTCGCCATGAATTTATTAAAATATAAGTCGGTTGGAGTTGTTCATGGTGCTGCTTTTGGTTTATCGCCGTATTTTAGAATCTCTTATGCAACCTCAATGCAGAAATTAGAAACCGCCTGCAACAGAATAATTGAATTTTGTGATGACCTTGAATGAAACAAAGAGAAGATTTTTTAAAAGATGACCTTGGACCTTTATTAGAGCATCCAAAAAATAATAACAAAACTGAGCCTAATATACCATTTAAATTAGTTTCCGATTTTAGTCCTGCAGGCGATCAACCCCACGCAATACAAGAACTTTTAGCGGGTATAGATAAAGGAGAAAGATCTCAGATATTACTTGGCGTCACAGGTTCCGGAAAAACCTTTACGATGGCAAAAATTATTGAGGCTACACAAAAGCCAGCATTAATACTTGCGCCAAATAAAACTCTAGCAGCCCAGCTTTATTCTGAATTTAAAGATTTCTTTCCGGAGAATGCTGTTGAATATTTTGTATCATATTATGATTACTATCAGCCTGAAGCTTATGTCGCGAGAACAGATACATACATTGAAAAGGATGCAAGTATTAATGAACATATTGATAGATTGAGACACTCGGCAACTAGGTCGTTAATGGAGAGAAATGATGTAATCATAGTATCATCAGTTTCTTGCATCTATGGTATTGGGTCTGTTGAGACTTACTCTTCAATGACTACCGTTGTTGAAAAAGGGGATACGCTAGAAAGGCAAGTTCTTTTAAAAGAACTTGTTACACTACAGTATAAAAGAAATGACACTAGCTTTGTAAGAGGAACGTTTAGAGTTAGAGGCGACATGATAGAGATATGGCCCGCTCACCTTGAGGGAAGAGCATGGAAAATATCATTATGGGGTGATGATGTAGAAAGTATAAGTGAATTTGATCCCCTGACAGGAGAAAAAATTAGGTTTTTGGATAGGATAAAGATTTACGCTAATTCACATTATGTAACACCAAGGCCAACACTCCAACAGGCCTCCAAAGGCATAAAAAAAGAATTACTCCTGACATTAAAACAGCTTGAAAAGGAAAATAAACTTTTAGAGATGCAACGATTAGAACAAAGAACTGTTTTTGATTTAGAGATGATGGATGCCACAGGTAGTTGCTCAGGTATTGAAAACTATTCGAGATATTTGACCGGAAGAAAGCCTGGTGAACCACCCCCGACACTATTTGAGTACCTATCAAACAATTCAATAATCTTTGCTGATGAGAGCCATGTAACAGTTCCACAACTTGGGGCAATGTACAAAGGGGATTTTAGTAGAAAAACAACTCTTTCCGAACATGGGTTTCGATTGCCGTCATGCAAGGATAATAGGCCATTGAAATTTGAAGAATGGGAATTAATGAGGCCAACAAGTATATTTGTTTCCGCTACCCCCGGACCCTGGGAATTAGAACAAACAAGTGGAGTATTTGCAGAGCAAATTATCAGGCCAACAGGTTTAATCGATCCAGAATGCATAATAAGGCCAGCAATAAACCAGGTGGATGATTTAATTTATGAGTGCAAGTCTATTGCTAAAAAAGGACAAAGAGTTCTTGTGACTGTCTTAACAAAAAAAATGGCTGAGGATTTAACTGAATACATGAACGAACAAGGCATCAAGGTTCGCTACCTTCACTCAGATATTGATACTCTTGAGAGAATAGAGATACTGAGAGATCTTCGAATTGGTGTATTTGATGTTTTGGTCGGCATTAACCTTCTTAGGGAGGGATTAGATATTCCTGAATGCGCATTAGTTGCGATACTTGATGCTGATAAAGAAGGATTTTTGAGATCAGAAACATCATTAATTCAGACCATGGGCAGGGCTGCTAGGAATATTGAAGGCAAGGTCATATTATATGCTGACAAGATGACAGGCTCAATGGAAAGAGCTATTGGAGAAACAAAGAGAAGGAGAGTAAAGCAAGAGCAGTATAATAAAGATAATAACATAACGCCAATGAGCATCAAAAAGGGTATTAGAGATATACTTGGAAGTATATATGAAAAAGATCACAATAAAATTGATGCTCCAGAAAATTTCGAAGATGGTTTATTTGTAGGAAACAACTTAAAGAAGCATCTAGAAAAACTAGAAAAAAATATGCTTTCTGCAGCTGAAGATTTAGACTTTGAGAAGGCAACAAAAATAAGGGATGAGATCAAAAATCTTAATGAAACTTCATTAATTTTATTAGACAATCCAATGTCAAGAAACATAAGAAAAAAGTAGGAAATTAATTATGAAAGCAGTACACAAAAAATCAATGAGGCCCGGGGTAGCGTTGGTAACCGGAGGTTCAAAAAGAATTGGGAAAGATGTGATTAAAAAACTTTCATCTCTCGGCTGGAAAGTTGTTATTCACTTCAATTCTAGTACTGATGATGCTAAGGACCTGGAAAAACAAATAAATAAAAGTGGTGGGTATGCGTTAGCCATTAAAGCAGATTTGAATAATCCAACAGCTGTCAGAGAGCTAATCCCAAGGGCTGAGAAAAAATTTGGAAAAATTTCCACCTTAATTAATAACGCATCAATTTTTGAAGATGATACAATAGAAAATCTGACATCGGAGTCATGGGATCTTCACAATAATATTAATCTTAAGGCTCCATTATTTTTATCCCAATCATTTTCAAAGCATTTACCAGATAAACATCCGGGTGTAATTATCAACTTAATCGACCAAAGAGTATTATTTCCTAGACCAGACTTTATTTCCTACTCCTCATCCAAGCAATCGTTACTCTGGTTAACAAAGACATTAGCTCAAGGATTAAGCCCTCACATAAGAGTTTGCGCCATTGGGCCAGGGCCAACATTAAGGGGTGCACGCCAAACAAAAAGAGATTTTGAAAACCAATGCGAATCAGTCCCTCTTGGAATAGGCTCTAATCCAGACGAAATCACTCAGGCGGTCGAGTTTATTTTGAATACACCCTCCTTTACGGGACAAATGATTACACTAGATGGTGGAGAACATTTGGATTGGATAAAGCCTGAAGATAAAAATTTTAAAGACTAAATAAAGACTCATATAAAGAGTATTAAGTATCATTATTAAACAATAAGTTAGTTATCTTGTGGCAACAAAATTCCTTACTTGTACACAAGATGGTTTCCACAGATATAAAAAACTCCCCAAAGCAAAAGAAAAAACTAAAGCCAAGGAATAGTAAGGAATTATATATACTTATCAGTATGTTATAAGATTAACTCCATAACAACTCAAAATAAGCTATCTTTGTTTAAGAAAGACCTAAGTAAGCTAGTTTTCAACAAAGTTATCCACAGGGTATTTATTCAACTAATAATGTAATATAAAATCAACACATATAAATGATAGATAATAAATTAAATAAAACAAAGCTCACCGGTAGAGAAATTTTAAACAAAAAAATAAAAGCTATTCCTGAAAAACCTGGCGTATACAGAATGGTAGGGGAAGAAAAAAACATTCTTTATGTCGGTAAGGCAAAAAATATCAAAAAAAGACTATTAAGCTATGTTCGTCCTAACGGAAATAATAACCGCATTAGTAAAATGGTAAGTCTTATAAAAGATGTTGAAATAACAATTACAGAAAATGAAACAGATGCGCTGCTTCTTGAGTTGAATATGATTAAGAGTCTTAAACCAAAATATAATATAATGCTCAGGGATGATAAAACATTCCCTTACATACACTTAAGTAAAGGTGACTTACCATCCAGAATATCCAAATATAGGGGTGTGAGAAATAAACCAGGAGAATATTTTGGTCCTTTTGCCATGGAGGGATCGGTAAAAAAGACAATTAATATTATCCAAAAAGCCTTTCTTCTAAGAACATGCACAGACAGTTATTATCAAAATCGTCAGCGTCCGTGCCTTTTGTTTCAAATAAAAAAATGCTCTGGCCCGTGCACAAATGAAATATCAAAGGATAATTATAAGTTACTCGCTAGTGATGCAAAAAAATTCTTTATAGGGAAGTCAACTTCAATACAAAATAAACTTTCTCAACAAATGCAAAAGGCATCAAATAATCAAGATTATGAATTGGCAGCACAATACAGGGATAGGATAAGTGCACTAGCTGATATCAATCAATCTGATACAATCAATCCACAATTTTTAGAAGAGGCAGATGTATTTGCTGTAAGCAGGGTTAATAACAAGGCCTGTGTTCAGGTATTCTTTTTTAGATCTTGGAGAAACCTCGGCAATAAATCTTATTTTCCAATAAACACAGAAGATGTATCGGAAAGTGATATTTTAGACTCATTTATTCCACAGTTTTATCAAAACAAACCAGTTCCTAGATTAATCTTAATAAGTCACAATATACAATCCAACTCTCTTTTGTCTAAAGCTTTTTCAATCAAGGAGAAAAGAAAAGTAACAATATCTAAGCCAGCAAAGGGTGAGAGAAGAAAAATTCTTCAGCATGCGTTGGATAATGGAAAACACGCACTCAAACGCCATCAAATTAGTTTACTCAGTAATGAAAAAAATCTTTTAGGTGTTAAGAATGCGTTAAATTTAAAAAAAATACCAAAAAGAATAGAAATCTATGACAATAGCCATATTCAAGGATCGTTCGCGGTTGGTGCAATGGTAGTTGCTAACGAAGAGGGCTTAATAAAAAGCGAATATAGAAAATTTAATATAAAAGATGCCAACACTAATGATGATTTTGCAATGATGAATGAAGTAATAAAAAGAAGATTTAAAAGATTATCAAAAGATAGTGGTACCGATAAATCAAAGTATCCTGATATTATCCTTATTGATGGAGGAAGAGGTCAATTTAGCTCAACAAAATCGGCTCTAAATAGCTTGGGGATTAATGATATTACTATTATTTCTATCGCAAAAGGTGAAAAAAGAAACGCAGGAAGAGAGAAGTTATATACCACAAGGGATAGACCATTTTTACTTAAACCCAATGATCCAACTCTATTTTATTTGCAACGACTAAGGGATGAGGCGCATAGATTTGCGATTGGAACTCATAGGATAAAAAGAAGTAAGGAAATTACCAAGAATCCACTTGATGAAATACCTGGTATAGGACTAAAAAGAAAGAAAGCATTGCTAAATTTTTTTGGTTCAGCTCGTTCAGTAGGGCAAGCTAAAACCGAAGAACTAACGTCAGTAGAAGGAATCTCGTTAAATATCGCTAATTCTATTTTTGATTGGTTTCATGACTAGTCTTAATTAAATTTATGAGTTAAATATTAAATATGCCAAATTTATTAACAATTACGAGAATATTATTTTCAACGTTAATAGCGTTAATTTTAATCTTTTTTCCAAGTAAGATGTCATATCTCATCAGCTTTATCCTATTTTGTTTGGCAGGTATAACAGATTTTTTTGACGGTTGGCTTGCTAGGAAAAAAAACGAAATTAGTGACCTTGGAAGAATGCTTGATCCAATTGCAGATAAAATACTTGTGATTTCAACTCTAGTTGTTTTAATTTCTAACGATGTTATAGAAGGTTATAATTTAATAGCCGCTCTGACTATTATTTATCGGGAGATTTTTATTTCTGGCTTAAGAGAGTTTCTTGGAAATAAATCCTTAGTGGTTAATGTTACTAAAGCTGCCAAATGGAAAACAGCAATACAATTTATAACAATTTCTAGCTTTTTAGCTAGTAAGGTTATTGATGATTATTTTTTATACACAGGCATGGTCTGTAGTATTCTAATCTGGGTAACATCTATAATTTCACTATACACAGGAATCAATTACTTAAATGGTGCGTCAAATTACTTTAAAATTAAAAGAAAATGAAATTAATATATTTTGCAAAAGTTAGAGAAATTTTAGGTAAAAGTGAAGAAATCATAGAAGTTCCTTCTGAAATAAAAACTATTCAAAATTTAATAGATTTTTTAATAAGTCATGATCCCTCCTATAAAGCCGCTCTCGAAGATAAGGATTTCTTTGTCGCGTGTGACGAAGAGTTGGTTGATATGGATTTTATAATAAAAAGAACGTCTGAAATAGCTATATTTCCTCCCGTAACAGGTGGCTAATGATTGAAATTAGAATACACCCACAATCATTTGACATTGACTACGAAATGAAAAGGATACAAGTATCTTCCTCAAGCGGTGCAATGGTTAGTTTTTTAGGGTCTGTAAGAGACATTCAGTCAAAAAACTCCCTAAAAAACCTAGAAATAGAGCACTACCCAAAGATGGCTCATAAGGTTCTTAACGAAACGGCCAAATATGCATTCGAAAAATGGAAGCTATCCCGTTGTTTAATAATTCACAGATACGGTAAACTAAAAATAAATGACCCTATAGTCTTAATAGTTACTCAATCTGATCATAGAAAAGAGGCCTTTAAGGCTAATGAATATATTATTGACTTTTTAAAAATTAATGCACCTTTTTGGAAGAAAGAAAATACATCAAAAGATTCTTACTGGGTAAGTCAAAAACCCTGACTGGGTTCTCTCCCTACTCACCCGTCCAATTATTAACAAGTTTTACATAGGAAGATGAAATTCTCTTAATTGCATCTCCGACAAAAAATTTATGTTCATCGATCTCAGAAACAGGGGTAACTTCGGCTGCAGTACCTGTAATAAAACATTGTTCAAAGTCTTTAAGGTCATCCAAAACAAGGACTCTTTCAATAACATCCATTCCAATATCTTTGGCAATTCCAATTACCGTTCTCCTTGTTATACCATCAAGAAAGCAGTCAGGAATAGGAGTATGAATTTCATTACCCTTTATAAAGAAAATATTTGCTCCAGTTGTTTCAGCAATTTGATCTCGATAATCAAGCATTAGAGCATCTGAAAAACCTTTTGATTCTGCTTTTTGTTTTGCAAGCGAACATATCATATATAATCCTGACGCCTTTGCCTTACACGGTATTGTCTCAGGTGATGGACGCTTCCATTCAGAGAGTGTAACCTTTATTCCTTTTAATATTTCTTCAGGGGTAAAATAAGTAGGCCACTCCCAAACGGCAATTGCGCAATGAACTTTAGCATTTGGTGCAGAAACTCCCATTTCTTCACCACGCCAAACTATTGGCCTTAAATATGCATTTGTTAAATTATTCAACTCTAGGGCTTTGCGTGAGGCTTCGATAATTTCATCTACTGAATAAGGGATTTTTAGATCTAAGGCTTTTGCTGAGTCAAACAATCTTTCTGTATGTTCTCTTACCTTAAAAATCTTACCCGAATAAGATCTTTCTCCTTCAAAAACAGAGCTTGCATAATGAAGACCGTGACTAAGGATATGAATATTAGCATCTTTCCATTCAATGAACTTTCCATTAAACCAAATTAGTCCTTCGCGATCACTCATAGATGTAGATACCAAAATACTCTCTCCCAAAAAAAACTAATATATTCGAGCAGTGAGCGGTAGCATTGGGATTAAGAGTAGTCAATAAAATTGATTAAATCTAATAAATATAAACTTAAACATTTCATAAAATAAAGATTATATACTATTAA
>Ga0115000_10005618_pt1 | contig 10039 bp, 5 predicted proteins | sample ArcticOcean_MG_C_6_FD_89690 | JGI IMG/M metagenome (GOLD analysis project Ga0115000, IMG submission 89690) | Marine microbial communities from western Arctic Ocean - ArcticOcean_MG_CB8_128 | ecosystem: Environmental > Aquatic > Marine > Oceanic | place: Arctic Ocean: Canada Basin | collected...
AGCCTATGTTGATGCTGGAATGTTTCCTGATCCATACGTGGTTGGAGATATGGCGCGTGAATTAGAGGTACTTTACCGTGAGTTGAAAATGCACGACCGCTTGATTTGGTTATTTGTGTTTGATGCAACAAGTTATGATTTGCCTTGTTTGGAAAACCCTGGGAGGAAAGCATACCTCCATGCAGCGAGCATTAATCGACCTGATTTGGAATATTATGTCATGGATATCTTTGATGGTTTTAACAACCGAAGAACGCAAACTGGAACACCAGAGGATTTGGTTGAACGAAAGAAAGAACTCGAGAAAATACTTGAAAATAGAGAATTCGAACTCATCGAATTTCCTATGATTTCTAAATCGATGTGGGAAGAGTTTGATGCACAATAGGATATGTGTATTAGTGAACGAACAAGTTTTACTTTGACATCATCACTTGTTACGTCTTTACTCCCAATCTTGCAATTGCTTGAGTGTTGCTGCAGTTAATCATGATCGAGAATGGATTTAAACTCGTCACCATTTAAATTCTAAGAAACCGTTGTTAAAATTTCCAGCCGTCATCAATTGCTCTTTGATAGATAGCCTTGCAAGCGTTTGCTAACGGAACACTTGGCGCTTTCCCTTGTTCAATCGTTTTCGCCATGTTATTGCATTGAGATTGTTCCTTTCCACTGTTCAAATGATTTCCTCGCTTGAATCCAATCTGATAAGCGATCCCTCTCCAAGAATGACCATCTATTTCCATGCAAAAAATCACATTCTCGTTAACAGCAGGTGCATTATCTCCAATCTGCTGTTTAGAATATTTTGAGTTTTGACTTACCATTTTCAACATTGTGAGATTGTGAATTTTGGGAATACGGTTTGCTTTGTTTTTGAAACTCTCCCAACATCCCTCTTTTTTGGCATGCTCTGGTACTAAGTTTAGGCCCGGGGGAAGGTCTACCAAGTGGTCATGGGCCTTGTCTGCTAGATTCATCAAGTAATCAAAAAACTCCGAGTCGAGTTCTTGCTTTTCCCAGATATACTCATAGAGTTCAAATTTAGGATTTTTATGAGAAAACATTGCTAAGGTATAGGTGGTGATGTTTTGAGCAAAACTTTGGTACAATCCTGCACGAATTCGTATCCGGGTTTCTGCATAGATTGCTTTCCACATAATGAGCAAAGCCACAGTTTTCTTGAAAAACATCTCAAGGTCTACATCATCATCAAGTTTGCTGAGAAAATCTTTTTGGAAAAATGCAAAACACTTCTGTGGTCCTTTTGATACGAGATATGGTTTCTTTTCATGGCTGTACCATACGCGAGCGAACAAACCCTTGTCGAACAATTGTTTTTTGGGATACTTTGAATCAAAAATTCTCTTTTTTGCAGATGTGTCTTCATGGCGCTTTAATTCATCCCATTTTCCTCTCGAGTTTTCATAAAACCAATATGTATTCGTTCCACCGGTGGGGTCTCTTGCGGGTGTTGACATTGAAATTTTATGCATCTCCGGATGAGGTTTTTCATTTGCACTTAAGTCACTCATCGTTACTTTATTTTGAGTATTTGAGTAACGGCCAATTTTAGGAACGAGAGTGTCGGCCAATCGTTGAGTTCCTGCGTTGCTCTCCGAATCATCATTTATGACCATCAGTTTCATCTGAACAAATATTTGTGAGAGTTTTGATGCGGGGTACTTTTTACGTGTATGATATAAGGAAGCAGTGGTTTGACCTCCGTTTACAATTTGAAAATCGTCTACTGCCTTGATTTGCAATCCATTCTTGCTTGCATCGATTTTGACATTTTCTGCAACAACAGTGATTCCGTTATTGTAGGCGCAAAAAAGATTGGGTTCAAATCTTATTGTGTCTCTTATGCCCTTGTTCACTTTACGTAGCATGGATAAAAATACACGTACATTTTTCTCTAGTAATCGAGTTTTGTGTCGCCCATACATATCAGCAAGAACCTTTCCAGGAACAAATGCAAGATATGTTGTGTAAGCCTTGTCATCGGTTGTGAACTTTACACAATCAATTGACCCATCATACTCATCAAAATCGATTGATGCGCCTCGTGATTCCTTGTTGTGCTTGTAATCATTAATCCGCTCAGCATCCCAAATTTCCCATAGAATATTTACTCCATCGGATTCGGAGTTTTTACCAACTTGACGCTTTGCTTTTCCGTTTGTAAGTATGATAATTTTCAGTGTATCTATTTCTGCTCGATCTTCAAATATCTTTGTAGCTACATGATATGCGGAAAGACTCATATCAATGCGTTCACCCGGTAACTTTCCCGCTTTGGAGTCTGTAAAGAAGCGCAGGCATCTTCTTGCAGCATCTTGAAGTTCTGTAGTTGTGATAGTTTGTTCATCAGTTTCGAAAGTTTGATTTTTCCAAAGCGTTGTAAACAATGTCAAAGATTCATTCTCAAACTCATATGCATCAATCCGAGCACCTATTTTTTTGTTGTAATACGGTGCGAGATAGTAATCGTCAACGACTTGACATTCTGTTAGAATGTCACCCATGTATTGAGTGAACGCCTCATCCATCATGAGGTCTAAACTGGTTGCTATACTCTCAACTTCTTCATAAACAGATGCCATTGTCGATGCTAGTTCACTCATAGTTTCAGCACCTTAAATACATCAGATTTGTTCACCTTGAAACAGTCTTTTACTTCATTCAAAAGTAAACCATATGAGAGCTTTCCAATTCCGGGTGGAATCTCAGTGATCACTGGGAACCCCTTCTTCACAGCGAACCAATATTCCTTTTGTTCACTGTAACCAGTGTCATACGAATCAAAATCCTCTCGAGTGCAAAACATTCCTAACAGGCGAGAGAATGGTGTCAATGCCGCAGTTCCTTTCAATTGATTCTCAATTCGTTTGATGATTTTTGGTAGCGAATCTTCACCAGGGACTTTGACATACGAATATGCATTTAGCCACAAGCCCTTTAATTTCATTCTATCGAGTTGTTTTTCGTTACCAATTATGGCTTGAACAGGGCTCTTAGTCGCTGTTGTCTTTACTTCAATGCACATGCTGGGGTATTGGAAGTCATGATAAGATGCTGTGGGTCCTTTCCAACCTTCAACTACTTTGAGTTTCTTTTTAGGGAAGTGATTCAACAACTTTTCCAGCAATTTTAATTCTCCATACAAGCCCATTTGTATATCCTCGCCGAGTTTACGTGTATCTGACTTAAAAAATGAGATATATGATTTTATTACGGAACGTGTTGCATCGTCGGTAGTTGTGCCCTTGAGTGACTTTTCAATCATCTCAATACACATTTTGATGAATAGGGATATTGAATTTGGGTCTTTAAGACTGAGTGCTAAATCCGTTCCAATAAACGTTGCTTCCATCCCTTTTGTGGTAATCTTTTTCAATTCTTTTTTAGACCATTTTGTGTTGACCCCAATTACAAAGTAAGGTACATTCAAAGCAACATTCCAGCCAATCCAATAATCCGAATTTTTGATTCTAATCTTGATGTTTTTATTACTATTAGCCGCTTGACTTTCTAAGTCTGTCCAATCTTTATAGAAATCGCTCATAATATCACAACTTGTTTAACTTTATTTCACATTGTCTTGAATTAGGCTGTGAATTCATCCATGTAAATATCATTGGCAGTAATGCTTGTTGTCCTAAATGTCCCTTCCGATGGGAAGCTTGGTAAAAAACCATAGTATTGATATTCATTTGGGACTATGTCATTAGTCCCGCCGTAAGGGTATACTTTTCCATTGTGGTCAGCAATTACATAAATTAGTAACAAACCCTTTGAAGCGTCTCTAAATGTACGTATGAATGAACCTGTTAGTGTCTTTTTGCCTAAGTCTTTGAACTCCTTTCTAACTTCCGCCTGTTTTGTTACACTTAAATCTAACATCTCATCTTCGGGGGCTCCGATTCTTTTCACAAACAACCTTTTTGAGTTATAGTCAGTTGCACTTCTTTGCACAGCATGAAGTTTGTGGTTCGCGATGTGTTCGTATGACTCTGGCTTCTTCTTCTTGAGTCTAATACAAACAACGTCCCATTCTTTGAGCATATTTTCATCTTGGAGCCGAATAAATCGAGCCATGGCAGCAACTCTTGTTGTCTGGATGCCATGTGCTTGGTACTCATCAAAGAAATTTGTGATAACTTCACGAGGGACATTTTTCCAATGCAAATTATGTGTTTGACTGGGAGATGGTAAAAGTGTGCCTTGTTTGTCTAACTTTAGAATCAACTCTGTTAAGACATCCCAGTTATGTGCTCTTTGAGAGGGACTATACTGGGTGATTTCCTTCCCTGCGCCTCCAAAATTAATATCGAAACTTGTGCTATTTCGCCTCTTTCCATTACTTGTAACGACCAAGTTCCCTGGTGATTGAAGCACATACAGGCCAAATTCCTTTGGAGTTTTATTTTTATCTGCCATCGTTGTAAATTGCTCCCGAAGGTCCTTTTCTGCCGTGGCGATATGTCCGAAATTAGTGAAAATTTCATTAGTAGAGTAAATTCGGCAAAGATCAAGATATCCATTTCTATATCCAAACCATCGTCCCATTTGCATAAGGGTGTCGTACATGTTCGATGAGCGAAGATAATATGAAACAGTTAATCCTTCCAATGTCAAACCACGGGACAATTTATTTCCGCCAACTACAATTGTATGGAGTCCGCGCTCTTCCCAGTTCTTTTTTGTTCCATACTTGTCTTGATGAGTTTTGTAATCTAAAATATCACTGGACTTTCCATTGAGCTCTTTTACTGTGACGCGAGCAACAACTTTCGGAAGCGTTTTGCGGATTTCGTCCCATGATACATACTCCATTTCGCCCCACTTTTTTGGTTTCGATGAGCCTTTAGCGATGGCGACAACTTTCTTCGTTGTTTTCTCAAAATCCTCTTTCCATATTTTTCTAAAATCATCTAGGGCTTCACTCGGCACATTGATTCTTTGGAGATACTTTTGAAGGAGTTTTACAAGCAAATCGTATGTTAGATTTTGGACATTTGTAAACCTTGAAACGTGAACTAACATAGATGAATGGCTGTTGGAAGTTTCTCTAACCGTTCTAGCAGCAACGGTCAATAGATATGCTTTCACTGCATTTTGTAACGTTTTGGGAAGTTTTGTGACTTGCAAATCCTTTTTGTGTTTCGGAAAATAAACATCCATTGCATCTTCAGCCCTTCTCTGAAGAGGAAGAGCATCGTCAGATTCTACATCTCCTTTCAAACCAAAGAATTCTTCCGGACCGATGTAAGATGACGGTCTCTTTAAACTAAAGATAAAATTACTTGGAAACAAATCTTCCCCTAGGGTCACATGCTTTCCATCCGACTTGATAAAAATATTAGCGAAAGGTGTGGCAGTATAGCCTAAATAGGCCGATTTACTAAATGTATTCAATATTGTTCTGATTCTCTCATTCGTCCTTGTAGGGCTTTCAGTTTGATATCCCTCTTCATCGAATTCGGTCTGTTTTTTTGTATCAATTGATGCTTGATCACATTCATCATCAATGAGAAGCATAGGAACATTTCGGATCTTATTTTCAATCGCGAATGAACTCTTCTGCAACCAATTGATCAAGTTTTTCATTACGCCTGTGTGCTTTTTAATCACTAAAACATATGTGTGTTTTCCGTCGAGTATTGGATTTACTGTTTCTGCAGTCGCCTTTCTAAAGTCTCCCTTTTCATCAGATGTAGTGAGGGTTTGAATAACTCGTCCATTATGGGCGGGGAATAGTCTTCCGACACCCACACGATTACCCATGGAAAGTTTACTGGACTTCATCAACTGGCTCATGTCGTATCCCAATAATTCATCGTTTATTCTCAGTTGTGTTTGAGCACGAAGATCGTTGTGTATTCCTGAAAGCACAATAATAAATTTATAGCCTGCATCAATTGCTTTTGCAATTAAGCCAGTATAGTTTCCAGTTTTTCCAGATTGAACGCTTCCCATGACAAGCCCCCTTTTCGCCCAAACGTCCTTATCATTCCGAGGATCGACAAGTTTAGACATTATTTGATTGGTAACGTTGTCTATTTCGCTAATAGCATTCGCACCAAGTTTGCCTTTACTTTGAAGGTAATCTCTGTAATGCTTCCAATAGTGTTGGTCTCTGTCAGCACTATCATACGGGATTCCTAAAACTGGATTGTACCACTCTTCGTGGTCGTCATCATCCGACATAACGGATAAATCGCCCTCCATTGTTTGATAATAATCCTCTTCAATTGCCCATCGTACAGATTTTATATTCTCTTCAGTCTTTAACATCGGAGCCCAGTAGTTGATATATTCATCTAATTCTTCTTTGGTTACAACTTTGTCTTTGAAGTGCATTGGAGCACCGCTGATAGCCATTTGAACGGGGTCAAATCCTCCATTTGTCATCATAGTTCACCTTTTAATTCGTCTTCCAAGCCAACCCTAAATTCTGCACCAAAGGACGGAAGAATTTGTTGGGTGACAAGATCAATCGCGTCGGCTGCAGACATGCCATCGTCAACATGAGATCTAATAAGTTTAAGGGCAACTTGGTGAAGTCCTTCAGGAGGTCTAATGTTTTCTTGAGGGAGATCCATCGTAGAGTCCTCCATTTCATTGTTATCAAGAGTAATCGAACGATAAGGAATTGTACGCTCGATGATGTAAAGCAATTGCTTCAAGACCTTTTTATCGAGATTATGCTGATTAGTAATTGCTTGAATCCCTGGGGAATTAGAGTTGATTTTGTATTGAATTTTTTCACCAATTTGCTTTCTTTGCCAAACTTCTTCTAATGTTTGGTTTTTCCGCAGCCTTGTTTTTGAAGTTGTTCTCGCGACATAGCGCTGTGATGAATTTTTCATTGTACTCTTTGCAATTCGTTTCAAACGTTCACGATATTCTGGAGGAGGTATGACACTTTTTTTGCGAACATCAACCTTCCAGTCAAGGTCAAATTCATTGGTCAAATCTACCTTAATGCGACACAAACGATAGGATGCATTTGATTTCAAATCCAAGTCGAAGTATCCTCCACTGATAATCATTCGATTTCGTCTGTAAACGAAAAAACCTTGATTTGCATCCCAGCCCCGAAAACCTTCCGCTTCTTCCTTTTCCAAAGCAGAAGTGAGTTTGCTTGAGTGGGGTAGAATATAGGGTGTGATGATAATTCTCTCATCCTCATACCCCTCTCCTGTCTTTTCTTCCCCTGCCGAATGGTTGGACATAAACGGATCCCATGGGCTGCAAGCAGTCATGCCAACGAAAATCTCTAATTTCGCCTTCCTTTCAAGATATCGGTGGAAGATCATTGACAGGTGAGGAATCACCAATTCAATCATGATAGAATAGAGGTGGTCCTTTTTCTTTTCATTATCTCCTTTTCTAGGAAGGATTCTATCCAAATTTGTCCATAAGATTGCTGTCCCACTTTCATAAGATTCTAATTTCTCATTGAGAATTTTATCTTCGTATTCTTCTAATTTACCCAATAGTTCCCATTTGTCTACATTTCTCACGTGGTCTAAATCCCACGTTAGGTGGTGTATTGAACCTTCATGCTTCGTATATGCAGTCATGCGTTTGCATTGGGACCATGATGCCGTTTTCAACCCCAATCCAAATCTACCGAGGTCATTTAATTCTCTTTCTTCAAGCATTCCTTTGCCGGGGGTCATGGCTTCAAACAATTTATCCTCGGACATACCGTTTCCGTTATCGATGATGAGTACGTAGGGGTCTCCATCGTTCCAGCCGTAGTCAATATGTATCTGATTTGCTTCTGCTGTGATGCTGTTGTCAATGATATCAGCAAGCGCAGAGGGTAAATCATAGCCCAAATTTCTCATTGATTCTATGAGGGCGGAAGGAGATGGCGAGGCGATTTTGTTGCGCACGACCTGCAACTAATGATACATTACTTAAACCTACTACCGTTGATTTACCAGAGAGTTGAAATACAATAGCCTGATGGTAAATATGTGTCCAAAATCCACGCCATAGATTTGTTCGCTGGTGCGGGTGGATTTAGCCTCGGATTTACACTGGCTGGCATAGATGTAGTTGCAGCAGTTGAATATAACAAGCCAGCGACTGTAACTTATGCTCACAACTTCCCTGGACACTTGGTTTACCATAAAGACATTAATAATTTGGACCCCGCTCAAGTTGAGTCCGATCTTAGGGAAAAAAAGAACCTGGCTAAAGAAGACATCGATCTCATCATAGGCGGACCTCCATGCCCCGGATTTTCAAACATTGGAAGGTCGAAAATCATATCACTTATTCGCGAAGGAAATTGGGATGGAAAGGAGACTCGCCACAGATTCGTCCAAGACCCCCGGAACAAATTATTCTTGCAATTTGTGCGTTATGTGAAACATTTTCAGCCAAGGGGATTCGTCATGGAAAACGTTACTGGTATGCTGACTTCAGTGACCAAAAAAGGAGTTTCAATACCTGACCTCATCAAGAAGGAATTTGACCGAATTGGCTACACATGCAATCTCAAGGAATTAAAGGCAGAGGAATACGGTGTACCCCAAGTACGTCGGCGACTCATTTTTATTGGGTGGAAAAAAGGTCATGATGAGGATTCATTTAATCATCCCACCGAAAAATCACCGAAAATATGGAACTCCCTTGATGCGATAAGCGATCTTCCTGATGTGGGACAAAATGGAGGGCAACTGGAACGTCATTTACCATCGATGAATGAGTTTCAACGAAGTATGCGGTACAAAATCTATCAAGAGGCCGGAATTAAGAATCCCAATACTGGGAAAGTCCCCAAGCGTACACCACAATTAACTTGCCACAAGGGACGAAGGGTGAATCAGAGAGATCGAGTAATTTTTCCAAAACTTCAACACCCAAAAAATGGAGAACGTGTGACTTATGACAAAATTGACCCAAATGAGCTCACATTTCCTCCCTCATGGAAATGGGATGATGAAAAGAAACTCTTGATCAATCAAGACCCAACAACGACTCCAGCTCAATATAAGTGGTATGATCGTAAACAATTCAAAGATAAAATGAGACGGATTCCAGCACACAAACCTTGCTACACTCTCGTGGCACACATGCACAACGATGCATACATGTTTATTCATCCCGAACCGAAAACACACAGGACAATTACACCACGTGAAAGTGCTAGAATTCAATCTTTTCCGGACCATTTTGATTTTTCTGCGGGCGGAAAGGTTGCATTCTGTGAACAATACCGTCAAATTGGAAATGCAGTTCCTCCGTTAATGGCTCGGGCAATCGCAACAGCGATCATTCGATCCTGGGTAGATTGAACTCAGATCGTGGGTGGCTAACTTAGATCAAGATATGTAATTTTTTAATCAATTGATAATGTGTCGTACACTTTTCACTAATCTTATACGATTGATATCAGATATATGGTTCTCCTTAAATTCATAATTATCAAGCATGTGGAATAGCAATGCTCCGCCACCGATAAAAGGCTCGACATATGTTTCTATTTCTGCTATTTCGGAGTGAGTCTTAATTAAATTTCCGAGTTTAATTGGCGTTTACCAGCAGCCAATTTGAGAAATGGTTTCGCCATGGAATGATGTTGATGGCGACCGTTATTGAAGCTAATGACAATATGTTCTTGTTCCCATTAATAATTTACAATTTACTATCAAATCCTAAAAAAGATTACTGTATCCTAGTTGCAATGTCTAATTCCAAATATTTTCCGCCACCAATTGTTGACCAAATGATTCGCATTTTGAAACTACCCACATCCTTAATTTCATTTTTTAATCGAATGGGCAAGTTTCCTTGTTGTTCAATATGTTTAGACTTGAGGGTAATGCCAGCAGTTAATTTAGTCTCATTATACTTCCAAATTTCGGGTTTACAAACCCAATAGCAATTGTTGGGTCTAGTTACTGTAACATATCGACTTTTTCCATCAATTGGATCCAATCCTAATTCTCTATCATACTGATGCGTGAAAGAATCTGAACTTGGAGGCTCAGAAATAATCCCTGCACCCGGCACT
>Ga0115000_10005623_pt1 | contig 10034 bp, 9 predicted proteins | sample ArcticOcean_MG_C_6_FD_89690 | JGI IMG/M metagenome (GOLD analysis project Ga0115000, IMG submission 89690) | Marine microbial communities from western Arctic Ocean - ArcticOcean_MG_CB8_128 | ecosystem: Environmental > Aquatic > Marine > Oceanic | place: Arctic Ocean: Canada Basin | collected...
AACCCTTCGCCTTATATGTACTTTATGGATTTGGACAACTTCGAAATAGTCAGCTCATCGCCAGAAATATTGGCGCGCTTGGAAGATGGCAAAGTCACAAATCGTCCGTTAGCTGGAACGCGTAGACGCGGCCACACAGAAGCCGAAGACTTGGCCCTTGAAGAAGAGCTAAAAAACGACCCCAAAGAAATTGCCGAGCACCTAATGCTCATCGACCTGGGTCGAAACGATGTCGGTCGAGTAGCGCAACCAGGCACTGTCACAGTCACCGAAAAATTTATGATCGAACGCTACTCCCACGTTATGCACATTTGTTCCAACGTGGAGGGCATGCTGAAGCCGGGTAAGAGCGCAATGGATGTGCTGCGAGCAACACTGCCCGTCGGCACTTTATCTGGTGCACCCAAGGTCAGAGCAATGGAGATTATTGACGAACTAGAGCCGGTTAAACGCGGCATCTACGGCGGCGCAGTAGGCTACCTGGCGTGGAATGGCAATATGGACACGGCTATCGCCATTCGCACCGCAGTAGTGAAAGACGGCAAACTCTATATAGAAGCTGGCGGCGGTATCGTCCACGACTCCATACCGCGCTTAGAATGGAAAGAAAGTCTGAATAAAGGCCGGGCGATATTTCGTGCGGCGGCAATGGCTGAAAATAAGCTCATCAACCCAGCCCCCTAATTGCCACCCTAAACCCCATACAGCTACTTCAACCAGCTACTCTGCAAAAGGGAGACCTAGCATGATTTTAATGATTGATAACTACGACTCTTTTACCTACAACATCGTGCAATATTTATTGGAACTTGGCGCTGAAGTTGAGGTTAGGCGCAATGACGAAATTACTATTACAGAAATAGAGACTATGGCCCCGGAGAAAATTGTAATCTCTCCCGGACCCTGTACACCCAACGAGGCAGGTATATCACTTGAAACGGTAGATCACTTTGCTGGCAAAATTCCTATCCTGGGCATCTGCCTTGGACATCAAAGTATAGGGCAAAGCTTTGGCGGCACCATTGGCCGCGCAGGCAGTGTTATGCATGGCAAAACCTCAGCAATACATCATAACGGCGAAGGCGTTTTTGCAGGTCTAAAGCAACCCTTTGAAGCCACCCGCTATCACTCTTTAGTAGTGGATAAAGCCACCTTGCCAAGCACGCTCGAAATTACAGCTTGGACAGAGAAAGACGGCGAGATGGACGAGATCATGGGTTTGCGACACCGTAAATTAGGTATTGAAGGTGTGCAGTTTCACCCAGAGTCTATTCTCACCGAGCACGGTTATGACCTGCTGAACAATTTCCTCAAAGGCTAAGAAAAAAAGGCAAGCTACCTACTATGGATATACCTACAGCACTCGAAAAAATTGTCGGAGGTCACAACCTTAGCCGAGACGATACTGCCAAAGTCTTCCACCAAATCATGTCAGGAGAGGCCACAGCTGGACAAATTGGTGCCATCCTAGCGGCGCTGCGCGTAAAGGGCGAGACCCCTGAAGAAATCGCCGGGGCAGCTACGACTATGCGGGCACTTGCAAGCAAGGTGACAGTTAAAGCAGATCATTTGGTTGATACCTGTGGTACCGGCGGCAGCGGTACAAAGTTATTTAATATCTCAACGGCAGCGGCATTTGTGACTGCGGCAACCGGCGCCAGCGTGGCCAAACACGGCAACAGAAAAATGACCAGCTTCAGCGGCAGCGCTGATGTACTGGAGGCCGCAGGCGTAGATCTCAATTTAACCGTTGAACAAATTACTACCTGCATAGAAGAGGTCGGCATAGGTTTTATGTTTGCACCGGCCCATCATAGCGCCATGCGATTTGCCGGCCCCATTCGCCAAGAAATCGGCATTCGCACCATTATGAATGTATTGGGTCCCATGACCAATCCCGCTGGTGCAAAGAGACAAGTCATTGGTGTGTTTAGCCAAGACTGGCAATACAAGATGGCCCAGGTACTAAAGCTGCTGGGTTCGGAGCACGCTCTGATCGTGCATAGCCAAGGCCTAGATGAAATACGCCTAGATGCACCCACAAATGTTGTAGAACTAAAAGACGGTGTCATTAGCCAGTATGAAATTACCCCGCGGCAGTTTGGCTTTAGCCCGCGCAGCACCGCTGAACTGAGCGTGCTAGTAGCTACTTCTACAGAGTCAAGTTTGGCGCTGATCAAACAATCAATGACCGATGACACAAGCGCGGCTGCAGATATTGTCAGTCTCAATGCCGGCGCTTCCATTTATGCTTCAGGCGTGGCAACCAGTTTAGCCAACGGCATTGCAATGGCCCAAGATGCCATTTCAACAGGTCTGGCCAACGAGCGATTCAATGAGTTGATTCGCGTAACCAAAATGATGCAAAAGGCCTGATTGGTAAAGGCAGTTAGCGAACGCTAAATAGCCCTTAACCCAAGCTGAAACGCCTAACTCTCAATACCGACTAGAAAAAAGAAAATATCCTATGAGCAATATCCTCGAGCAGATTATCCAAACAAAACATGAGGAATTGGCAATTCGCAAAGCTCAATGTTCATTAGACGCACTTATTGAAATTGCCCAAGAGATCACGCCGAAAGGTGGGTTTATTGACGCGTTGCACAAGCGAGCCTTAGCAAAAAAACCAGGCGTGATTGCGGAGATCAAGAAAGCCTCACCAAGCAAAGGCGTGATAAGAGAAAATTTCGACCCCGCAGCTATTGCCAAGAGTTACGCAGAATACAACGCTACCTGCTTGTCAGTACTAACAGACGAACAATACTTTCACGGCTCAGATAACTATCTCAAAGCTGTCAGAGCCTGCATAGATTTACCCATCATCCGCAAAGATTTCACTGTAGACGCCTACCAAGTTTACGAAGCACGCGCACTGGGTGCAGACTGCATCTTGCTCATTGTCAGCGCCCTAGACCAAGAAAAGCTAAAAGCGCTTTATGAACTTGCAACAAACATAGGTCTAGACGTACTCATAGAAGTTCACGACGGCGAAGAACTAGATAGAGCATTACAATTAGCGCCCTCGCTTATTGGTATCAACAACCGTGACCTAAAGAATTTTACTACCAGCCTGAACACAACCATTGATTTACTTAAACAAATACCAGCAAATGTAACCGTGGTCACCGAAAGCGGTATTTCTACGGCAGCAGACGTGACATTAATGAACAGTAATGGAATTTACTGCTTCCTAGTTGGGGAGGCGTTTATGCGTGAAGAAAATCCAGGGCTCGCCTTGCAGAATTTGTTCTATGCATAAACATTAGGCATGGCAGCGGCTACTGGATCAGGCGTTTTTTCCCATCTACGGAAATTCTATTTGCTGATAAGAGTTCTTTGATGGCCCTACCCACCATCTCCCGAGAACAACCCACCAGACTACCAACCTCTTGGCGCGTGATGCGTACTTGCATGCCATTAGGGGGAGTAATTGCCGCCGGGCTACTGGCCAGATAATTCAATGCGTTTTCGACACGACCGGTAACATCGCCAAAAACTAAATCGTGGATTCTGTCGTCACTAAAGTTAAGTCGTTGGGCTAATTTAGTTGCCACCCTAACTAGGCATTCGGGATGACGTTGGCAAATACTTTGAAAATCTTTCACCGTTATCTTAGCTATCTTACATTCATCTCTAGTTTTGAATGTAGCCTTAAACTCGCTATTTTCAAGCAGCATAGGTACTTCGCCGACAAAGTCTCCGCGACCCAAATGATCGAGAACCAATTCGCGCCCATCAAGGCTGTAACGATATGCGGTGGGGGAGCCCTCCAAGAAGTAGCTAATGATATGAGCGATTTGGCCTTCTCTATAAACAACGCTTTTAGCGCGGATTTTTGTAAACGATGCTGTGCGTAAGAGCTCCGCTATAGCTGGCGCGCTGATATCGCCAAATACAGACAAACATGAAATATTAATGAGAGAGCCGGCAACCTTGGACAACACGGCAGTAATATCTAAAGTACCGCTGAGTTTTGAGCTGCTATTTTCCTGGAGCGACTTGAACTGGTTAACGGACCGGCCTAATTTTATCTCTTCACCACTGGCTTGCTGGGTTTTGCCTGAACCACTGGTATCGCGGACTTTCTCTTCGAAAACTGAAAAGCGTTAAGAAGAGCCTTGGCCATAATAGTGCCTCGCGCAAAGTCGTTAACTCGCCTCGGGCTCTTCGTATTACAGACAGCCAACTTTGATATCGATCTTTGTTGAGTATGAGTAGACATTTTTTGATCTGTTCCTATTACGGCAAAAAGACGGCTTGAGTACTAGATGCTAAGGACTGGTGCATGAAACACCAGGCGCCCGATAAGTGAAGGCTTTGGCGCCACAATCGGTTGTATTTCAGCTATGGTCGGGCACTTAGAGGCAACTAACTAATATGGATTGACGAGCTAATATATGCATTTGAGCGACAAAGCTAAGGATACTGACATTCCGTTTATAGCCATTTTCATTACCCACTAATTTTTTATTTGCAAAGAATCAAAGCAAATCCCCGAGTACAATATAGACACTGAAAATCTCATCAAGACCGCAAAAGAAGGATCTATTTCAATGCAGGTAAACGTAGAGTGGGCCGGAAATGTTCATTTTAAGGCTGGGAATAGTTCCGGCCATCAAGTACCCATGGACGGCCCAGAAGAAGCAGGGGGAGAAAATCTCGGCAGCCGACCCATGGAGCTAATACTCATGGGTCTAGGCGGCTGCACCGCTTACGACGTAGTAGATATTTTAAAGAAGAGCCGCCAACCCTTAGAGGATCTGAAGGTCAGCCTCAACGCCAAAAGAGCAGAAACCGTTCCCGCCGTTTTCCAGCAAATTGAAATTCACTTCACAGTTGTGGGTGAAGGCATTGATCCAAGCAAGGTACAGCGAGCCATAGATTTAACTGCAGAAAAGTATTGCTCAGCATCCATCATGCTTGAAAAAGGCGGCGTTGCAATTAGCCATTCATTTGAAATTGTCGCCAAGCTCTAGCATCGGCCTGACCTTAACGAGAACCTCACCACCTGCTTGTGGCGCCCGCCAAAGTGGCGGGGGCGAAGTGGCAGACACGAAAAATTAGATTCGATAAGTTGTATGGGTCATTGCTTTAGAAACCAAACTCATCACATTTTTTAGGGGCTGGGGAAATACGCTACCGCCTTGCTCCAGGGCATTGGCACCATGTCGAGACTCATCGGCGCGCATCTCTTCCAGAATCATACGACTTTTTCCGTCTTGCTCTGGCAGTGTCGCTAAGTGCTCTTCTAAATGCTTAACCACCTGATCTTCCGTTGCCTCAACAAACCCAAGACTAATACGATCACCCAATAACCCGGCACCCATACCTAGTGCAAATGAAGTACCGTAGAACAGTGGATCAAAAATACTGGGCCGAGCGTCTAGCTGATCTAAGCGCTGACGGCACCATGACAAATGGTCTTGCTCTTCTTCCGCTGCATGCAACAAAGATTCCTTGGCGCTCACCGTTTTAGCAGTCAGAGCTTGGCCCTCGTACAACGCTTGAGCACAAATTTCGCCCGCATGATTCACCCGCATCAAACCAGCAACATGCTTACGTTCTTCATCGGACAACTCAGGCTCTTGCTGGTCTGCTCCAGGATTAGGACGAGTACCAATGTGACCGCCTGTTAGAGTCTTCAAACTTCTATCAATGCCTCCAATGAGGTCATCAACAAATGAATTAGAATTACGCATATTAGTTACCTTTATAAAGCGGATTAACGACAACCCTTAGAGGCTGATCAATCATTGAGCAAAGATCTATCAATCACTGATCAGCGGCCTATTGCTCGGTGGCCAATGTCCTTGCGAAAATATCTGTTCCGCCAACCTATTAAATCGACTCTCTCGTAAGCTAGCGCCTGTGCCATTTCCACACTCTCGCCTAAACCTACAACGCAAAGCACGCGCCCGCCTGCTGTGACAACTTTACCATCAGCGTCTCGGGTACCGGCATGAAAAACTTTAGTGTCTAACAAATCTTTATCTAAGCCTGTAATTTCATCGCCGCCTGCATAATCTCCAGGATATCCGCCAGCAGCCATAACCACACCAAGCGCCATGCGCGGATCAAAATCTAACACTGCATCAGTAAGCGTGCCAGCCACCGCCGACATAAGGCACTGCAATAAATCTGCGCGCAAACGCATCATCACCGGCTGCGCCTCTGGATCACCAAAACGACAGTTAAACTCTACAACCTTAATCTGACCCTCAACATCAATCATCAAACCGGCATACAAGAAACCAACATAAGGTATACCGTCAGCGGCCATGCCTGCCAAGGTTGGTTTAATCACCTTCTCCATTGCCAGCTTATGAACATCGCTGGTGACCACCGGGGCAGGAGAATAAGCCCCCATACCGCCAGTATTGGGTCCACGATCACCATCGTCGCGGGCCTTGTGATCTTGGGAAGAAGCAAACGGCACAGCGGTTTCACCATCGCATAAGCAAATGAAACTAGCCTCTTCGCCCAGCAGAAATTCTTCAATAACCACTTTATGACCGGCTTCACCAAAAACGTTACCGCTGAGCATATCCTCGACCGCAGCAATCGCTTCTTCTTCATTTTGCGCCACAACCACACCTTTGCCCGCCGCTAGACCATCGGCTTTCACAACAATGGGCGCGCCATGCTCTTTAATGTATTTAGTTGCATCACCAACATCGGTAAACGAGGCGTAGGCGGCAGTAGGTATGTTATGCCGACGCATAAAATCTTTGCTAAAGGCTTTTGAACCTTCTAACTGCGCCGCCGCTTGAGTAGGACCAAAACAAGGCAGTCCGGCTGCAGCGAATTGATCTACAGCGCCTAACACCAGCGGCGCTTCCGGACCCACTACAGTGAAGTCAACTTGCTCTGTGCGAGCCAACGCCATCAAGCCTTGGATATCTGTAGCTGCAACATCTATATTGCGCACGCCCGCCTCCAAGTCAGAGCCGGCGTTACCCGGCGCGACTAACACTTCATCTACTCCAGCACTTTGTGCAAGCTTCCATGCCAAGGCATGTTCACGTCCACCGGAACCAATGACTAATACTTTCATCGTCTCACCCTTCTACCTATCAGCTACTTAATGGCTTACCGTCTAAAAAACTAGGGTTTTTAGTGTCTAAAATGTCTTATGCCCGTAAAGACCATAGCAATGCCGTGTTCGTCTGCGGCATCAATAACTTCTTGGTCGCGCATAGATCCACCTGGCTGAATTACTGCACTAATGCCGGCTGCTGCCGCAGCGTCTATGCCATCGCGGAATGGAAAAAATGCATCCGCCGCCATCACCGAGCCAGGCACCACAAGGCCTTCTTCAGCTGCCTTCAGGCCTGCAATTTTGGCACTGATCACTCGACTCATTTGCCCTGCACCGACGCCAATAGTTTGTAAATCGCGAGCGTAAACAATGGCGTTCGACTTGGTAAACCAAGCAACTTTCCATGCAAAGTGCAGATCGAGCATCTGGGCTGCGGTAGGCTGAACTTTAGAAACCACGCGCAGCGCGTCTTCATCAAGGCACAGTTCATCGGCGCTTTGCACCAGTAACCCGCCTCCTACGCGCTTGAGCTCACGGCCACGCGGGCTGGCATCAAGTGGCCCACAAGATAGCAGGCGTACATTTTTCTTTTGCTTGGCAATCTCAATGGCATGTTCATCTACACTAGGCGCTATCACCACCTCAACAAATTGTTGTTGCAGAATAGGCGCTAGTACTTCGCCAGTTAAAGGACGATTGAATGCAATTATGCCGCCGAAAGCAGAAGTAGGATCCGTAGTAAAAGCCTTGTTATAAGCCTCCATCAAATCAGCACCAATACCTACACCGCATGGATTTGCATGTTTCACAATGACACAGGCAGGTTGGTCAAATACTTTCACGCACTCAAGTGCGGCATCTGTGTCGGCGACATTATTGTAGGAAAGCTCTTTCCCTTGTAGCTGTGTGTAGGACGCGATCTGGCCAGATTTAGCAGGATTCACCTCACGATAAAACGCCGCTTGTTGATGCGGATTTTCGCCATAACGCATGTTGTCCATCTTGTCGAAAGTGAGCGTCAGCGAATCTGGCAAAAGCTCCTCAGAACCAAGGTAACCGGCAACCGTCGCATCATATTGAGCAGTGTGCCGAAATGCTTTCACAGCAAAGCTGCGACACATAGCTGCATCAATAGTGTTGGCAGCCAAGTATTCACTGAGCTGAGCATAGTCCGCGGGATCAACCACTGTGAGTACGCTGGCATGATTTTTTGCAGCTGCGCGCACCATAGTCGGACCACCGATATCAATGTTCTCAATGGCCAATTCATCAGTGCAGTCGTCCTTGGCAATAGTCGCTGCAAACGGATAAAGATTAACCACAACCAAATCAATTGGACTAATATCGTTGTCGGCCATTACTTCTTCGTCAATACCACGGCGCCCCAAAATGCCTCCATGAATTTTGGGGTGCAATGTTTTTACACGACCGTCCATCATTTCGGGGAAACCTGTATGCGAGGCAACTTCAGTCACCGGGATACCGGCTTTTTGCAGCGCAGTGTACGTACCACCGGTTGAGAGAATCTCTACATCTGCCTTAACCAGGGCTTGGCCTAACTCTGCTAAACCACTTTTATCCGATACGCTAATCAGTGCCCTACGAATATGTAACGGCATTTATCTCTCCTTCCTATAAAGACAATAATTATCTCGGACTTTGTATGTCCAAATTTCCAATATGATTGAGTAACTTGCCTGCAAAAAAGCCAGGTCTCTAGGCAGCTGAGGTCATTTGACTATGATCTTCATTAACAACATGAGCGTTACTGACAAAGGCTAATGCACCAGTGCTTTGTAAACTCAGCCAAACCACTTGGGCGTCGGCGGAATCTAACGGCATGAATTCTCTGCAAAGATGTGACGCACCTAACCGGTTTAGATACGCTTCTATATGCTTACGAGCAATCCGCATACCTTGTTCTGCGCCATAAAATTCATGCATTAATTTGAGGTGGCGCAACATAATATTTAGTTGCTGCTGACGATCAGGCGGCGGCTTACCCGCCAACTCTGCAAAAATCCACGGCTGGCCAACTGCGCCTCGACCAATCATCACGCCATCGGCACCACTTATCTCTCGGGCTTTTTGCGCACTGGCTAAGCTGTCTATATCACCGTTAACTAGTAAGGGAATATTCAGTTTTTGTTTAGCTAACTGTATTTTCTCGTAGCTGGCCTGGCCTTTAAAACGGCAGGCGCGGCTGCGGCCGTGCATCACCACCAGGCGCGCACCCGCTTCTTGGGCCACACACGCGGCTAACACACCCGCCTCATCATCAATAGTCAGGCCGGTTCGCGTCTTAATAGTAACCGGTACATCTACAGCGCTAGCAACAAATTCAACAATGCGGCCAATATTATCAATGTCACCCAGCAGTGCAGAGCCAGCGGCTTTGCGACAAACTTTTTTAGCGGGGCAACCAAAGTTAATGTCTATGACTTCCACGCCTTCACCAACCAGGCGTTTGGCCGACTCGGCCATGACCCGCGGGTCGTGACCGGCAATTTGTACAGCATTAGGATTTACGCCAGGCACCAGGACACGCCGCAAACGGCTCTTACCGGTTTCCCATAGCTCAGCTTTTGAAGTCACCATTTCGCTGACCATATATCCAGCACCCAATTCCCAGGCCAAAGTGCGAAAAGGCACATCGGTAATACCCGCCATCGGCGCAAGCGCAAAAGGGCTGCGCAAGGACACAGCTGGGCTTAGTGAAATGGAATTTGCTGGCGTCACAACTGGCATTTTTCGACCTCGGTTTTGTAGACCGCAATGATAGCGCTGTCGAGGACAAATCTACAGTCACAAGTAAATTGAAAAGCTCAAAAAGAGAACAAACAAGGCGCCAAAAAAGGGGGCAACCAAGGCGCAGGAAGGGTATGAGTAAGCGCGCATAATAGCAGCAATAAAACGAGCAAAAAAAAGCCGACAAAATAATGCAGGCCCAATTTTGCAGCCGCCTCTACGTTCATGTGCGAACCCAGAAGCGCAG
>Ga0115000_10005624_pt1 | contig 10032 bp, 7 predicted proteins | sample ArcticOcean_MG_C_6_FD_89690 | JGI IMG/M metagenome (GOLD analysis project Ga0115000, IMG submission 89690) | Marine microbial communities from western Arctic Ocean - ArcticOcean_MG_CB8_128 | ecosystem: Environmental > Aquatic > Marine > Oceanic | place: Arctic Ocean: Canada Basin | collected...
ATATTATTAAATTTTTTGATTTTTGCACCGAACATTGAATATATAAAATACATATATATTGGGAAGATTGAAATACCATATGCTGCTAATATTTGAGTGTAAGAAAAATTACTTCTAATGTACCCATTTTTATCAGAATAATGATCAAAATCTGTAATCAACCCCCTGCCAGCATCATAGTATCCAGAACCAATTAAAATATTATTAAGAAAATTGTTAATATTAATAGTTATTTGATATCCTCTAGCCTCGCCAAAAGAGGTTTCCTTAAGTTGCTCTATTATTTGCAAATTTATATTAATATTAGGGAATAAGTAAATAATTAACATGTAAATCAAATAAATCATGGTCATTAAAAAGAAAAATATAGTAAATTTTTGAATTGTACTTTTAAAATGAAAATAGTATCCATAAGAAAATATGTATACAAAACTAAGAATGAGAATGCCCCTAGTTGCATTTAAAATAATAATACTTAGAAGAAATAGAGTTAGTATTAAAGAAATCATATTGCCAATATTAAGAAGTCTCTCTTGTTTTATAATACCAATCAAAACGATACCAATTAGACATGATATAGATTGGCCATTAGGATGAATTAACGAGTTTGAGTCCAACTCTTCCAAAACATCTGCTTCAACAAAACTAATAACTCCAAACAAATTTAAATAAGAAATGAAACCTATTCCAATAATAGTAAAAAGTACATAAACAATAACTTCTTTTCTTTGTTGATATGTTTTACAATAATTTACAAAAATAATAAAACATAAGTAGATTAGAGTTAGCGATATTAAATATGAAATATCTGGATTTTCTCTAAAAATAATATTCTCATAAATATAAAAAAGCACCGCCACTATTAAATAGTTTTTAATATAAGGCATTATTAGCTTGCCAACTAGAGCTCGATTAAACACAATTAGCAATAAAGGCGCTAATAAGAAGAAATAAGGATAATAATCTAAAACAAAGTTATCATTAAATAAAACTTTTAAGGTAACTGGAACATTTAACACATAAAAGATAATGCACAAAATTGCTAGTTTTTCAAATGCTCTCATAAAGTATTTATACCTTTAGCAATTTTTTTCAAGATTTCTATCTCCACATCAATTCTGTCAGCCCATGTTCCTAAAACATCGCTCCCAAGATTAGAAGTACTTCTCTTGTATTCCTCTAATAAGTTTATATCAAAAGATAGTTTTTGAATATGCCTTACTGTTGCATCAACTGGGGTATCTTTATTTACGAACAAAGCTGAACTACCTAAAATTTCCCTTGTATCAAAATCAGTTTGCTCTAATTGATCTGGAAAAAATGTAATAATACAGCACCCATATGAAATCGCCTCAAGTACGGTATTACATAAATTTCCGAGGTCGTTAAATGACACAAAAATATCAGATATCTGATAGTACTGAGCTACTTCGCTATGTTCAATTGCTCCAATAATATGGGTTTTTTTATCATTAGATAATTCTCGCTTAAGGTATTCACTGTAAGATCCATCTCCAATAATAAATACATCTGACTGATTATTCTTCTTCCTTAATCTATGAATAACACTTACAAACTCAACAATTTTTTTATATTTTTCAAGTCTTGCAACAAATAAAATGACTGGGAAGTTATTATTTATTTTATATTTTTCTATCACCCTATTGTTACTAATATCTTTTGGCTTATCTATACCATTTAATAAACTTAATGAAGGAGTACTTCTAGAAGTAAACTTATTTAAAAAAGGTGTTACAGGGGACCCATCTTTAGAACAGATAATAAAGGAAAATTTTGCTTTAAAACACAGAAACTCTAACAGCCTAGAAAGCCTAGACTTAAGTGTATTAAATTTTAAATAGTTATAACTCACTCCATGCAACCTAAGAACAACTTTCATTCTATGAAATGCGCTCAATAAAGCTGCTTGGATTATATTTTCCCTATCTACATAAACAAGATCATAATTCCCATGAGATAAGACAGACCTCATTTTTATTGTCATCTTGATCTCAAATACATATTTATTAATTACATTTATCACTCTCCTTGAATTAACTTTATAAGTTTTATTTGCTAAATAAAAATTTGACCCAGGGAACTTACTAAAAGAGAGCTTAGTCAAATTATTGGAATAATTAGTTTCAACTTTATCAATAAAAATAACATCAAAAGCAATTTTATACCACGTTAGTTTTTCAAATAACTTTACTATTGCAGGCATTCCTTTTGGTGCCCATTCACCAGTTGAGAGAGAGTCACTCAGGGCAGAATATTTATTAATTAAAAACAAGATTTTCACGACTCAAGAATATATTTATTATAAAAATGTTTTTTATATAAGAGCAAGATTGAGATACTATAAAAAGCATACCCAAGAATATTTATAATAATAAAATATTCGAAAGTTAGTTTATTAAAATAGTTAAATGTAAGACTTGCGCATACAAGCATTAAGGTAGATATATTTCTATAGATAGGTGTAATTTTTTGCTTGTTAACCAAAGCTGAATGCACAGCCTGTATTAAGTAGTTTACAAGGAGTTGAAATGGAATAACCATTAAAAATAGCTGGATTGGGTATATTGCATCAATCCACTTAGGCAAAAATATTTGTATAAAGATTCCTATAGTATGCCAAGTGATTAATATTGGGACAATAGAAATTGCTATGAGTATTAAAGTTTCTCGCAAAATCATATTGTGGACTTTAATAAAATTACCTCTACCTATTTCTTCATGTATATCTACCATTCTTACTTTGACTGGCATTTTTAAAAAGGAGGATATTTGCATATATACCATTTCCGCTAAACCATATATGCCCATATAAGTTAGTCCAAATAAACTTAAAACTAATAATCTTTCTGCATATTTAAATCCAGCTATAGATAACGTCCCAAATACAAGTGGGATGCCTATTTTAGTAATTCTTAAAAACTCTTTTTTATTAAAAACTAGGACAATCTTGTGTTTATAATATTTCAAATAAATACCTATAAGAATTAAAGGTATTAGAATTTGCGCAAGAATTGGAGATAATATCTTTATATGAGGCACGCTAATAATGACTAAAAAAGCGGTTATAAGCGAACTAAACAAAATAGCCTTACTATTAAAAATAAAGTCTTTCTTAATTACTGAACTAATTAAAAAAATACCACTTATCCTCGACAAAAACATGCCAATTGAAGCGAGGATAATAAAAATAGTGTAACTACTATCTATAAATAAAGAACTTGATAAAGCCAATATAAATATTGTTGCTGCAAAAACTATCTCTGATGTCAGAGCGACATTTGTAACAAGTTCAGAATTTTTTGAATCGTTCTTGCCATTGAAATTTGACGCCTCCCTAATTGCTACCTGAGTAAATCCCAATCCACCATATTTTTTAAGCATATATATTATCTCTAATGCTTTAAAAATACCAAAACTTTCTGGACCTAAATACTTTGCAACAAAAAAACCCTTTAGAAGCTCTACTGGTTTTTGTATTAAAGATATCAGCATTACAAATGATATATCTTTGAAGGTTTTCCCCTTCAGTATATTAGTCACTTTCTTTGCCATTTTTCTATAAATGATTTTACCCAAAATGATACTGGTCCCCTGTGCGAAGAAGAGAACTTCAAAAACTCTTTATAACTTAATATTGGATATACTGATACATGAGTCATAAAATATAGAAAATATTTTTTATTGATCTTATTGATATCTTTATTAAAAATCTTGCAATAAAAATATAATATAGGCCTAATGAATTTAGCCCAAAATGGAAAATATGAATATTTTTTTGGTACTTTTTTTAAATTAAACAAGTCATTAGAATCAAATTTTTTTAAATAATCAATATATAAATTTTGGTTTTTCTTATATTCTAAAGGAACTTTTAACCAAAAATGCATATACTCCTCACTCCATAAAGGTAATCTCCATTCCAACTTTAGCCATTCATAAACCCTTTGCCCATTAATAACAAATTTTTCTTGTCTTGTTTCAAATTCAAACTGTTCATGTTTTTTATAACATTGCTTAACGTCAATTTCTTTAACATTATCAATTTTTATTTTTCTAATAATCTTGTTAGAAATTTTCAAATCATTTTCATTAGTTCGGAGATCATCCCATAGTGAATAATGTTGTTTAAGAATATGATCCATGAAGTTTTCTAAATTATAACTTGAAGAATTGTAAACATAATCAGGGATATGATTTCATGAAGTAAAGTCTCCTGATTGCGCATTTATAATGACCGCATCTTTTTGAATAATTTTTTGTTGAACTAAATCAGTGAGGGCATAATAATCTGCCAAATGTGCAATAGAATTATAACCAGTAGCATATTTTATGTATCGTTGACAATCTTGAGAGAAATATTTTTTTTTGGTATCCCTAGTAAATGGAATATGAATCCACTTAACACCAGCTTTTTTGGCATAAAATTGTGCAGCCTTTACTTCCCATAAATTCTTTACCCCATATGTATAAGTTGTGATGTTTTCATATCCTAAACTTACAAGCATAGATAAAATAAATCTAGAGTCATAACCGCCGCTCAAGGGAATCCATACTGGTCTATCCTTAAGAGATTTAATGATTTTTTGAAAAACAGATAAAGATATTTCATGAAATTCATCTAGAAGTTTATTTTTACTTATATCTGAAAAATTATTATTATCATAATATTTACAATAACGATTAATTTTAAAAGTTGTGTTACTTTTAAGAACAAAGCTACCAGAATCTAGCTGGCTTATATCTTTATATAAAGTTCCCCCATAAATGCAATAGCCTGACATTTGAAATTCTAGTAATGCAACTTTATTTACCTTAAATGCGTTATATTTGTCTCTAATTATTGAGACTGAATTTGACACGCAAAAATCATTATTTTTTTTATAAAAATAGATTGGAAAAGAGCGAATTGGATCTGTAACACAGAATAAAAAGCTGGGTGATTCAATTATAAATGAGTAATTTCCAGAGATATTCAACAGGACTTCATTAACAAAACTCTTACTAAGTTCAGAAGTGCTAATGGTTTTAAAAAGATCAAGCAGTTTAGGTGCAAGATCTTCACCTTGATAATACTTTTCTTCATAGAATATCCAGCCAATTGCATATAATCTTATTTTATTCAAACTTGAATAATAATGATTCCATTTAAGGACAGAATTATCTAAAAAAACTTCTGAATTCATACAACAACCTTATTTATTTATAATTAATTTAAATAAAATATGATCATCCAAAGACTTGGTCAAATTAAAAGAGGGGATTCTTAATTTCTTAGAATTAAATGGGTGCAAAGAAAAAGATGTTGGGATTATTTCAGCTGATTGCCCAAGTGGCTTAAATAATTGCTTAAGTTCTTTTTTTGTATAAAATTTTACATGCGTCTTATCTGAAGAAATTGCTCTTGGCATGAATCCACACAACAACCTCACCCTGGAATTTAGTGAAGCAATATTAGGAATTGACATAAGTATTAGCGCGCCGTTTTTTGCAACTCTAATAATTTCATTAATTAAATTGGTGGGGTCGACTATATGCTCTAAAACCATAAAACATAAGATAATATCTTGCGACTCTGTTTCAATCTCTAACTCTTCAAATTCAATATTAAGTTTTTGGGAAAATATACATATATCAGAACTTCTATCTAAAGCCTCTTGCGACAAATCAGCTGAAGATAAACTTTTTGCATTATTATTTTTTAAAAATTGAAGCCATCTTCCAGTTCCTGGGCCAATATCAAGGCATTTTTTTTCTGCAACTCCAAATTCATATAATTGCTTAATAATTCCAATATCTCTTCTACTCATACCTGAAGTATCAAAATCATATAGCCCCTTACTCTTAGAGGAGAAAATATTGTCAAACTCTTTCTCTGTAAACGTTTTATTTTTGTTTTTAGTCATCATCACTATCTATAAATATTACTGACTTACTATTATGGGGTTATATATTTCAAAAATCATAAGTATAAAAGTATACTCAAACAATCAAGCCCCACTTAAATCAATTTCTATGGATGAATTAACATATAAATTTTTCTACCCTAGTGGAAAAATGCTTAAACTTCGATTGCATTAATAAAATAATCACAAAACTTCTCCATTCCACTAATAGAGATACTATCTCGATATGCATCTTGTCCATTTTGTGCAATTCGAATCCTTTCTTTTTTATTTTCAAGTAGCTTTAAAATATTACTCTCTAGATTACTGAAGTCCCATGAAAAAGGTTGGTACGTTTGTTCAGGTATAAAAATATTTGGCCAAGTTTCCATATGAGTCATATCTGGCTTTAATAGCAAAGACCCATTAATGAATGCTTCATAATCCCTTACACCCAACTCTCCCCAACCAAATGGACTAGGTAATATTTTAGATTCAAGCAAAAAAGCATTATATTGATTTTTTGATAATCTTTTTCCCTGTAGAACTGCACTTAACTTATGTTTACTGATTATTTTCGTTAGCTTTGACACTAGCTCTTCTCTATGAAAGGCAACTAATTCTCTACTAAGATTAGTACTTGTCTTTAAAAACAAATCCCTTGTTTTATGTTTTTTACAAGAATGAAAATTAACATGATAATTATAAGAAAAAAGAATAGGGGCAGATCTTCTTAAATGGTTAAAAATAGAAAAAGCATTATCCATTTTTCCAAGTCCAATATTCCATGAAAGCTTTAATTTATAGGAAAGCTTATCATCAAGAGGATAAAACTGTGAAAATTCTGAAGTATCTTGGATATCATAGTTTGAATTGTAAAAATCTGTAAAGATTCTGCCACCAATCAAATTTTTTTTGTATATAGATCTATCTATAAAGATTTGTTTTTTTAAATACCTATCAACATACGGCAGTATCTCAAAATGTGTAACAGATGTGCTATCAGAATTATCTAGCCAGATAATTTTATTTGCATATTTTCGTGAATCAATCAGAAACTGAATAGTTCTTCCTGACTCCGTTACAACACTTTCAGTTTCTCCAATTAGCTTTAAAAAAGGTTTAGATATCAATATAAGTATATCGCATGATAGTAATTTTGCAGTAATAGCATGATAAAAATTTATTTGATACCCCATAAGCATCAAATTTGTAATATTTTTTCTTATAGGGAAGATCGTATAATCGACTACCTTACTTTTATCAATTAGAATATTAACTATTTTCATCTATATTAATACCCAAGAAATATTTTTGAACATAGCTTTGATCTGGTTTAATGGGTTTTAAACTAATAGCTTCAAGCATACTTTGACTATCAAACATCCATTTACCTTCATCTGAATACCAAGAATCAATTACTATGCAGCGTTTCTTTAACAATTTTCGTGCATCAGGTGATGTTTGATCCAAAGAATTAGAAAATATCATTATTGGTTTATTTGTCATTAAAGCAAACCCAAAAGTAGTAGTAGATATTTCAGAAAAAATATATAAATCTGCTAGATCATAAACAGATTCAAATGGATGAGTAATCATCTCATCATAATATTCATCATAGACTCCTTTAGATTCTAATAATCGATCAGGATGCTTTTTTAATATTAATTTAATATTTTTATTTTTTTTAATTACCTTTGCCCGACGTATATTCAAATCTAAATGAATTTTCCATGAATACTGCCAAGGACTTAAAGGAAATTCTATTACCATAATATTATTAATACTACTTGGAACCCTGTCATTTACTAAAATGTTATACATATTTTGAAAATAGCCATTAGGATCACTAAAAACCTCAATACTTACTTTTCCTTCTAAATGGTCTTTAACAGATAAGTCAAGCAAGTCTTTAGAGTACTTATTTGAAGTTACAAAAGTATTTGTAACACCCATTAAAATACTAGTAGCAGAAGAGTCAGACAATGTTCCTACATTATTCCCATGAGAGAATCCAACAACCTTACCGCCAGATCTTTTGTGAGCAAGCGATATAAGCCTTATAAGCATATTCCCACTATTTCTTATTAAAAGTGTTTTATTTTTAATTTTATTAATAGTTTTTGCTAAGTAATAATTAATGTCTAAAGTATTCTGAATTTCAGACTCAAGATTTTTAAGAATTGGCTCTAAAAACTCATCATTACAACTAACACCTTTATGTTTAAGTAATTTATTAACTCCATTTATAAACTTGAGTGCCACAACTTTAACTCTTTTTTCAATGGCATTTGAAGGGAGCTTAGATACGGGTAAAAAATAGTTTTCATCCAAAAAATAAATGCTTTTTTTCAATGAATTACTATAATTTTTCATTTCTTGATTGGGATTTTCAACGACTATAAATTGATTTGCATTCAATACAAATCTATTTAATTGAAAATTGTATTTTAGCCACCTAAGTATCATTTTAAACTTTCCTAAACTACCAACGGAAAAAGTGATTATATTTCCAGTATAGGCATATCCTTTTACATATCTATCATCCACTATATTTTTAATACTTGATTCAAAACTACGCGAAATTATTTCATGAGTAAGGCCTTTAGTTAATCTGGAATACAATAACCATAAAGAGTCTTGTATGTCAAAATCAATATCTCTTTGAATGCCTATGAACAACTTATGACATTCGAGGATTAATGAATTATATTCAGCTATTGTTAATTCTGTAGGATTCTCATCAAGCCATTTAACTGCGCCAATAGTCTTAATATTTCCAAGAAAAGATTTCATAATATATAGAAAAATTTGAAAATAGTCACGCTTTTATAATGTTTTTTGCAACCTCATGATAGACTCCTCTAGTATCAACAATTAGTTTTGCATTTTTTTTGATCAAACTATAATTAAACAAAGAATGATTAGTGGCTATTAACACTAAATCATATTTAGAAATATTGTCAATTGTTAAATCCACACTCTTTAGCTGATAGCCTTTTTCAGAAGTACTTATAAAAATCGGTATGTGAGGGTCAGAATAGTCCACTATTGCACTTTTATTCTTGAGTAAACGAATTAGCTCAATTGATGGTGACTCCCTCATATCATCAATATCTTTCTTGTAAGCTAATCCAAGAACTAATATTTTTGAATTTTTTATAGATTTTTCAATTTCATTTAGCGCATCTGTTACTTTACTAACTACCCATTGAGGCATACTAGCATTTATCTCTCCAGCAACTTCAATAAAACGAGTATCGAGATCATACTCTCTTGCCTTCCAGGTCAAATAAAATGGGTCAACGGGAATACAGTGTCCACCTAGACCAGGGCCAGGATAATAAGCAGTAAATCCGAATGGCTTTGTAGAAGCAGCTGAAATAACCTCATAAATATCTATTCCCATTCGATCTGCAATTATTTTCATTTCATTAACTAATCCAATATTAACTGATCGATGAATATTTTCCAATAATTTAGTCATTTCAGCAGCCTTGGTTGAGCTTAAAGGTATTAATGTATCAATTACATGTTCATAAAGTGCTAGGCCGGTTTCTAAACATTTAGGAGAATGGCCACCAATTATTTTTGGTATTGTTCTAGTTGAAAATTTAGAATTTCCTGGATCCTCTCTCTCTGGAGAATAAATTAGAAAAATATCTTTTCCAACTTTTAATCCTGTGGATTCAATTTTAGGAAGAAGGAGCTCTTCAGTAGTACCTGGATAAGTTGTACTTTCTAATGAAACAATTTGATCTTTTTTTAAATAAGGAATAACAGCTTCTAAAGTGTTTTTGACATAACTCATATCTGGCTCCCTATGGATACTTAGGGGAGTTGGAACACAAATAATTAATGCATCAATTTTATCAGTACAAGAAAAATCTGATGTCACTTCAAGCCCAGAAACAAAAGAACTTTTAATTAATTCAGAATTTATATGCTTTATATAACTTTCGCCTTTATTAAGGATTTTAACTTTATTCTCATCAATATCAAATCCAATAACTTTAAACCCAACTTTAGAATAACGAATAAGTAAAGGAAGTCCAACATAACCTAAGCCATAAATACCAATTATGGCTGACTTATCATTTAATTTATTAACTAATTTATTTTGAGTCAT
>Ga0115000_10005632_pt1 | contig 10017 bp, 7 predicted proteins | sample ArcticOcean_MG_C_6_FD_89690 | JGI IMG/M metagenome (GOLD analysis project Ga0115000, IMG submission 89690) | Marine microbial communities from western Arctic Ocean - ArcticOcean_MG_CB8_128 | ecosystem: Environmental > Aquatic > Marine > Oceanic | place: Arctic Ocean: Canada Basin | collected...
CGCGATGTCGCTGATAACTCCGGTTCCGAATACCATCAAGGAACCCGCAGCCAGTAAGGTCGTAAAACTGGTCAACAACGAACGCGAGAGAACCGCGTTCAGGGCCAAATTGATGATATCGTAAAGCTTCGCAGTCGGTTTGAGTGCGAGTTCTTCGCGTATCCGGTCGAAAACGACAATCGTATCGTTAAGCGAATAACCGACGATCAACAGAATCGCCGCGATCATCGGCGCCGTAAATTGATGGTCAGGCCAAAGCACGAACACGCCGACCGTAAGAAGAATATCGTGAATGGTCGCTACGATGGCTCCGATGCCGTATCCGATCTCGAAACGAATCGCGATGTAGATCAAAATCAAGCCCAAGGAGATACCAATCGCATAAAGCGCATTCTTCTGAATTTCAGCTCCAACTGAAGGGCCGATTTTATTCACTCCAAGAACTTCAAAGTCAGCTCCAGAAAAGCCTTTCTTCAAGGCTTCAATAACCGCTACGCTTTCCTCGAAAGGCGTCTGCAATTTCAGAATCTCCGCTCCGCCACCAAGAGGCGTTACGTATTGAGGGGTCACCTCGCCGAGGTCTTGCTCTCCAATCAAACGGGTAATATCCGATTCGTCGATACGCGTATCGAAAGACATCGAAACTTCGTCGCCACCAGTAAAATCGATTCCGAAGATCGAATCCCATTTGCTGACCAATCCGAAAACACCGATAATAACGATCAACCATGAAGTGGCAAACGCAGGACCACGGAACTTCAAAAACGGAACCTTCGGCTTGTTCACGATGGAGAGCATCGGGAATTTCTTGATGAGATTCGTTTCTATCAGTAGCTCAAGCAATAGACGGCTCACTACCAAAGCGCAGAACATCGTAGTCACGACGCCAATTGCTAGCGTCAGACCAAAGCCCTTTACTGGGCCCGTTCCAAAATGGAACATCACAAGCGAGACAAGCAAGGTCGTCACATTAGCATCGAAGATCGTCGAGAATACCTTATCGAAACCACCCACCAGAGCGGATTTGAGCGTTTTACCCGATCTCAGTTCCTCTCGAATACGCTCGAAGATTAGGATGTTGGCATCAACCGCCATACCGATTGTGAGGATGACACCCGCAATACCTGGCAGAGTCAAAGTAGCGCCGACGCTCGCCAGCGCTCCGAGCACAATCGCCAAATTAAGCACGACCGACACCAAAGCGATACCGCCGCCTATCATATAGTAGCTGATCATGAAGATCGCCACCAAGCAAACGCCCCACGTCGCCGCACGCTTACCGGAATCAACTGAATCCTGGGCAAGAGTCGGTCCGACTTCGTAGAGTTCCGCGACTTCCAAGGAAAATTCGAGCGGGTTATTCAAAACGTTGGCCAATTCAATCGCCTCACGCTGAGTAAAACTCCCGGAAATCGACGCGCGGCCTCCAGTGATTGGCTCGTTTACATTCGGAGCCGAATATAGTTTACCGTCCAGGACGATCGCCAAGCGACCTTGCCCTGCGAGCTTTGTAGTGATGTCGGCAAAACGTTTGGCTCCTTCCGAATCGAAATTCAGTGAAATCTCATAACTTCCAACCGCATTCTGGATCGGGTTCGCCTTTTCTACATACTTACCTGTAAGAGCAGGATATTTGCTGACGTACAGTGTTTCCTCGCTTACCTCATCTCCGGACTCACGCGTCAACGTCATTATCTCATATCCAAACGGCAATGGATTGGCGCCGGGACGATCAGTCAAATGCACCTCGCGGAAATCCAAACGCGCTGGACGCTTCACATCGTCGAGCACAGTAGGATTGTCTGAGAGGTTCAACCCAGCCAATTGCACCTCGATTCGATCTTGACCGATTGCGCGAACCACCGGTTCCGATACTCCGTAAGCATTGACGCGAGCTTCGATGATCTCGATCGCCTTGGAGAGCTTCTCGCTACGTTCTTGTTCCGCAAGACCTGCAATCGCCGCAGGATCAACCTGCAAAGTCATCGCAACGCCACCGGCAATGTCCAAACCAGGGCGCAAATCCGCCTTCGAATCGTTCAGCAACGCGTTCAGCAGGATCTTGTTTCGCTTCTCAACATTGCGAAGCGAGGCTTCCAGGTTGATCTCAGGGAAATATTCGGAAATATCAATCCGCTCTTCGGCTCCAATCGCCTTGAGGCCCATATACAAGCTAACGACCTCTTTATTTTCCACGCGCTGTTCGGCGCGTTCGAGGAGTTGAATGAACTCCTCGCTATCGGATTTTTCGCGAAGGTATTCGCCGAATGGCTGATCTTCATAAGGGACAAGGTACGAAACCGAGATCCCTACGATTACAATCGTCAATAAGAGTTTCCAGAGGTGCTTTCCAGACATGATTCGAAAGGGTGATATCCTGAGTTACGAAAAAAACGCCGACTACGCGGCGTTTTATTAAAAGTGAATTGATTAAGCGTCGCCTTCGCTTGAAACGACTGTGGTAACCGAACCTTTGGTGATTTCGATCTTGGTGCCTTCCGCGATACGAACAACGAAACGGTCTTCCTTTACATTGGTGATCGTTCCGTAGATTCCACCGGAAGTGACGATCTCAGCTCCAGAGCTTAGCTCCGTGACCATTTTCTTATGCGCCTTCTGCTTTTTACGCTGAGGAGCGATTAGCAGGAAGTACATCGCTGCGAACATTATAATGATCGGCAGAAACTGTCCGAGTCCACCTCCACCACCGGTTGGGGCGGCTTGGGCTAAAATATTAATTATTTGATCCATCGAATCTTACTTAAAAGTTTGCTATGACGAGTTACTTGAAAAATGAAGTTGGCTACTCAATCCAGCCGCATTTCAAAAAGCAAGGACAGAAGAATGCCGCTGGAACAAAATAAATCGCTCTCGAGCATCCGCTGGAGAACCTTTAAGTTCCTAACTTCGAATCGAATTGAAAGCGCAAAAACCCAAACGCTGGACCGTCGCCGACTCGAATGACCTCTATGGTCTGAGCCGCTGGGGCAGTCCGTACTACGCAATCGACTCCGATGGCTTCCTCTGCGTCAAACCAGCCGGAGACGAACGGAGCGTCCGAATTGCCGACATTATTAAAGAAGCCGAAACCAAAGGATTGAAGACCCCGATTGTCATTCGATTCCAAGATTTGCTTCGCCAAAGAGTCGAGCAACTCAATCAAGCTTTCCGTAATTCCATCAAGGAAGAAGCCTACTCCGGGAAATACCAAGGCGTCTTTCCCATCAAGGTCAACCAGCTCCGCGAAGTCATAGAAGAGATACAAGATGCAGGTAAGCCCTTCCAATACGGGCTCGAATGCGGCAGCAAACCAGAATTGATTATCGCCCTCGCGATGCACGATGACTCGGATGCGCTACTCGTCTGCAACGGCTACAAGGACGATGACTATATTCGCCTCGCCCTCTACGGACGAAAAATCGGCAAGCGCGTCTTCATTGTTGCAGAACAGCTTTCCGAAGTCCGATCCATAATTCGGGTTTCTCAGGAACTGAACGTCGAGCCGCTCATCGGCTTTCGTTCTAAACTCTATGCCCAAGGCGAAGGCAAATGGGCGCTATCAACCGGCGACAACGCAAAATTCGGGCTAACGACCACCGAGATGCTCGAAGCCTGCAGTCTCTTGGAAACTGCTGATCTTAAGAACAGTCTTCAATTGCTGCACTTCCACATTGGCTCGCAGGTCCCAAATATCATCACTCTTAAAAATGCGGTCATAGAAGCGACCCGCTATTATTGCCAGTTGCAGAAGCTCGGCTTCCCGATGGGATTTATCGACGTTGGCGGAGGCCTCGGCATCGACTACGACGGATCTCGTTCCAACTGGGAAAGCTCGATCAACTATACGCTCGAAGAATACGCACGCGACGTCGTGTTCAATATCAAGCAAATCTGTAACTCTTCCGAAGTCCCCTGTCCCAACATCGTATCCGAAAGCGGCCGAGCGATCACCGCCCCGCACAGTATGCTCGTAACTCAGGTCATCGACCGTATTTCAAAGCGAGACAGCGTCCTAAAAGTCCTCAAGGACGACATCAAGGATCCCGTCGTTAACGACCTCTACGAAATGATGAACGGGCGCCTTCGCTACGGACGACTCGAAAAATTCCACGACGCTCTTCAAAAAAAGAATGAAGCGTATTCGCTCTTCAATCACGGTTACCTTGACCTTAAAGGTCGTGCCCAAGCCGAATCGCTATTTTGGCAAATCTGCCAAAAGCTGGATCAATCCGTAAAATCCGGCTACAATCCCGAAGAGCTCGTTGCATTAAAACGCCTGTTGGCCGACCAGTACATCTGCAATTTTTCGGTTTTCCAATCGCTGCTCGATCACTGGGCTCTCGATCAGCTTTTTCCTATAGCTCCCATTACGCGTTTAAAAGAACGGCCATCCATTAACGCCATACTCGTCGACATCACTTGCGATAGCGATGGCAAGGTATCCAAATTCATTGATCTCGAAGACGAAAAGGAATACCTGCCGCTTCACCCGCTAAAGAAAAGCGAACCCTACTACCTTGGTTTCTTTCTTATTGGAGCCTACCAAGACATCATGGGCGACAATCACAACCTCTTCGGCCGCGTCAATGAAGCCCACGTATTCCTCGAAGACGATGAAGATGACGGCTTCTACATTGAAGACACCATTCAAGGCGATCGCGTCAAAGACGTGCTGGAAGGCGTGCAATTCAAATCGGAAATGCTCTGCCGCCAGATGAAGAAGCAAATCGATAAAGCCACAAAGAACGACCTTGTAAAACCGCGCGAAGGCGTTCGCTTCATGGAAATGTACGAGCAAGCAATGCAAAAGAAGACCTACATGGACATTACTTCGCCCACAAAAAAGAAAAGCGCTCGAAAGCGTGACTAGTGCAGGCCACCGAATCGTCTACGATTGTATCGATCCTTTCTGCGATACCTGCGGTTAGAAAACATTAACCACAGATGAGCTCAGATTAGATAAGCCACTCAAGACGACGCCAATCTTCACCTGCAGGAAAATGAATCCCTCAACCAAATAATCAGTGAACATCCGTGTAATCTGTGGTTGAATTCTCTTTTCAGACAATTCTTTATACTATACGAATCCCGGCGACCTGCACTCACAAAGAGCCCCCATGGCAACACCCCAAAACAACATCGTATTCTTCGATGGAGAATGCGGATTATGCGACACATCAATTCGCAAAATCATGCAAATCGATCGGGCTAAACAAATCCGCTACGCGCCTCTGCAAGGAACCACTGCCGCCGAACGTCTTCCACCTGAGTTCCGCAACAAAGAAGCTCTCAACACAGTCGTCTACCTCAATCCGCTAAACCAACGCTTCGCTAAATCCGAAGCTTTCTTTGAAATCCTCCGCAATACCGGCGGCCCTTGGAAACTTCTACTCGTCTTTAGAATGCTCCCTCTCGGGTTTAGAGATTCCATTTACGATGCGATCGCCAAACGTCGCCGATCGCTCATATCCAAGGAATCCTGCCCCATTCCAACCGAAGACCAGCGATCTCGCATTCTTCCGTAATTCGACGATCTGAATCGCCCTGCCCAACAGAACCTCTCGAAAAAAACCCCTTTTGCTCGCTTGCGTTTCGTCTTTCAAGCCTCATAAGGGGCTCTTTTTTCCTTCGGGAACATCCGAAAATTCAAATAAAACTATCATGACGACAGACATCATCGATATCAACGCACGTGAGATCATTGACTCGCGCGGCAACCCAACCGTCGAAGTCGACGTAGTACTCGCTTCTGGAATCATCGGACGCGCCGCCGTCCCATCTGGAGCCAGCACAGGCGAAAACGAGGCTCTCGAGCTACGCGATGGAGCGCTGCCCGCCAAGCAGGCGCCAAAGGGAGCGAAGAAACGCTACCAAGGAAAGGGCGTTCTCAAGGCGGTCTCTAACATTCACGACTTGATCCTTCCTGAGATCGTAGGCATCGACGCTTGCGACCAAATTTCCGTGGATCACGCGATGCTCGCGCTCGACGGAACTAAAAACAAAGGCAAGCTCGGCGCAAATGCCATTCTCGGCGTTTCTCTCGCTACTGCTAAAGCAGCCGCTCAAGCGACTGGCCTCGAACTCTACAAGTACCTCGGCGGACCAAACGCCAAGGTATTGCCCGTTCCAATGATGAACATCCTCAATGGTGGAGCTCACTCTGACGCGCCTATCGACATTCAGGAATTCATGATCGTTCCCAAGGGAGCAGAAAGCTTCCGCGAAGCGCTTCGCATGGGAGCTGAAATCTTTCACGCGCTTAAGAGCGTATTGAAAGGTAAGAACCTCTCCACCGCTGTCGGAGACGAAGGCGGATTCGCTCCTGCTCTCGATTCCAACGAGCACGCGCTCGAAGTAATCGCAGCAGCGACCAAGAAAGCTGGATACAAGCTCGGCAAAGACATCTTCATCGCTCTCGACGTTGCCGCGAGCGAGTTCTACAAGAACAAGAAGTACGTCTTCAGCAAGTCTGACGGATCCAAGAAGAGCAGCGCCGAAATGGTTGCATTTCTCAAGGACATGGCGAATCGCTTCCCAATCATCTCTATCGAAGATGGTCTTGACGAAGGCGACTGGAAGGGCTGGAAGCATCTCACCGAAGAGATGGGACATAACACGCAACTCGTCGGCGACGATCTATTCGTAACCAACACCGAATTCCTCAAGAAGGGAATCGATATGGGCGTGGCCAACTCCATCCTCGTAAAGGTCAACCAAATCGGATCGCTCACCGAAACGCTCGACGCGATCGAAATGGCCAAGGAAGCATCCTACACCTCAGTTATCTCGCACCGTTCAGGCGAAACCGAAGATACGACCATCGCCGATATCGCTGTTGCGACCAACGCAGGTCAGATCAAAACCGGTTCACTTTGCCGCAGCGACCGTGTGGCGAAATACAACCAGCTCCTCCGCATCGAAGAGGAGCTCGGCCCGAACGCGATTTACGGCGGAAAATTCTAGTAGCTTTTTCGAATCTTTTCCCAAAGTCCGCAGCTACCCGCTGCGGACTTTTTTTGGATTTTTGAAATAATCAACCACACCCTGCCCCCATGCTCATCATATTCGACGTCGACGGAACCCTCATAGGCGGAGAAGCCTTCGATTGGAAATGCTTCAATAATGCTTTCGCTAGCGCTTCGGGAATCGCCATTGGTCCAAACGACTGGATGGAGCTTGAAGAAGTCACCGCTCGATCGTTCGTCCACCATGTATTATCCGAACACTCGCCAGAACGTATCCAGCAATTAGAGACCCACATCGCCGATACCTTCCTGAAAAACCTCCAAGCAGCGAGCAATCAAAACCAAAAGCCCTTCCAATCAACCCCAGGATCTCTCGAACTACTTGAATTCCTGAATAACCACAGTCAATATCAAGTGGCCATCGCCACCGGCGACTGGCTCGACTCAATCACTTTCAAGCTCCAAAGCGCTGGAATCGCGATCACACAATTTCCTCACGCCACCTCATCCGACGCTCGAAGACGCGCAGATATAATTCGACTCGCCGCTCAGCGAGCCAATCGTCCCCTTTCCGAATCCATATACGTGGGAGATGGCCCCTGGGACCTCAAAGCCTGTCGCGAATTGAATATTCCATTCATCGGAACCGGCAGCCGCGTAGAAGCTCTCGTCGAAGCTGGAGCCCAATGGACCTTACCCACCCTTCACACCGAGCCGTTCTTGGAAATGATTAGTCAAATACAACTACATAAACAAATTCGGCAGAATAGACGAGACGATCAAAACTTCAATTAGTCCCACAATGCCCATTACGGCGAGCAATACCGTCCACGTTTTCAAAGTCTCCTTCTCGGTAAACCCGCTTAATTTACAGACTACCCAAAATCCGCTATCGTTCATCCAAGACCCCATTTGAGACCCGAAAGCGATAGCAGCAAATAGATAGATTGGACTATAGCCAAGTCCTACCCCATTGCCGATAATCGCAGCGATAATCCCGGATGTGGTGATCATCGAAACCGTCCCGGAACCTTGGGCGACCTTCATGATGGCCGCCACAAGCCAAGCCATAATAATCAGCGAAAAGCCAGTATCCTCCGTAGCCATACGAATCGCGTCGCCAACACCCGCATGACGGATCATCGCTCCAAACGAGCCGCCGGCCGAAGTAATCAAAATAATAGTCCCTGCCATTCCCAGTGGACCTTCAATCACGCCCTCCAACGCCCTAAAGCTCACCCCTCGTTGCTTCGCCAACAAATAGAGCGCGATGATCGTTCCGAGCAACATTGCAACGTTCTTATTGCCCAGAATTTGCATCAATTCGTAAAATTGCCCTTCGGTGGTCCATATGCCTAAAAACGAAGTCGCGGCAATGAGAAAGACTGGAAGCACAACCGGCAACATCGACATGAAAAATGAAGGTAACTCACTGTCATCTTTCGAAACAATTGCTTTAATATCCGCAATTTTGATCCCTGGGCTCTCGCGAACTCCAATATTCATGCGCCCTTCAACCCACTTTCCGAAATACAATCCCGAAAACGCTGGGATAAGTCCCAGTCCAATACCAGCCACAATAGTGAACCCCAGATTCAAACCCAAGGTCTCCACCATAACCAATGGGCCTGGCGTCGGCGGCACAAGCCCATGCGTAATAACCCCGCCACTACATACCGCCATTACGAAATACAGATAATTTCGCCCTAGGCGGAACGCCAACGCTTGAGCCAAGGGAATCAGCAAGAAAAACACCGTGTCGAAAAATACTGGAATCGAGAGGAAAAACGAGCAGAGAACCAACGCTATTCCAGCGCGTGATTCGCCTAATGTTCTCACCATCCCACGAACAATACGGTCGGCCGCACCGCTTTCCATGAGACAGACGCCAATAATAGCAGCCAATCCAATAACCCAAGCGATTTTCCCCGCGGTCGTACCAAACTCAGTCATCGCGAGCCCTATCGCCGTTACAATGTGATTCCCCCCGTTCTCACCGGGCAAGCTTTGCGACAAAGCCCCAACAAATACCGCCGCCAAAATCAGGGATATAAAAGCATGTATTCGACATACAGCTATTGCGAGTATCACGAAGAGTATTCCCATGGCCAATACTGCGAAAGGCCAATAAGAACCGGAGGATTCTGAAGCAGCGAAAATAGAAAAGATCATAACGGGGAGAACTCAGGGTTAGGGGGAAGAGCAAAGCGCCTTAGAGGCAGGGAGAGAATCTTACTGGCGACATCTTGTTTCTCAAAGATTTCGCTGCAATAAAAAAAACGCCCGGAGGGAAGCCTCTTCCAGCAAGCTTCTACGCCTTAATCGCTCAAAGCCTTCTCGAGGACTGGTCTTATGATTTTGAGCCACATTGCGTTACCCTTATCGCTAAGGTGCAATCCATCCCTGGCAAACAAATCGGCATTAGGCGGCATTCCCGTCGCCAACATTGGAGAAGCAATATCTGCATAGTAAAGGTTCTTCTGCTTTGCGCTCATTCGCTGAATTCGTTTATTAACTACGGCCATATCTTTCCACAAAGCCTCCCGACTAATACTTGGTTTAATCGGAATATAAAGAATCTTAGTTCCTTTCAGTTTTCGATTTGCCAGTTGAGCGAATCGTCTAAAGTCGGCGACCACTTCATCGATTGTTTTCCCTGCATTAATATCGTTATCGCCCGCATAGAAGACAATCACGCTCGGAGCGTAAGGCAGCACCACACGATCGAAGAAGAATATCGAATCGGAAATTTGAGATCCTCCGAATCCACGATTCAATGAATCGATCCCAGCGAATGCCGTCGCCGTGTCCCAGCGCCGGATCGAAGAACTCCCCAAAAACAACACCTTCCCCTTCCCGGGTTTGGATATGCCGTCAGCCTCTTCGAAAGCCGCAATAGCATCATCAAAGCGGTGCGGATCCGCAATCGCCTCTCCAACTAAAGAAGGCCCCATCAAACCAAGCAAACCAAGCGTAATCCAACTCAAGCTCGAACTCATTCTAGTGTTCATATTCATATTTTTAATACCAATTTATTATTCACCTATTTCGA
>Ga0115000_10005642_pt1 | contig 10002 bp, 13 predicted proteins | sample ArcticOcean_MG_C_6_FD_89690 | JGI IMG/M metagenome (GOLD analysis project Ga0115000, IMG submission 89690) | Marine microbial communities from western Arctic Ocean - ArcticOcean_MG_CB8_128 | ecosystem: Environmental > Aquatic > Marine > Oceanic | place: Arctic Ocean: Canada Basin | collected...
GTCATAACAGTAGCTGTTTGAATAAATCCCCAAAGCCAAATAGACAAAATCCATAATAATAATATAAGAGCTAACGCTATTGCAAATATTTTTACAATCATTTTTAATGTTAAATTTATTAAACTTAGTGATAATTTTAAAAATGTTATTATTTTATAGTAAAATATAGTTAGTATCATCGCCATTTTTTTAAAAATAATTCCAATTTTATCAACCATCATTACTAATGGTAATAGTGCACCATATGAACGTTTTGTAGCACTTTCGAATTGAAAACCCATTATACCAATAAAAAAAGCTTGCAATTGTCTAATATTATTTACAGAAGTTAACATTGTCATGAAAAAATTCAATAATACATTATAAATTATTTGAATTGGTGATGTGAAAACCTTTGTTATATTTTTTAATATATTAAATAAACAACCTGTAAAATTTTCCTTAGTATATTCAGCTTTATCTACTCCTTCTGGTGCATTTATAAAACCAGCAAACGGTATTACACCCGGATGACATTTCATATTATTCCAATCTTTTTTAATATCAGTCCTGTTTGATAACACCCAGTAATAAGAAAAAAATACAAAAAATGTCATCATAACAATTAACATAATTATAAATGATCCTCCGTATAAATCAAAATATCCCTTTTTTATATATAATTTATTTATATTATTAAAAAAATCGGTCATATATATAAATAATAAATTAAAAAATATTTTATTATTACATATTTAATGCTTTTTTTACTGGATCTATATTAGTCTTTGTGAAAGAAAAGACACCCTTCGAACTTGACTCAAACATATAAACTATTACAGCTGTCAAAGAAAGTGTTTTCATAACAATTGCTTTGATTTTCATCATTATTATTTGAAATCTTATCATTAAAGTTAAAAAAATAGTTAACATATGTTCCATAAGAAATCCACCCAAAAAATTTGAAAAACTCCCCATATCCCTGACACTTTGTAAAGAATTCATCAATGAACCTGCTAAAACATTTGTTGTTTTAGAGGTTGCTTTCAATGGCGCCATGAATGTACCCATTAAATCACCAGATGAACTTGCTAAACACTCGGAAAAATTACCTACTGTGTCAGTACCTTCCGGACCAACAAATCCAGCCAATGGCATTACCGAAGGGTCGCATCTATATTTTTCCCAATTTTCTTTTACTTCTGTAATTTTCCCAAGCATTACACATACAGAAAATCCTATAGTAAATAAAAAAATAATAAATAAACTCATTGCCATGTCTGAAAATTTCATAATAAATTATACTTCTATTTTTATTTTATTTAAAATTTTAATGGTACCATTTTTGAAAATCTTAATTTATACATTCTTTTTCTTCTCGATTTACTTTTTATCCTCCTTTTAATCTTTTTACTTTTGTTCCTCTTTTTACTTTTGTTCCTCTTTTTACTTTTGTTCCTCTTTTTACTTTTGTTCCTCTTTTTACTTTTGTTCCTCTTTTTACTTTTGTTCCTCTTTTTACTTTTTATTTTCTTTTTTCCACCAGATTGACTTCTCTTTGGAACATTATTATCAAATTTTGCTTGTTCGTTTGCCTTTTCTAAATTATATTCTGCATTTAATTGTAAATTATCCTGTTGTTTGTCATTGGATTGGACTACTGCAGCACCGCCAATTAAGCCTTTGTTTTTGTTTGTACTTTCTTTCATCATTGATATATAAGAAGGTGATTTCATTATATATTTATTTGATAAAAAAAAATATAAAAAATTAATAAGATAATATATATATATGGATTCTAAATTAAGAAATCATTTGAATAGATTGGTCAAAGAATATAAATCTGAAGAAACAACTGACAAAATTAGAAAGGTTAGACATAGTGAACTTATTTACAAAGATGTACAAATATTACTAAAACTAAAAAAACAATATCCTCGATTGGAAAAAAGCAATAAAGAACAATTTAAAATAATTGCAACAAAACATTGTACATTTTTAGTTGAAAATTATACGAACTTATTTATTCAAATACTTAAAAATAAATTAGATTTAAAATTATTGTTGAAATTTATTAATATTTTGGAAGAAATTGAAAATGGTAAAATGGATCAACATGAAGCATCTTACAAAGTAGGTACTATACTAAAAAAATTATATATTGACTCTGCTTTGACAGATGAAAATAAAAAACTAATTAAGAAAAACCCAATCAAGGTTAAAAATGGAATTTCTTGGAAGGATTTCAAAAAATCTTTGTAATTCTAATAATTCTGGATAATTACTTCCATCGCTTTTGAACCGGGGTTCTTTGAATTTATTGCCCTTCTACACAATTGTTCTTCAATATTATAATCACTAAACTCTTTTTCTATTAATTCTACCTTTGCATTATGAAATATAAATTTACACTTTAAACTTTTTACAATTTTAAATAATTTTTTGTGGTTTTCCAAACCAAATCCTTCTTTAACATATCCTACAAATGAATCATTATTTTTTGGAGCATAAGGTGGGTCTAAATATACAAAATCGTTTTCATTTAAATTTTTAATAGAATCAGTAAAATCTTTTACTTCAAATGTTACATCTTTTATTAATTCTTTTACTTTATCCATTTCTTCACCATTTATAAAGCTTGGAGTTTTTTTATAATTTCCAAATGGTATGTTAAAACCATTTGGACCTTCTCTATACATTCCTCTAAATCCTGTTTTGTTTAAAATAATAAACATTGCCGATGCTTCTACGGATTTTTTATCAATACTATTAAATTCTTTACGAATCCAATAATAATAACTTTCTTTTGATTGTTTTGCTTCTTCCAACGTTTCAGGTTTTCTATTCCCTTTTAATTTTACAATACCATCGTATATATTTTTATATTTGGTTATTTCTTTTTTTAACCTTTCTGTATCATTTTGTATATTTTTATATACATAAACCAATCCTTCGTTCTTATCATAAGCATGTACTTTTCCTTTGATAATAATTTCTTTTTTAGACAATACAGCCAGTAACACACTACCACCTCCCAAAAATATTTCATAATAGTTTTCCATGTTTTTAGGGATTTTTCCCAATACTTTATCAATAATTTGGGTTTTCCCCCCAACCCATTTCAAAAATGGTTTTTGAATACTCATAATTTTTATATAGGTTTAAATTTGTGTTTTTACATCAATTTTTTATAAGTTATATTACATCAATTTTTATAAGTTATATATTTTTATTATTTTAACCAAAGTTAACAAGTTCTCAATTTTTTAAAAAACAAAACTTATTTAGAAACAAGTCAACAATAATAATATTATGAAACCGTTACTATTAATACTAATTAAAATAATGCACATAAGTCATGCAAACACCAATAGTTCCCAAACACCCAAAATAGAATGTGTATTTGGAACGAGAGATATAATTTTTATTTTTATAATTATTATACTTACGCTGTTAATTATAATTCGAGAAATTAAAAGAAAATGTATTGAAATTTTTTTATACGGTGACAATAGAATAAGTGACAATAGAATAAGTGATAATGATTTTATTTTTGAAATACCTAGAATAAAAAATACCACAAATTTAATTATCCCAATTGATTCAACAAATATTACTGTAGAAGTGGTTCCTGTTAAAAATTGATAAAATTATTTAAATACATTAAATAATATTATAATAAAATGAAATTAGTAATTGTTGAATCCCCCGCTAAATGTAAAAAAATAGAATCTTATTTAGGTGATGGTTATAAATGTATTGCATCATTTGGTCATATAACTAATATTAAAAATGGATTAAAAGATATTGATATTCAAAACGGGTTTACACCAAAATTTTCATTATTGGAAAATAAATCTAAAAATATTAATGTTTTAAGGAAACAAATACAAAAAAGCCAGGAAGTTATATTGGCTACAGACGATGATAGAGAGGGTGAGGCTATTGCCTGGCATATTTGTAAGGAGTTTAATTTACCTTTAAACAGTACAAAAAGGATCATCTTTAATGAAATCACTAAACCCGCGCTGAAACATGCAATAGAAAACCCCAAATTGGTTGATTTAAATAAGGTTAATGCGCAACAAGCTAGACAAATTTTAGACCTGCTTGTTGGATTCACAATTTCCCCAATTCTTTGGAAACATATTACTAGAAAAAAACAACTATCTGCTGGAAGATGTCAAACACCTGCATTAAGAATTATTTATGATAATGATATTGATATTAAAAATAAACCAGGGAAAATAGTTTATGTAACAAATTTGAAATACAAAGAATTGGATTTTCAGTTAAATAATAATTTCGAAAAGGAAAAAGAGGTTGAATTATTTTTAAAAGAAAATATAGATTTCAAACATGTATTAAAAGTTAAAAATGGTAAACAAGATATTCAAAAAAAGCCACCAAACCCATTAACCACTAGTGTTTTACAACAAAAAGCTAGTAATGAATTAGGATTTTCTCCAAAAAGAACCATGCAAACAGCCCAAAAATTATATGAAGGTGGTCACATTACTTATATGAGAACAGATAGTAGTAAATACAGCGAAAATTTCATTAAAGATTGTACAAAGTTTATAAAAAAAAAATATGATAAAAAATATGTTTCGCAAAATGTTTCCAAATTATCTAATAAAACAAAAAAAGAAAAAGATGGACTATCGCAAGATGCGCATGAAGCTATTAGACCTACTCACATCGAAAAAGAAATTCTTGAAAATATGGATGTAGGGCAAAATAATCTTTACAAATTAATTCGCAATATTACATTAGAAAGTTGTATGATTAATGCTGTTTATAAAAATGTAAATACTTCTATTACAGCCCCCAATAGTTTATTGTATAAAAATAACCAAGAACAAGTTGTCGAACCTGGTTGGAAAATTGTAAGAGGGTATAAGGAAATAAATCAATACTATATATTTTTATACAGCAAACTAGATAAAAAACTTATAGTAAATTATAAATCAATTCAAAGTGTAGCACATTTGAAAGATAAAAAATGTCACTTAACAGAAGCCAGATTAATACAAATTTTAGAAACAAAAGGTATTGGTAGACCTTCTACATTTTCAAATATTATTACCAAAATACAAGATAGAGAATATGTTAAAAAAATGGATGTGTCTGGTAAAAAAATCACTACAAATGATTTTACTTTAATTAAAAAAAAAATTGAAAAAAAAGAAATTACAAAGGAATTTGGAAACGAAAAAAATAAATTAGTTCTTCAACCTACTGGTAAAATTGTTCTTGAATTCCTTATTAAACATTTTGATAGTTTATTTATTTATGACTATACCAAAAATATGGAGGATCTTTTAGACGAAGTTTCAAATGGTCGAAATCAAAAAGAGATTATTTGTTCTTCCATTTATTCAGAGTTAAATAAATTATCTAAAAATATTAATAGTAATCATAGAGAAATGTTTCAAATAGATGAATTTCATGTGTATATGATCGGAAAATACGGTCCTGTTATTAAAAAAGAAAAGGATGGTGAAACAACATTTATATCTGTTAAAAAAGATTTAGATGTTGAAAAAATTAAAAATAATTCGTATCGTCTCGAAGAAATGATTCAACAACAACAACAACACACTATTTTAGGAACATATAAAGACAATGACGTTTATTTGAAAAAAGGTAAATTTGGATTCTACATTAACCATAATGGTAAAAATTATTCAATTAAACATATTAAAAAAAATCCATCACAAATTAAAATAAAAGATATTGAAAATATTTTAAATGGAAAAAATACTAATTCAGGTATTATTTTACAAGTTAATGATGATATTTCTATTAGAAAAGGTAAATTTGGACCTTACATATTTTATAAAAAAGAATCTATGAAAAAACCAAGATTTTTAAAACTTAAAAAAACATGGAAACAATATGATAAAAAGGAATTGTTGGACTGGATTATAGAAGAATATAATATCTAATAAATATATATGCTTTTATCCACTCTCCACGCAAAAGTTCTAGACAAGAGTAGTAATATATTACTTAAGTGTCTTATAGGTGTAGCAGTTATACTTTATTTGTTAAATATGACCATTCCTTTAATTGGATTTGAAATTTGTTCATATGTTGCAATTATTCTTTATTGTGTATTAAAAGTTATGATTGAAAATTCACAAAGTGATTCTTTTGATTGGGTAGGGTTTGGGTTTGTTCTTGGTTTAGTTATTGAAAGTTTTTTACTTATTCGATTTGTAATTGATAACCAAGTATGGATTATAGAAACCGGTAAAGACAAACCATCTAAATATACAAATTTTGTGGAATTCTTAAGGTTAATATTTTTATCACAAGTTTTATTGTTACAAATTAACAATGATAAATATCCCCTTATGGCAATTAATATTTTACTTTTTGTATTTTGGATAACAACATATGTTATGCTTATTATTATGTTAGATAAACAAAAAATATTTTAAGGTATTAAAAAGCGAAATGTTAAACCATACTTTTTTTTATCAACCCAAATACCTGAAATCTTTAAAACTACATCTAAGTCCCTTATTTTTTCACAATCTATATTCTTATCATTTATTACTATTTTTATATAATTTTGAATAATTTGTTCGTTTATTATAAAATTTTGTTCTCGATTTATTAAAAAAGGTTTATATTTGTCAAGTATGGTTTTTTCTATATTATTTATTTTTTTTATACAATCTTCATTTCTTTTTTTTGGAAATAAACATTTTAATTTATTAAAATATTTGTTAATTTTAATATTATAAAACTTGAATTTTAAATAAATACTATTCAATGTTATATTTTCGTCTGAATATTGTATTCTATAAAAATCAGAACCTTGTAATATATTATTTTCTTGTTTTTCGTTTAAAAATATGTTTTCTTTATTTAAATTATTTATAATTAGATACATTCTTAATTTATATAATTATTATATTTCTAAATTGTTTGTTTAATAAGAATTAATAATAAACCTATTGTTTCAGGTGTCAAATCTATATCACTTTTCTTTATTGATTCAATTGCTTTGTCACATTTTTCTATACTGTTTAAAAATGATTTTTCCCGCAGGTTCAAAAACTTTTCCCAACATTCAACAAATAGTGGATATTTTTCTTCCATTTTTTGCAATTTTATTCTTATATCGGTTAACATATTATCCATTATACATGTTTTTTTTTAATCTTTAAGTTTAAAATAGTATTAAAAAAATAAAATTAAATATGTATATGAAATTAAAATGTTTTGAAACAACATTTCATGATTATATTAATAAAAAAAATAATTTACATCCGTATTTACAACCTATTTATAAAAGTATATTGGATATTAATAAGGAACAAGTCTCACAAAATATTATTTTTTATGGTCCTCCAGGTATAGGTAAATATACACAAGTTTTAAATTATATCAAACATTATAGTCCATCCAATTTAAAATATGAAAGAAAATTAAAATTTGTTAAAAATAAAAGAGATTACATTTTTAAAATTAGTGATATACATTTTGAAATTGACTTTGAATTATTAGGATGTAATGCAAAGGTTTTATGGAATATTATTTATTACCAGATTGTCGAAATTATTTCATCCAGAACTAATAAATATGGTATTATTGTTTGTAAAAACTTTCATAAAATTCATAATGAATTATTGGACATTTTTTACAGTTATATGCAAAGTTTATTACATAAAAACATTAAAATTGATTTTATCTTTATTACAGAACAAATTAGTTTTATACCTCAGAATATTTTAAGTAGATGTTCGGTATTACCTATGAAAAGACCTACTAAAACAAGTTATAATAAATGTTTAAAAAATAAAATACCGAAAGACTTTGATATTGATGAAATAACAAATATTAAATTATTTAAAATAAATAATTCGATGATAAATTCAATAAGTGATAATACTTGTGATAAAATTATAGAATCCATTGAGGATTATAAAAATTTAGATTTCTTAAAATTCAGAGATTATATTTATAATTTATTTATTTATCAATTAGATATTAATGAATTTATTTGGAAAGTTATAAAATATTTTATTGAAAATGAAAAAATAAATGTTGAAAATTCTAAAAATATTTTGTTGAAATCCCATTTATTTTTCAAATATTTTAATAATAATTATAGACCTATTTATCATTTGGAGAAAATATTATTTTATATATGTAAAGAGATTTATGGTTTATAAGTTGTCAAAATGTTAATGTAAATGTTTTAAAGGGTTTACATTAATTACTTTAATATGTGTTATGATAATTCATGTAAGAATTTATTAGATAAATTAATATTATTTTTATTTGTTCTTTTAATATTTTGTACTTTTTTTTACATTTCCTCTTCTAACACAGGAAAGGAATTTATCGGCAGTTTTAATATTATGTTTTTCTTTCTCTTTGCTACTTTATCTTCTATTAGAATGTGCGATTATGGTCCTTTTTCTTGGATGAGAAAAATAAAAAAATGTTGTAAAGGTGAATTAGTCACTGAAGAAGATAATTCCGAAGTTTAAATTAATAAAACTATTATTTAAATATTAATAACTAATTTTATTCATGAATAAAAAAAAGGCGGTTAGAATACTTAATTTAAAAGAACCCTTTCAAAAAGGAGACATTAAAAAAGCTTATTATTCTTTGGCTATTAAATATCATCCTGATAAATCTATACATGAAACAGATAATAATAAAAAATTTTTAGAAATCAAAGAGGCTTATGAATTTTTAAACAATGATTTGAATTTAGATAGCGAAACGTTTGATGAACCAATTGATGATTATATTGAAATTCTCAAAAAATGTATTAAACTCATTTCTCCCAACACTAGTTGGTCAAATTTATTTATGGGTACAACCTTTAAAAGTATTATTAACGATTGTCAAAATATTTCATTAAAGATTTTTAAGGAATTAAACAAAGATAAAGCAATAGAAATTTTTTATTTCCTTTCACAGCATAAAAGTATTTTTAATATCCGAGATGAAGTTTTAGAACAAATGAAAAATATTTTAAAGGAAAAAAGGAAAAATGATAATTTGGTTATTTTAAACCCAACCATTGATAACCTTTTTGAGGAAACTGTTTACATACTTGATATAAATAATAAAAAGTACTATATTCCTTTATGGGCTAATGAACTATGTTACGATATTTCGGGTCACGACCTCATCGTTAAATGTATTCCCGAATTTGAATCGGAATTTAGGTTGGATGAATACAACAATATTTTTATTGATCATAAAATTGAGATTATGGATACTTTGCTTCATGACATCAATTTCACTTTGGGGTCCCACGTTTTTACAATACCTTATTCAGAACTTAAAATTAAAAAAAAACAAACTTATTGTTTATATAACAAAGGTATTCCTGTATTTGATGAAACATCTATTTATAATACATCCAAAAAATCCAATATTTATGTAGATATTTATCTGTGTTAAATATATATGTCGGGAAAAAAAGAAAAGGAGGAACAAGAAAAGAAGAAGCAGCAGCAACAAACGGTACAACATGGACCAAACGTTCCGAGTGATATGATTAGGGTCACCCGTAAGTACAGAGGAGATAGATGTGGTGGTCGCTGCGCAGGCGCACGAAAAGCGACTCGCGATTGTACTGGTTGTGATTGTTGTGGTTTAATTGGAGGGAGAAAAAAACGAAAAACAAAGCGAAAAAAGAAAAAGAAAAATAAAACAAAGAAAAAATCAAAGCGTAAAAGGAGAAAAACATTAAAGAAAAACAAATATCAAGATAAATGTGTTATGTTTTTCAAGAAATATCATAAAATTACTGAAAAAAAAGCACTAAAATTGTGCAAAAAAATGTTCAAGAAATAATTGAATAAAATTTAAATTCCCACACTTTGAAAACTGTAGTTCGCAAGAAAGTTTTGTTAAATTCCTTTAAAATATATTAAACAAAAAAGTCTAATATATTTTATAAATGCTAGATACTCATGTTAATAATATTAAAACTAAGTGGAAAGAAGTCATTAAATCTTTTATAAATGAAAATCCCGA
>Ga0115000_10005644_pt1 | contig 10000 bp, 7 predicted proteins | sample ArcticOcean_MG_C_6_FD_89690 | JGI IMG/M metagenome (GOLD analysis project Ga0115000, IMG submission 89690) | Marine microbial communities from western Arctic Ocean - ArcticOcean_MG_CB8_128 | ecosystem: Environmental > Aquatic > Marine > Oceanic | place: Arctic Ocean: Canada Basin | collected...
AACCTATTTAAATCATCAAATAATAGTGATCGAGAAAAAGTTCTGATGATGTTTATTCGGCCGACCATTATTCGCACGCCAGAGGACGCTAATAAATTATCTCAATTTAAGTTCGAACATTTGAAAACTCGCGATTTTGAAGGTAATGAAGATAGTGCTGTCGCCAGACAGTTGAACGACTTTATTGAGCAAGGAAAGATATTAGACACCACAGAGTAATGCTAGGCGATGAGTATTTATTTACAGCATTTTGGGCTTAAGCGAGAGCCATTCTCGATTGTTCCTGATCCTGGATTTTTATATCCGAGCCATCAGCATCGTCAAGCAGTTGCACATCTAAAATACGGTCTTGATCGAGAGGGTGGTTTTATACTTCTCACTGGTGAGGTTGGCACAGGTAAGACGACTCTCACTCGAACAATGCTGCAACGTATTCCTGCGCATGTGCGTGTTGCCTATGTACTTAACAGCAAGCTTGACGAGTCAGACCTGTTAGCTAGTATTTGTAGTGAACTGTCCATTAAAATACCGACTAGAAAGAATGTATCCTTTTCTAAGGTTTGCATTGATGCGCTTAATAAAGACTTACTTGAGGCTCATGCTGCAGGTAAAAAAACGTTAATTGTCCTTGAAGAGGCACAAAATCTCAGTCATGACGTGCTGGAAACACTGAGGCTACTGAGTAACCTAGAGACAAATACCCATAAATTGTTACATATCTTACTGGTGGGGCAACCCGAACTGTTGGATACGCTTGGGCAAGACAGGCTTCGGCAGTTAAATCAACGAGTAGTGTCGCGCTTCCATTTGTTGCCTCTAGATAAGGCTGAAATTGCAAACTATGTTAACCACCGGTTGCATCATGCGGGTGCAGGTGGGGCAGTTTTCGATCCTAATAGCGTTAATACCTTGTATAAATTGACCAAGGGCGTTCCTCGATTAATCAATTTAATTTGTCATCAAGCGCTGCTGGCTGCTTATTCGATGGGAACTAAAACGGTCTCCCCTAGACTAGTTAAACTCGCGTCTAAAGAAATTCTAACGGATTTAAGTCCAACTAATGGCGGCTCTAAGGCTTGGTTAGCCACTGGATTTTTGGTATTAGCGATTACTATAACGCTCGTGCTTGTGCCAATAAAGGCTGTTGATTGGACCAGTAGATTAAATAGTATCAATAATAGTTCAGATAATTCCAATGACGCGCCTATTAAAGAGATTAATAGGCAAAATAATGCGATTGAGCTCCAGGTGCCAGTGATAGGCTCACCCGTTATTCAGGAAATAGCAGGAAAGACTCTGTTGGTTGGCAATAAATCAATGCAGCGGGATGATGATATTGCAAGATCTGCAACGAAAATTGACGCCAATGTGCCGATTGAAACCGCTAATAATAAAGACAGTCGAGCGGCACAAAAAGCAAGCTACTCGAAAAATCCTCTTATCAATCTTCTTAAACGTTGGGGGATATCTGCATTAGAAGTCTACACTCTAGAGGAGCTCGATGAGCGTGCCGAGAGGTCTGGGCTGAGGTCAGTGCAGGTTGATAAGGCTAGTCTATTTGGGCTATTAGAAATTAATCGTCCAGGGGTCGTGTTTCTGCGGGAGCAATTTGAGCTCCAGAAAAGTGCCCTTGTTGTGCAGATTGACGAGTCTACTGTGAGCTTGGTATCCCGTGGAGAAATTACCGTGATGGATCAGCAGACATTCTTGGATAAGTGGACAGGGAGCTATCTGTATCTATGGCGATCACCCAGTTCTTTCCAAATATTAAAGCCAGGTGATGTAAACAAACCGGCGCTGGTTTGGCTGCAAACCAAGCTAGGGGTGGTTAATAGTGACATCGATGCACTAATTACTGGCGGCAATTACACCAAGGCTTTACAGCAGCAGGTGACTGATTTTCAGCGGGTACAAACCCTTATTGCAGATGGTATTGTAGGCCGACAGACTGTCATGCGCTTGAATCAACTGACTGATCCTTTGTTACCAACACTGACTGGGGACGTTATTTAATGTCTTACATTCTTAATGCCTTAAAAAAAGCCGAGCGAGACCGTCTGAGGGAAGACCCTCAAGATTTAAATGATTTTGCCAGTGCTCATTGGGATCCATATCAACCGCCGCCCCAGAGTGCAGGATCACGATATTGGCTCTTAGCGTCAGTGGTATTACTAACAATGGGTCTGTTACTTGGCGGGCTTTTTAGTCAGCAGTGGAACCAGCTCCTCCCTTCTAACCCAAGTATTATTGACGCACCGGTTATTTCAGAGATTACTCCAAAGGTGGTTAAAATATTGGAGCGCCAGAACAATAAATCAATTTTAGAGAGTGAAGATCTTAGCGCGAAGGAAGTTTTAGCTCCCGATACTGAACTAGTGCCCGATTTTATTGTGGCTGGACATATGTTTATTACTGAGGGGTCTTCTTCGAATCGACTATTTATAGATGACCGAAGTTTTCGTGAAGGCGATATTCTAAATGAGACTTGGACTTTAGAGGCCATCAACCCAGATAACTTTGTTATTCGGGCTGGGGATCGAATTGAAATTCGGCCGTATCGCTAATCGGCAAAAACTTCCAGTAAAGAACTTTTACCGCGATCGAAGCGTTTAGCGCGTCGATAGGGGAACACGTCAACAACATACCCATCACGAATTTGTTCTTGAAGGTCAGTCCAGAAGGTAACGTCATAGAGTTCACTGTGGATCTCTTCAAACATTTTTCGTGCTTTAATATTTCCTGAGAAAAATAATCTAAATTCTTCTGGAAAGATATCATCAGGGCCCACCGTGTACCAAGTGCCCGACTGCATTTCCTCCTGCTCTGTCCGCGCCTGAGGGATTCTACGGAAATTACAATCAGTAAGTGTTGCGATCTCGTCGTAGTCATAAAAGACGACACGGCCATGACGCGTCACGCCAAAGTTTTTGAGCGGCATGTCACCAGGGAATATATTTGCGGCAGCCAATTGCTTTATGCAGTTACCATATTCTTCCATAGCATTCCGTATCTCAGAATCATCAGCACTCTCAAGAAAAATATTTAGGGGCGTCATATAGCGTTCGGTATACAGGTGTTTTATGAGAAGTTTGTCATCGCGAATCTCTATTTGAGAGGATGCAACCTTTTGTAATTCCTCGATGAGTTCATTAGAAAAGCGACTTAGGGGAAAAACAAGGTTATCGAATTCCTGAGTATCAGCCATGCGACCGATACGGTCATGGCGAGATACGAGACGATACTTTTCTCGCACAATTTGGTGCGTGACTTCTTTAGGCGGCGCAAACTTATCTTTAATAATTTTAAAAACAATATTGTAAGAGGGCAGGGTAAACACAGTCATCACCATGCCTTTTATACCCGGAGCAACCACAAATTTATCGTTAGAGTTGTTTAGGTGGCCGACTAATTGACGATAAAATTCGGTTTTTGCATGCTTTGGAAACCCTAAAGCATTATAAATCTCATAGTTGAGCTTGTTAGGCACTAAATTTTTGAGGAAAAGTGCGTATTGATAAGGCAGAGGTGCATCGACCATAAAATGGTTTTGGGTAAAGCTAAACACAACGCTCAATTCATCGGCATTGAACAGAGCGGTATCAACATACAGCGCGCCTTGTTCATTATTTAGAATAACCAGTGCCATAGGGAATGTCTGATCACCATCCACTAGCCGTCCCACCATATAGGCCGCTTTACTGCGATAAAAAGTTGATTCCAGTAAATCGAATTTAATGGTCTCGGCCGCTCCCTTTAAATGGGGTGCGATCTCTTGATTGAACACACTCATAATGCAGTCGAGATCTAAGTTCAGGTCTTCCATAGGCAGGGAGAACTCTGCTTCTTCGAGAATACGCTGAAAGGTGTCACGAAAATTTTCGCCCTCGTAACGGACAAAAATGCTGTATTCCGCTTCTGGCGATTCTATTAACTGCGATGAAATAACATAAATGATATCGTCACTAATCTTGTCATGGTCATGAATGTCGCTAAATACAGAGTTAAAGAAAGTTTCAGCAATTTCAAAATTAGGAAAATTAAACACCAGCTGCGTGTAGGCCTTCTTCGCCTCACCCCAAAGTGTCAGGTTGGCGATATCTTTATTGGTAACCACTTCGAGATATTGAACAGTTTGGGCAACCTTATCTTTGTAAAGTTCTAAGCGCTCAACATTAGCTTGGCTCACTCCATGCCAGTCAGCTTTCTCAAACCGTGCTTTTGCGGTCAGGGTTGAATTGAGATAGTCGGCAAAATAGCTGCGAAACCCATTGAGTATGGTTTTCGCCATACGCCGAGCGGTTGAGTTATGTATCAGTGGTTGCAATGCCATGTTCTATGTCTCGTAGATATTCAATCTAACAGTTTTTTGAGATTATTAAGTTGCTGCTGATTATGTTTTTTAGTGGCCGGTAATTCTGGTAGTTCAGGTATTGTGCTCGATTTTTGGATAACAAACTTTTCACCGGCTAAAACGCGGTCGCAGTACTGTTGGTAGATATCGCTAAAAACGGGCAACACTTTAGACTCAATCCCGTTGGCAAGCATATGCCAGCCAGCATCACGACCGGCGAAATAGACGGCTGGATGAGACCATTTCTGATCGGCTTTAGGGCTAATCTTATTGCAGGCCTCCTGATAGGCTTTCCTTGGATTTGGTAGCCCAGCAGGCATGCCCACATAACGGCAAGCATTCAGCATTTTGTGGAGTGTAGGTAAGTAATCACTTTCAACAATAACCTTCTCTGCCGCGCCACAGATTGTTATTGGTGAGAAGTTATTTAACTTTTTGCACCACAGGTTCTTAGCTAGATTTTCAGATTTAGTGGTATCGCCAAAAGCACTATAGTACTGATTATGATAATTAACTTGAAACAGTGCAAAAACCTGGTTTATGGCATCAATCAGTTCGGGAGAAGCTTTGACGTCTTTAGGACGCCCAGCTGCGGTCGGTGAGTTTTTCGATGATACTCCGATCTCGGATGCGACCTTTTGAATGTCCTTGCTGTTTGCCATTGGAAGGTTCCGTTAATAATTTACTTTGATATGCCCACTGACGCTTAACATACTGTAAAAACTTGGTGCTCCATGATGACTGTGGCGTACCATTTTCTTGCCAGTATAAAACAAATTCTGGAATAGTTTTTTCAGCAAATGGACGGTTTATGTTGGCCATGTGTAAGACATCATAAACCGTTTCTTTAGGTTTCCAATTTGCAGGGATAACCCGGGGCATAGAATCTTGTTCCATCATTCCTGTGAAGAATTGCCATTGACGCCTAACATGCTGAATAAATTTTGAGTCCCAGGTACTCGATAACTCACCTCTATCCCGCCAGTACAAAATAAACTCGGGGATAGCATCCTCGACAAAGTTAGTATTAATACCACCTTTGCTGACTAAAATATCAAGGGCGTCGACTGAGGGTCGCCAGTCTCCAGTGACAGAGACTTCTTTACGCCGTCTGTTATTGGTTGTTTCAGCCTGCTGCCACTGGCGCCACACCTCTTTAATATATTTTGATTCCCAGCTATGACGCGGCACATTACGTTCACGCCAATAGCTGACAAACTGCGGAATTTGCTGATGAGCGAATTCTCGCGTCACACCGAGTTGGCTTAACTGCCGGAGAGCGTCTTCACTCGGTTGCCAGCTTCCACCTATAGTTTTTGCTGTATGGGGTTTATTCGGTGGGACCGCGGCCTTCACTCCATTGGAGCGCACCATCGCCGATGCTGACTGAGTAGAAGACACCTCATTAAAGGCAAAGCGAAAATCTTGGTTTGCCGTAAACGGGCCGCCACCCAGCAGCAGCAGCCCCTTTTCATGCAGGCTTGATGACAAACGTCGCACATCAGTTTGAGCCCAAAAGGGCGCCAAATGAAGAATTTTGTTCGCGGACACAGTAACCCAGTCAAAACCACTACTTGCGATTGGATTGCCATGGCTAATACATTCCTGCAGAAGTTGCAGTAAAACGGTCTCTTCCAAACCGATAGTTGCGGCTAAAGTGGGAGAAATGACAATAGGTTTTTCAGGAATCAACGACATGCTATCACCTTATCAGAAAGCTATTGCTCGAACGACATAAACTAACCATCGGAAGCACGAATGTTATTGGTCTAGCCTGTTTTAAAGTTTATCCGTGATATACCAGAACTATTTTAGCCAGGGCTATTACTGTACATAACCACAGTAATGAGCTTAAATACGTATAATGAATTAGGAGTTTTTTATGGTGGCCAAAACAAAGTCAGCTTATGTGTGCAACGATTGCGGTGCAGATTATGGCAAATGGCAAGGTCAATGCAGTGAATGCAATGCTTGGAATACACTGTCTGAGGTACGCTTAGGTAGCCTCTCTAGAGGCGGGTCAACATTGCGCTCGGGCTTTGCTGGCAATGTGGATAACGTTGTAAAAACGCTTGCTGACATTGCTCTTGATGAAATTCCTCGAATCAGCTCTGGTACGGGTGAATTAGATTTAGTGCTGGGTGGTGGTTTTGTCCCAGGATCTTGCGTTTTGCTGGGAGGTGAGCCAGGTGCAGGAAAGAGTACGGTTTTACTACAAACACTCTGCGCAATGGCCGAGAGTAATAGTGCTTTATATGTTACTGGTGAAGAATCACCTCAGCAGGTGGCCATGCGTGCCAATCGTTTGGGCCTGCCGACGCAGAAGTTGGAAATTATGGCTGAGACTTCAGTTGAAACTGTGTGTGGTATCGCTGAGAAAAAGCGGCCCAAAATTCTAGTCATTGACTCGATTCAGGTGATGCATATTGCTGAAGTAGCTTCTGCGCCCGGCAGTGTTTCTCAGGTCAGAGAAAGTGCCGCCATGCTGGTAAGATTTGCTAAACAGACGGGGACAGTATTGATCATGGTTGGTCATGTGACTAAAGATGGATCATTGGCAGGCCCCAAAGTATTAGAGCATATGATTGATTGTTCACTGATGTTAGAGGGTTCTAGCGATAGTCAATTTAGAACCTTGCGCAGTAATAAAAATCGCTTTGGCGCGGTTAATGAACTCGGCGTTTTTGCGATGACTGATAAGGGTCTGCGCGAAGTTCCCAATCCTTCAGCTATTTTTCTACAGCGCGGAGAAGAGGTGTCCTCGGGTAGTGTAGTAATGGTCGTCTGGGAGGGAACACGTCCTCTGCTAGTGGAACTGCAAGCGCTAGTCGATGATAGTCATCTGGGTAACCCGCGACGAGTAACCGTGGGTCTCGATCACAATCGCTTGTCGATGCTATTAGCAGTACTTCATCGTCACGGTGGCATATCGGTCGGCGATCAGGACGTTTTCGTGAATGTAGTCGGTGGCGTCAAAGTCTTAGAGACAAGTGCCGATTTGGCGTTAATACTCTCAGTCATATCCAGTTTTAGAGATAGTCCGTTACCTAAAGACCTGGTGGTTTTTGGTGAGGTCGGGCTGTCCGGTGAAATTCGACCCGTTGCTAATGGCCAAGAGCGTTTGCGTGAGGCCGCCAAACATGGGTTTAGTCGCGCTATTGTCCCCGCAGGAAACATGCCTAAACAGCCAATTAAAGGTATGACGGTCGTGCCTGTGCGAAAGGTGACCGAAGCCCTGGATGCGCTGTCTTAAGCCGTTGTTAATATGGATATATGTTCATCCTCAACCAGTAGCGGCTGTATGTGCAACAAGGCGACACGGCGCTCATCAGACGCATACCAAGCTTTCCAGTCCGCCAAACATTCCATTTGGATCAACGTATAGCGTATTTTAGTATCTTTTAGGTCTTTGAAAGACTTACTGGAAATAAACCCTTTGGCAGGTACAGCCGCCTGAATAATTTTTTGTGAGAACGCCTCATAAGTTGATTCCATCTGTGACGCCAAGGTTCTTTTTATTAACACTGCGAGCATTTTCTTACCAACTTTATGAATGAGGTAAGTATCATGCTAAATGTTTATTTATTAGTAAAGTTGTTTGACATCAGATCACCCCAAGGTTAGATTGCCAACTCTTGCTTCTGCAATAGGTTCTTGAGACTAAAAAACACCTTAGTTGATAGTTAAACGGGAAATCGGTGCGCGATAACGACAATGATCGACGCTATTCCGATACTGCCCCCGCAACGGTAAATAAGAATATTTGATAGTAGTACCACTGTGCTTTGCATGGGAAGGTTATCAAGTAGAGCGAAAGCTCCCTTATGAGTCCGGAGACCGGCCTGTCGCTATGCAGACAAACCGCGGGGTGCGGTCTTGTGCTGATTGACAGTTTCTGTCCCTCTGCCTTTTTTATGTTCCTCGCATACTACAAAACCATTCACTCGGGTGAGAGTGTAAGAGGAAATTATGAAAAAAATACCCCTTCTGTCGTTAGCATTATTAGTTACTAATACATCATTACAGGCGCAAACTATCGCCGTCGATACAGACATTCAGGAAGTGCTGGTCAGCGCGTCTTTGGTCCCTATTGCAGTCAGCCGTTCAGGTAACGCCGTTACCATTATTGATAGAGAGCAATTAAAAAACCGTGCAGCGATAAGTCTCAGCAATATTCTTCGAGATGTTCCAGGTTTCTCTGTAAGTCAAGTTGGAGTCTTGGGCTCGCAAACACAGGTTCGTGTGCGTGGTGCTGAAGCCAATCATTTGCTTGTTACGGTGGATGGCGTTGAAGCAAATGATCCGTCCCAGGGTGATGAGTTTAGCTGGGGAACTCTAACCGCGTCGGACATAGAGCGTATTGAAATTATTCGTGGTCCACAGAGTTCTTTGCGAGGCAGTGATGCTGTTGCAGGTGTCGTGAATATTATTACCCGCAGTGCAGAAGAGTCGGGTGTCGGCTTTTTTGTAGAAAGCGGTAGCTGGTCTACCCACCACACTGGCTTCAACGTTGGCCACAAGCAAGGTGATTTTGATATTCGCTTTGGTGTGAGTCATGTTGAGTCAGAGGGTGATAATATCGCACGAGCAGGCGACGAAAATGACGGGTATCGCAATACTACTTTGAATCTTAAGTCAGGCTTAAAGTTGAGTGATCAAATGAGCGTTTCATTTGCTGCTCGGGAATCTGATGGTATGAATCAATTTGATGCCGATAGCGATTTTGATGGCATTATTGAGGACCAAGACAGGGTGTCGGAATTTGAAAATAGCACTATGCGCTTGCAAGGAGACTACGTCTCTAAGGACGGTGCTTGGCAGCACAAAATCCTGGTTAGTCGATCACAAAGTGATAATGCCGCTTTTGCCGAAGGTGTGCAGGGTAATGTCACTGCATCCATTAAAGACCAATATCAATACACTGGATCTCTCTCTTGGGATCAGGGTGCTCAGACCCTTTCGGTTTTAGTTGAGCGAGAACAAGAAGACTGGACGCAACAAGGCGAAATCTCATGGGGTATTTATGATCCAAATCAAGACCGTGAGCGCAATACTGATAGTTTGGCTATTGAATATCGAACTGATATTAGCGACCAATTAACACTGGCGGCGAGTGGTCGGCATGATGACAATTCTGAGTTTGATAGTGCAAAGACATTTAGAGCAGAAGCGATTTATCAGCTATCAGAAAAAACACGTCTTCGCAGTGCAGTTGGCACGGCGGTAAAAAATCCAACATTTACTGAGCGCTTTGGTTTCTATACTAACTTTATTGGCAACCCAAATCTAATTCCTGAAGAGTCTACCAGTTGGGAGTTGGGCGTTGATAGGCAAGTTATGGATGGCGATGCTACTTTATCCGTTACTTTATTTGATGCAGAGTTAAAGAATGAAATCGATGGATTTGTCTACGATCCAGTCACCTTTGCTTACACTTCTAGCAACATTAATGGCATTAGTGACCGCAGAGGGGGTGAGATAAGTGTCGCGGGAAATATTTCTAACTCTTTATCACTTTCAGGCGCCTATACATACACTGACTCAACGAGTGATGATTCCACTAGAGAAGTGCGACGACCGAGGAATACTGCGAGTATAAATTTAGGGTGGCAGGTCGCTAACAACCTTTATTTGAATACTAATATTCAG
>Ga0115000_10005645_pt1 | contig 10000 bp, 13 predicted proteins | sample ArcticOcean_MG_C_6_FD_89690 | JGI IMG/M metagenome (GOLD analysis project Ga0115000, IMG submission 89690) | Marine microbial communities from western Arctic Ocean - ArcticOcean_MG_CB8_128 | ecosystem: Environmental > Aquatic > Marine > Oceanic | place: Arctic Ocean: Canada Basin | collected...
ATCACTTGAAAGTTCGTGAAGATGAAGAAGTTTGGATTGACCCAAGTGTCAATGAACATATCTGGGCTCGTGGTATCGAAAACCCACCTCGCAAGATACGCTTGCAGGTAACTCGTCACGACGAACCTGATATTCCAATCGAAGTTAAATTATTTGAGGAGTGAATCATATGGGAAATATCCGACCAAGTTTTATCAAAATTCGAGCTATCCATCTAGTTGAAGATCACGGTGAGAAATTCACCGCTGATTTCGATCACAACAAGAAGATGGTTCAAGAACTCACCGATGTTGAATCAAAAAAGCTACGTAATTGGATTGCAGGCTACGTCACCACCTACCGTCAGCGTAGAGTCGACTGAGTGAGGCGATGTTGTGCCTGTGCGCGTCAATTGGGACCGCACCCCTGTTTCAGTACATCATGAACGTCAAGATGTTCTCGAAGGTCTCATACTTCATCTCCGTAATAAATTTGCAGTTCGTAAACGTTCACTGGTCATGAGTGACCGTGATGAAGGCGGATTCCTGTTTTTTCTCTATCAGCCTTGTAATCCGCGCTGGATTTTAGAATTTAAAGAATTTGAAATTCAATCAGAGGAGGAATAATGCATGGGTGATCGTCAAACCCTTCCACTCCCCAATAGGAACTATTCAATGCACATCGTTCTAGTCGGGGCATCCCATCCAGGAAATCTTGGTGCAGTATGCAGGACCATGCTCAATTATGGATTCGAATCACTCCGCCTTGTGGCACCAACCTGTTCTCCTGATGACATCGAAGCAAGAAACAGAGCAAAGCATGCTGGTCGAATTCTCGATTCTTGTCAAGTGTTTGATACACTTGAAGAAGCGACAATGGATTGCAGCATAACAATTGGAACTTCAGGTAAGCGAGAAATTGGGGCAAAGACCACTTTCCGCCATTTTACCTATCCTTGGGAAATGGCAGAACGTTTGGAATCTTTTACCGATTCTGTATCCCTTGTATTCGGTGAAGAAGGAATGGGCCTCACGACCGAGTCACTTGCACAATGTGATTTCTTGGTTACGTTGCCAACTTGGGAGGGATATCCTATTGCTAATTTATCGCATGCAGTCAATGCTTGTGTCTATGAATTACATCGCTCAACGGTACGTTCTACCCAGGGGTCGAATCCAGGCATTCCAAATATTGTTCCACTTGAGCGGAGTATGAATCCAACATTAAAGAGTATTCTTCATCAAGGTATTTTCGAATTTGGCCAAGTCTTACCCGGTAATGATGAACGTAGAGAAAGTTTTTCTCATAACTTAAGACGTAATTTGATGCGCTCTATGCCCACTGATGACGAGGCAACTCGCCTCATCGGTGGAATACTTGATGCCACGACCGCTCTTCAATATGTAGCCGGAAATCCCGAATGGAAAAGCCAACGCCGACGTAAGATTACGCGGTCTGAAGAAGAGTAATCATGGTATCCATGATGCTGTACTCTTTGGAGTTTCACGCACATGCATTGCAACGAGTTTCAAGCGATTACCATAGGCCGTACTGATATGTGGTTGGACCTGCTCAAAGGCCCATTTGGCAAGATTTTCCGCGGTTGGAATGAATGGAACAACTACAGTTCGATGCCCTTCACCCATCGCTTCACAAGCGTTCCTTGCTTCAAAATCCCCTTCAAAAACAACAAATGCGTGATCAACAATATCATGAACATACTCCATAAGAATTGCACTTACATCTGAAAAATCCATGAGCATACCTTCTTCACTCACTCCCGATGTCTGTACAGTATCGCCTTCGATTTCTGCTTCAAACCGATAACGATGCCCATGCATGTGCCTGCATTTACTTTTATGATTAGGAACTCTGTGACCTGTGTCTGTTTCAACATAGCGTCGTATTCGTGTTGTCATTCTTCCATCTCCTCAAAATCTAATGATGCTGAATTTATGCAATATCTATGCCCTCCAAAGGCGCGCGGACCATCTTTGAAGATATGCCCGAGATGCGCATCGCATTTGGAACATTGAACCTCTACCCTTTGCATTCCATGCGTATAATCTTCGATGTGCTTAATCCCTGCATCGGGATGTTCCGTGTGGAATGATGGCCAGCCACACCCTGAATCAAATTTCATAGCAGAAGTGAACAAGAGATGCCCACAACAGATACAAAAGTAATCTCCATCTCTTTTCTCATCCCAATAGATCCCTTCAAAAGCCCGTTCAGTTCCACTTTCTCGCGTGACATAATATTGCTCTTCAGTGAGGCGTTGGCGATAATCCAACTCCTTATGCTTTTTTTCAACTTCAAGTGCATTTCCGAGAACATCTTCCCAAGTGCTTTGATATTCTACCGGATCTGTAAGCCCAAGACTATTGAAGGCAAGTATCCGCTCAATGTCAGCCCCACTTTTTCCCGAACCCCTCCCTTCTGCGTCAGGGTTATAGGACGTATTGGTATTTGCAAATATTCTACTGAAATTAAGCATCAGTTGAGCAATGGCCTTTTGTGCATCTTTGAGAATAGTGGTCTTGTCACCCTCCAAATAAGGTAAGGAAAACGATATATTCTCACTTTCCCAATTTCCGATTGAAAATGCATGTTCGATAGCATGATAAAACTCCGGTCTGCAATCCGGATAAATTTCATGATCTCCCGAGTGAACTCCCAATGAAATTTCCACTTTGCAATTTTCACGCGTTGCAACCGATAAGGCATAGCCGTACAGGATAGATGCAAAAATAGCATTGCGGTTCGGAACAACAGTAGATTTCATTTGCTCTTCTTCGTAATGCCCCTCAGGTATCTCTTCGCCGCCGTCAATCAATGAACTTTCAAATAACTCCATTGCACTGGTAAGGTCAATTATTTTATGCTCGATTTGGTGACCCTCTGACAATAAATATTGAATGTTTAATTGTGCACGTTCTAATTCTACACTATGCTTTTGGCCATATCGGTATGAGATACAATCGACACGGCATCCATCTGCCAAGAGACGCATCAAGAGAGCAGTAGAATCCATTCCACCGGAAAGTGCCATGACTACTCGCTTCATTCAGTCGACCCCCATCCATTTATGGGTCTGAAGACTCAACCGCCATGGTGGCGACTGCTTGACTACTGATTCTGTCATTGCAAAGTTTTTGCCGTTCCATTCGACACTTTCAGTGTCGATATAACATGGTTGTAAAAAATGATGGTCAAAGCCTTCGATTAATCCCTCATAGAGCGAAAGATCTTGTCCGACATACACGCATTTCAATTCATCACCGAAACGTTGCCGTATTTTGACTTGAGGATACATTTGATCTTTTGGAGATATGCAAATCCAATCCAACAACCCCTCCGGAATCTCAACAGTTCCATTCGATTCACAGGAGAGTTGGTATCCTCTCGATTTAAACAATCGATGCAGTGGCCATAAGTCATTGAGCATCGGCTCGCCACCAGTAAAAATAATCCTCTTAGCAGGATACTTCATTACTTCACTAAGGATTTCAACGGCTGCCATTTCCTCAAATGTTTCAAAATCAGTATCACACCATTCACACTGCAAGTTGCATTTTCCAAATCGAATGAATACGTGAGGGATCCCCATATGAACGCCTTCGCCCTGGACGGAATGAAAGATTTCAACCACTTTGTAAACAGCTCCCAAATCCGAAGCTGAATCGACAGGGTGATTACCCGAGATCTCACATGATTCACCGTTCATAGCAATGCCTCATAGTGGACGTGATTGTATTAATTGCATTAATTCTTGACGAGGCTCAGCCTTATCGAAAAACACACCACGCATAGCAGATGTCGTCATGACCGAGTTTTGCTTCCGAACACCACGGCAACGCATACAACCATGTGATGCTTCTAAAATTACAGCAGCGCCAAGTGGATTCAAATGCTTTTCAAGATCATCGGCTATACCTTTCGTTATTCGTTCTTGGTTCTGTAATCGATGCGCATGTGCATCAACGATTCGAGCGAGTTTACTAATTCCAACAATCCTGTCAACAGGGATGTAAGCGATGTGTGCCCGGCCGCTGAACGGCTGCAAGTGATGCTCACACGTGGAATGGAATTCTATGTCGCGGAGTAAAACAATACCATCGTACCCCTCACCATTAAAAGTTGATTGAAGAAGTTCTTCAGAGTTTGTTGAATATCCAGAAAATATTTCATTCCAAGATTCAATTACCCGTTGAGGTGTTTTTTGTAAACCTTCACGATGTGAATCACCCTCAAGGTATTCGAGCAATACTCTCACTGCGCTTTCCGCTTCTTCCTTTGTTACCATTTTAATCACTACCTTCCATGCCGAGCATCAATTTCATCTAACTGATCCAAGAGTTTACGGCAAGCAGTACGAACCGCATCGGCCAGACTCACAAATTTATGCTCATTTCCAACATGCTTGCGTAGGTCTTCGACCAGTTCTGCAGGCATGTCCAATGAAATTTTAGGCATGTTGTAGGGTGAGGGGTAGAGGCTATAAGTATTCGCAGGCGAATACTCTAGTAATATTAGTGGATATTTGCCATGATTTCATCGATATATCAACAGATGTGAAGCGAACGTTCAAAGAACTCCGTTGGTGGCAATATGTTGATGACTCAACATGGTGCAGATGCTTTCGCCCATCTCGAACACATACGAAGCGTTTCAGGTCTTCGGGAAACCACTGGTTTATCCGATGATGTGATTCGGAAATTTATCTCAACAGACCCGAACCTCACGGCTGCTATATCCGAGGCTGTTTCTCGTCGAGACACACTCTTCGCAGAATTTGGCGAACATATGATGAACATTTCAGAGTCAGAACTCATTAAGACTCTTCAGTCAGATTTCATCAACTTTTATGCCCCAGCCACAGTCAACCCGTATGTAGCTCTTGCAGCCCGTGGGCCTTGGATCATAACTACCCATGGAGCAGTTCTCCACGATAACGGCGGATATGGAATGCTTGGAAGTGGTCACGGTCCGAGCAATATTATTTCTGCTATGTCGGAGAATTGGGTGATGGCGAATGTCATGACACCCTCCTATAGCCATAAGCGTCTTGCAATGCGTTTGCAAAGTGAACTTGGACACACACGAGGTTCTTGCCCGTTCACTCGATTCATTTGTATGAACAGTGGTTCGGAATCAGTAACCGTCAGCCTTCGTATTGCAGACGTTAATGCTCGTAAATTGACGGGACCGGGTGGACGTCATGAAGGAAAAGAGATCAAACTCATGGCAGTTGAAAAGGCATTCCATGGACGAACAGACCGTCCTGCGCAGATTTCTCATTCATGTATGCCTGCATACGACAAAAATCTAGCGACGTTTCGGAATCGGGATAATTTGATTCTCGTTCCTGCTAACAATGTGGCTGCTCTCGAGTCTGCTTATGCCAAAGCCGAAGCGGATGGTTATTTCATAGAACTTATGGCTATTGAACCGGTTCAAGGTGAAGGAAATCCCGGTTCGTGCGTTCAACGTGATTTCTATGACGCTGCACGACGTTTAACTCTTGAACATGGTTCAATGTTGCTCGTTGATTCTATTCAAGCAGGGATTCGTGGGCAGGGTTGCCTTTCGATTATTGATTATGAAGGATTTCAAGATGCCGAATGTCCTGATTTAGAGACTTGGTCGAAAGCCCTGAATGCTGGCCAATACCCCTTGTCGGTGTTAGGACTTAACCAGCGAGCATCAGAAAATTACGTTGTCGGGATTTATGGAAATACAATGACAACCAATCCGCGAGCCCTTGAAACTGCATGTGCAGTGCTCGATAATATCACTCCTGAATTGCGTGAAAACATCCGCCTCAGAGGTGCAGAGTTTGTTGAAAAGCTTGAGGAATTAGCACTTGAGATGCCAGGGATTATCACTCAAGTTCAAGGCACTGGACTACTATTGAGTGCTGAACTTGATCCAAATAAATACCCTGTAGTAGGGTTTGATGCTGTAGAGACCTGGTGTAGAAAGCATGGACTCGGTGTAATCCATGGCGGAAGCAATGCTCTACGATTTACGCCTCACTTCGGCATTACATCAGCAGAAATCGATGTAATTATCGATATTGTTCGAGCTTCGTTTCACCATTTCGCTTAACTCACGAAAGCGAGGTCACAATATCTTCTCGATTGAATTGACGGGAGGCATAGTATGCTGCTAAACTCGCATACACGACAGAGGATAACGCCCAAATCAAAACGTGTTCTGTTATCACTCTGTTCATGAGCAATTCACGCAATGCAAGTAGAATATTCACTACAGGTATTGCAAACCAGAATCCTTCAATCCCATCCAAATTAATAACTTGAGTGAACAGAGCAGGGAAGAGAATCAACATCAATGCTGGAGCTAATATTGAACCTGCTTCTTTTACGCTGTGTGAACGCATTGCCAAAGCTAATTCAAAGGCCACAACCATAACTGCAAAGAGCATGATTGAGAGAATAATGAGCCCGATTGATAAAATCGAAAGTTGTGGAACACCAAGGAAAGTAGATGATGAGGCAAGATAACCTATCGCAAACAAAAGGCCGAATATTTGCAACAGCACACCTACTCCCGTAATCGTAGCCACCGCAAACCACTTTCCAAGTAAAAGCTCCATACGCGTGCATGGGAGGCAAAGCAATGCTTCAAGCGTACCACGTTCACGTTCTCCTGCGGTCATATCAATGGAAGGTTGAATGGCACTTGAATAGGTCCAAATGGCCAAGACTAAGGGGATAAACATTGAAAGAATCATACCAGATTGTTCACCTGTTGTCGCAACATCCGCATCAGAAATATCGCCATCCCAACGCAAGGGGTCAAGGGTCGCATTTACATCCATGCCGCCTTGTACAATACGCTCGCGTATCTCTGAACTTTCCCATTCGGAAAGGGTGCTTAAGAGACGGTTTCTTGCTTCATTGGAACGTTCTGAAGTCGAGAGGTGAAGGATTGCATAGCTCCACACATCGTCATTCGATTCGAACCGTAAAATCGCATCCGTCGAACTGCTTCTCACTCGCTCAAGGTCATCTCCAGGTTCTGAGAGGTGGGTGAGATTTGGCAATAATTCAATTGTAAAATCCATACTATTAAGTGAAATATTCTCACCTAGATTATCAGGTAATCCATCCGTCTGGATCACTATCGATAATTCAAGAGCATCAAGCTCAGCAGTTTCTGATTCGAGTAATACTGGGAATAGAATAAACAACAGCGGGAACATGAGCAATGGAATAACGATAATGGCAATAATGGTACGCCAGTCACGAGTGAACTCAACAACTTCTTTTTTAGCAATAGCGCGTACACGTAGAAAACTACCTTCACTCATCTTCAATCACCTCACGAGTCGTTGTAGGTGTCCGTGGTGTGAACAATCGCCGCCACCAGCCAGTAAAGGCGCTTTCCCGGGCGTTATCCTCTTTACGGGTTCTCGCTTGATCGAGGGTGAGGGAAACATACGCTTCTTCAAGAGAATCCGTTCCCGTATTTTCCAAGAGAATCGTAGGAGAACCATCTGCACGAATCTCACCGTTGTGAATAATAACGATACGATCACACACTTGTTCTGCCTCAGCCAGTTGATGCGTCGAATAAATGACAGTACCGCCTTCATCACGTAATTGTCGAACCAGTGCTCTGACTGTTCTGGCACTCGTTATGTCTAGGCCAGCGGTAGGCTCATCGAGTAACAGGATGTTGGGTCCATGTGCCAACGCTCGAAGCAATGCGGTTTTCTGTTTCATACCACGCGAAAAGCCTTTGGTGTGACGACTTAGACTGTCTTTCATATCAAGATGTTCTGCAAATTTTTCCGTTCGAGCCCATGATACAGAATCAGAGATACCATGCATTCTGCTGTGATAACGAATATTTTCCCATGCTGTCAGTCGAGAATACAGTCCTGTAGATTCTGGGACAACACCCAATTCGTGCCTCATACTTGTCACTGGTTTACCATTGCTGAGATTCACTGTTCCACTCGTAGGTTTGTAGACTCCTGCCATGAGTCGCAGCAACGTAGTCTTCCCGGCACCATTGCTACCGACTAGACCAACAATTTCACCTGAGTGAATGTCTAAATTTATTTCACACAAAGCCTCAATTTCATCGAAGTTCTTTGAAACTCCTTGTATAGAAAGAAGAGTTTTTGGCATCGAATCCCTCATGAAGTTCTGCCGTTTTCTATGGCCATATTCAAGCCAGGATGTTTGATTTCCAAATTGCAAGCACGATTTAATTGCTGCTTAATTTGCGAGAATATTTCTTGCTGCGGAACACCCATTTCTACTAAATTTCCAATCATGTCAAAGGCACCCTGGATGGCGCCAGCATCGAGATAAGCTTCATTGGAAATTTGTCGCTTTTGGCGTAATATTTCAAGACGATTCGCCAAGAATTCCACTTCTTTACGAATCCGAGGACCATCAATATGGGGTAACGCGATGAGGTTGTCGACACAGGTTCGCATCAATTCATTGTGGGGATGCAAAGTTATGATGCTTACCCTTGACCTTCATGAGCTTTGAGTGAGTTCTACCAAAACTCCACCAGTAGATTTAGGATGAACAAATGCAATCATCTTCCCACCAGAACCCATTCGTGGAACAGTGTCAATCATGTGAACTCCATGTTCTGTAAGGTGGGCGATTAATCCATTCAAATCACCAACTCGAAAACAAATTTGCTGTACACCTTTACCTTTTTTCGAAATAAACCTACCAATGGGGGTGCTAGGGCCTGTTGGTTCAAGCAACTCGACCTGAGTTGGATGTTCATGTTCATCACTCATGCTTGTTGAAAAAAACCGTGTTGTAACTCCTTGATCCGATACGAGTTCATCATGTTCCTGCTCGATTAATCCGAGTAATCTCCAAAAAGTACTGCCTTCCTCGAGCGTATCGACTGCAATTCCGATATGGTCAACGTGTATTGGTCCAAATTTCATTCAATCACCTCAAAAACCACTTGGTGCCATCCATGTGCCAAAGACATCTTTCATCGATTGAATTATTTCACCGAGAGTGCAGTCATTCTTCACTGCATGGAGTACATGAGGGAATAAATTGTCATCTGATTCAGCAGCCTTAACGATTGCACGCAGACATGATTCTACTGCTTTTTCATCTCTGCTTCTTCGCAACTCATGGAGACGTATGCATTGTTCTTCACCAACAGTTGGATCCAACTTCAGTACTTCAGTCACGCTGTCATCCTCCATTAAACCATGATTGACACCAACGATTTTTCTTTTCTCTGATTCAACGTCGTTGAGATGTTGATATGCAGCGTTGTGAATTTCACGTTGCTGCCAGCCTTGCTCTATCGCTTTCATAGCACCTCCAAGAGATTCAATCTTCTCAATTTGTTCAAGGGCTAAATCATGGATTTGTTTAGTTAAAGCCTCGACGTGGTAAGATCCACCGAGTGGGTCTACAACATCAGCAGCACCACTTTCTTCCGCGATTATTTGCTGTGTCCGCAATGCAACTGTTGCTGATTTCTCCGTAGGGAGTCCGAGTGCTTCATCGTATGAATTCGTATGCAAACTTTGTGTGCCCCCACATACTGCTGCTAATGCCTGTATCGTGACGCGTGCTATATTGTTCAGCGGTTGTTGTGCAGTTAAACTTACACCAGCAACTTGGGTATGGAATCTTAGCATAGATGATTTTGGGTTTTTGGGGGCGTATCGTGAAGTCATTAATTCATACCACAAAGAGCGTGCAGCACGAAACTTCGATGCTTCTTCAAAGAAGTCATTATGGCAATTGAAGAAGAAAGAAAGGCGTGGGCCGAACGAATCAATTTCCAGTCCCTTCTCGATAGCAGACTCGACATATGCCAGGGCATTTGCAAGCGTAAATGCAACTTCTTGGACAGCAGTTGAACCGGCTTCGCGAATGTGGTAACCAGAAATAGAAATCGTATTCCACAGAGGAACATGCTCTGAACAGTACTCGAAGATATCAGTAATCAACCGCATACTCTGCTTTGGTGGAAACACATATGTCCC
>Ga0115000_10005646_pt1 | contig 9997 bp, 11 predicted proteins | sample ArcticOcean_MG_C_6_FD_89690 | JGI IMG/M metagenome (GOLD analysis project Ga0115000, IMG submission 89690) | Marine microbial communities from western Arctic Ocean - ArcticOcean_MG_CB8_128 | ecosystem: Environmental > Aquatic > Marine > Oceanic | place: Arctic Ocean: Canada Basin | collected...
AGTTAAATAATCTTAAGTTAAATAATCTTAAGTTAAATAATCTTAAGTTAAATAATCTTAAGTTAAATTCGTTTTTAAAAACTCAAACTAGAAAATTACTTTTTAGTAATTCAAGTTTATACTTTTTATTAAATATTTTTAAATTTTATAAATATAAAAACACTTTTTTATATAAAATTAAGAAAAAAATATATTCATTTTTAGGTAAAAATGATATAAAACATAATATTTTTTTAAAAAAAAACAGAATAAAATTTTATAGTATTATTTTTAATTTAAAGTTATCTAAAAATAATATTAAACGACTTTTTAATTTAAATAAGTTTAAAGATTTTTATAAAATACATAGGAATAATAAAAATAATTTTTATATAAATTCGAATTTTTCGAAATATAATTTTTATACTAAGTATCGAGAAGACATAAATTATAGTTATGAGTATTTTTCTAAAGGTAAAGACAAGAGTCATATTTATACAAATGTAAATATAAAGCGTATAAGGTTTAAACCGGGTTATATGAAATTATGGCGAGAGGCGAGAGATATTCTTAAAGAAGCATTAAGACTGTCTTTTATCTATCAAAAACAACTAACAAAACACTTGTTTAAGTTTAAAAAATACTCACTATACTATAATTATAGTATGGATGAGATGACATTAAAATCAATTTTATTTTTTTCAAAATTGTTTTTTGATTTAAATACAATTCTACTTTTTAAAAAAATGAGTTATTTATATTTGAATGGTTCTAAATTATATGATTTGTCTTTTTTAGTTTATAAAAACGATCTAATACAGATAATTATTTCAAAATGGTTTTACATATTAAACAGATGGGTGTATAACTGAACTATAATTCGTATTAAAAAATTTAAACGTTTAGTATTTCGTAAAAATAAAGTAAAAAAATACACATTAATGAAGAATAAGAAAAAGCGAAGTAATTATATACCTAATTGGATATTTTTAAATCAGTATGACATAAATGATGTACGGTCTTATTTAGAGGTAGATTATTTTACTTTAAGTATAGTGATTATATATGATCCTTTTTTTTTATCTTATATTACTCAAAATAACGTAATAGATAAAAAGTATAGTATATATAGGCTATATAATTGAAAGTATATAACTTAACTAAAAAGTAATAAAGTTATTTATGCGATCAAATATTTTTAATTTTTGACAACCACCATTTTTTCAGAATTCTTATAGTGATAGAAAAATAAAAAGTTTTATTTTAAATTTTGGACCGCAACATCCTGCTGCACATGGTGTTTTACGATTTGTAGTTCAGTTAAGTGGGGAATTAATTGAACGTGCGGATCCTCATGTAGGTTTTTTACATAGAGGTACGGAAAAATTAATTGAGAAAAGAACTTACTTAAAATCTTTACCTTACTTTGATCGATTAGATTACGTTTCTATAATGACACAAGAACATGCTTTTTGTTTATCGGTTGAATCTTTATTAAAAACTGTATCTTATACGTCAACTTATGTACAAATAAGAGTAATGTTTGATGAGTTAACTAGAATATTAAATCATCTTTTAGCTATATCAACACACTCAATGGACGTAGGTAACTTAGCACCTGTTTTATGAGCTTTTGAAGAAAGAGAGCGTTTAATGGAGTTTTACGAGCGAGTTTCAGGTGCTAGAATGCACGCTGCTTTTTACAGACCTAACGACTTAGACTGAACAGGTTTAAACTATCAATTTTTTTTAGATGTTATACTGTATTGTCGTGATTGTTTTAAATCTATAACAGAAATATTTGCTGTACTTACTACTAATAATATATTTAAAACAAGGTTAGTAGGTATAGGTAGTATAAACTTGAATGACGCTGTATCTTATGCTGTTACTGGTCCTGTTATTCGTAGTTTAGGTATAAAAAAAGATATACGTTTTTATAAATCTGAAACATATGCTTCATACTGATATTTATCGTTATACAGTTATTTAGGTAAACGAGGTGATAGTTATGATCGTTTTTTAATACGTATTAGAGAAATTTATGAAAGTGTTAATATTGTATTCCAAGTTATTAATAATTTAATAACTGTAAATAATTCTAAAATTAATAATACTACTAATTTTTTTTCATTTTTTGAATTTATTTATAAATATAAAAAAAACCAAATAAATAAAAAAACTAAATATAATACAATGGAAGCTTTAATAACTCATTTTAAGAAGTACTCGGAAGGGGTAACAGTCCCTAAAGGATTTACTTATACTTCAGTCGAAGCCCCTAAAGGGGAGTTAGGAGTTACTTTATTATCCGATGGTACATCAAAACCTTATAGATGTAAAATACGTACACCTGCTTATCATCATATGCATGTTATGTCACGTATGATACAGGGTCATTTTTTAGCTGATTTAGTTACTGTATTAGGTTCTCAGGATATTGTATTTGGTGATGTAGATAGGTAACTATTTATACTGTATAATTTATGGACCGGCATAAAGCTTGATTGATGTTAGACAATTTAAAACGTATTTTTTTTTTAAAAAATGAAATAAAACGTATATTTTTAAAATCTAATTTACGTAATAGAAAAGTAAATTATTCACGACGTTATTTATCATATTATTACTTAATAAATTTACCTAGATTTTCAAGTCGTACCTTAGTACGAAATAGATGTATTATGACAGGTAGAGTTTGATCAATTAATAAAAAAACTAAACTATCTAGATTCGTATTTCGATCTAAAGCTAATAAAACTAACTTACCTGGTTACAGTCGAGCTAGTTGATAAGTTTATCACATTTTTATAATTTATGTTAATATTTGATTACTTAAATTTATTTTTAGAAAATATTATTTTTAATTTTTTTGATTTATTAACTTACATAGTATACGTTTTAGACGTAATTATAGTTTTTATTTTAATTTTATTATCTTATACTAATTTAATTATAGATATGTCCGAACTATTTAGTATATTGTTATTACTAAGTATTTTAGTTAATTCTATTTTTAATCTATTAATACAAATACAACAGTTAGTGGTTGTTCCTCATAAATCTAATTCATCAATAAATTTTAAAGAAAGTACTAATCGAAATACAGATATGTATACAAATTATATGAATTATTTTAAGTTTTTTAATTTTAAAACACGATTTAGTATATTATAATTTATGGTAAAATCTTTATTTGATACTTATGATTATTCTTTTCTATTTTTCTTTTTTTATCTAAAACCCGGGTTTATAACTATAGGTTGGCATCCTTTTTTTTTAAATTATATACATATAATTTTTTTAAAAGAGTTTACATTATTATGTATATTATTTACAATACCTTTAATTTATTTAAATTATTTTTTATTAAATTTAAGTTTATGTGTTACGTTAATTTTGTTGAATCTTATACCTTCATTTTTGTTTAAAACATTTTCTATTGCGGCAATTTCGTTTACTATTAAATTTATTATGTTAATTTCGTTATTTATTTTTGCGAGAGGTGGTGTACCTCGTTATAGATATGACTTTTTAACAAAAGTAGGTTGAATAAAAATGCTTTCGTTACTACTATATACGTTTTTAGCTTTATTAATGTTTTTGTATTTATTTTAAGTGTTATATATTTTATGAAAATAGACAATATTTCTTTGTTAAATTTAGTTTTTATCTGTATCTATAAATTATCTTGTATATTTAATTTTTATATAATATGTTGAAATATTTTACCAATTGATAATACTAATTGGAAAATATGAAATATATTTATATATGCTGATTCAGCATGATACCTTTTAAAGGGTAGAAATGAGAGGTATAGGCCTGAAATTACGTATTAATATATTATATAATTTATGAATTTATAAATTCCTACTATAGTAAATAGAAACTAGCTTAACCGGTAAAGCATCAAATTTTGGGTTTGAGGAGTATAGGTTCGAATCCTTTGTTTCTAATTATATTTGATTCAAATAATTATATTGTTAATCATTATAATATTATCAACACTTATAAAAATTATAAAATTAAGATAATTTATACGCGTAAGTTACTTGAGTTAGTTCAAATTTTTTATAAAATTGGTTTAATTAATAACTACTTCATACTAAAACCTTTAAGTTTTTCTAAAAAATTACATATAATTTTTTCGGTGTTTTTTTATAAAAATACTGTTTTTTTTAAAAATATTAAACTTTTGTCAACTGTTTCTAAAAAACATTATATTACGTACCGGGGTTTAAAACTACTTAATTTTTATATTAAAAATTCTGTTATTATAATTTCAACCTCACAAGGTTTATTAACTCATAAAACCGCTTTAAAAAATAAAATTGGCGGACTTTTACTAATTCTAATTAGTTAAGGTTGTTAACGATATATTTAATGTTATTTTTTAAAATTTATAAAAGTTTAACAAACATTTTTAATATGTTTATTATTAAAGTTTATGATGACATACTACTTTTTAAATATTATATATATTTAAATTTGGTTTATATTTATACTTATGATATCTTATCCTTAAAATTAACATTTGATTTACTTAGGTTTAGTAATCAGTTTCTTAAAATCGACTACTTATATTATTGAGTTGTTTTTTATAATAATTATTTTTTTATTAAGAAGTTAAGTTTTTTTAAAAATAAAAAATTAAACCAACTACTTTATTTAAAGTGGGGTTTTGTTTACGATACTTTAATTACTTCAACTTTTATAAATAAATTTTTTTATTCGGTTTATAGTTATTTTAATAACCTTTTAAACACTTCCTTTAGTTTTTCGTTTCTTTATTTACGAGGTTTTTTTTTTATATTATTTATAGATGCTTGTTTAACAGATGACGAACCTTTATGAGAACCTATTGAGTGGAGTTTAGTTCAGGTATGGATATTTTTTATATTTGGTTTTGCTTGGATTGCTGAAAATTTAATAGTTAGTCGTTACGGTAGTTATACAGGGCGTGATAAACGAGTTTGGATGGCTTGGTATAAGTCTTTTTGACTAATTGAAATTTTTTACATATTAAATTACGGGTTAACAATTCTATTTGTAATAACTCCTTATTATTTTGAATTACAGTACAACTTATTGTTTATTTATTCTTGATGGCATTGATATTCACGTGTTTTTTTTTTTAAATTTATATCTTTATTCTCACTTATATTATTAATATCCTACTTTTTACAAATATCAGTTAGGTGATTAAATTGAAAAAAGTTATTAGTTTTAGTAATTTTAATAAATATATTTTTATCGTATCTTATATATACACATTTTTTAATAGTTTTTTTTTCTTATTTTACTGATGTTTTATGATACCAAAAAACCAGGTCTGTTGATTATATACAACTGAGTCACGAACCTTTTAAATGAGGTTGGGGTAATGCTAAACGAGATCATTTTTCTCCACATGCTGTAAAGACAGTAATTTGATTTAAAAATGATGGTCCTTTTGCAACATCATTTTTTTTTTCACACATATTTATTTTTTTCAGTATTTTTTTTTTATATTTATACTGGATAGTTTTATTTAGACGTATATATTCTACGAAAGAAGTACCCATAACATTTTTAACTTATTGTGTTTCTTCTTTACGTCAGTTTTTTTACTGTTTTTTATTTTTCTACTGTTTTATCATACTAAGTTATTTAACACAGTACACACGTTATACAATTGATTTTTATTGGATTATAGAAACAAAGTCTTGGTTATTTAATTTCTTCTTAATAATGGGTGACTATCCTTTTTTTCTAATAAATTTATTTTTTTAAATATTTCTTAATATGTATATATACTAAAGTAATTATGTTATTTGTCAAAGCTGCAAAAGTTGTAGGTATCGCTTTAGTATTTATGCCCGTTACTGGAATTGCTATAGCAACTGGTTTAATTTTCGCTTCTTTATTAAAAAGTATTTCTTACGCACCTGATTATGAAGATGTATTATTCAATTATGCTGTATTAGGTTTTGCTTTTGTTGAAAGTTTTCTTTTTATTTTAGCAATCATCGCAGGTGGTTTATTTGTTATCTAAATTCACTAAGTTGAATAAATTTATTTATCGGTAATATGGGTTATCCAATTTTAACACGTTTAGGATTAAACCAATTTTGATATAAATATTGATATACGGATACTTGTTATCATTTATTTTTAAAACAAGATCATACGTTTGAAATTTTATTAAATTGGTATTTTAATTACGGTTTACTATCTACTAATTTTCGGTTAAATAAATATTTTTTTAATAAAAAACTTAACTTAAATAATTCCGTTATAAATAATTATAGGCGATATTTTTACGTTAATTTAACGTTAAGTATAGATCACAATTATAGAATACGTATAAAGACTGATGAGTATTTTCCAATGCGTTTATGAATTTTTAGGTATTCAGGTTGGATAATTTTTTCAATTAAATGGTATAAACCTTTAAAAAAAAAAAATAATAACCTAACGTCAATTTATAAAGGTTCTTTAATAAAAAAAAAATATTTTAATATTAGTAAGCGTTTTAAACTACTATATTATTATATATATTATTTGTATCTTAAAACTAGTTTTAAACATTACTTATTTTAATTTATGTTGTGGTATGGTCGATATAAAAACTTTTCTTTAAATAATACTAGTTACAAAAGTATGACTTTTTATAAACTTAGTTTTAGTTTAGTACTTCCTTATAAATTTAATTTTTTTATAATATTAAATACAAAGTTAAATACTAAAATTTTATTTTTTTATAATATTTTGTATTTCATTAAAATACCACTATTTTATAATATAAATTCGTTAAATTTTGATCAGAATACTTCAGTTATAGTTATAAACTATATGTATATAAATAGTTTTTCAAGGTTATATATCAACAGTCTATTTCACATGTTTAATTTATTTTTTACTCCTTTTATAAATAAAATAAAATTTAAAGGTAAAGGTTATTATATTTATAGGAATTATAGAAACACTATAACACCCCAATTTGGACATTCTCACAGGTATTATTTATACGCTTATTTTATTAATGTTCGTTTTTTAACTAAAACTAAAGTTTTAATGTTTGGTGTGAATAAAAAAGATTTGTTAGAACTTTCGTTAATACTAAAAAAGTTTAGACCGATTAATATATTTACGGGTAGGGGTGTACGTTTTTCAAAACAACTAATTTATAAAAAAGCGGGTAAGGTTAGTTCGTATAGATAGTCACTTCTTCTTGTTTTATATGTTTTGAACATCTATTAAAAAAAAAATACGCCATTTTATACGCATAATATTATCTTATTTTTCTTTTGAAATTTTGCAAAATTATATTATATTTCGGTTAAATTTTGTTTTTTATTTTGTTGTATTTTTTTGAATTTCATTATTATTATAATTTTTATAAAATTATAAATTTTGTTAATTTACCGAAATGATTTTTTTTTAAATAAAATTGATACTGTAACCGATTCTAATGTTTTTTCGTTTGTAGATTTAATAAATAACGAGACAATTTACATATCAAACAGTTTTACGTCTTCGAATGATGTTAAATTTTTATTTTTTTTTAAGAATTATAAAATTGACGTCCCTAAATGTTTTAAAAAGTCAACGTCTTTATTAAATACAACTAATAATTTTTTTTTTTTAAAATTTGTAAATCATTTTATGCGTTCAGGTTTAAAACATAAATCTATTGTATATATTTTAACTTCTTTAATGTTTTTTTTAAAAAAAATTAAAATACATAATAGTAATTTATTTTTCTGAAAAGATTTTTATATATCACTTAAAAACTATTTTAACAATTTTTCATATTCGGAAAACATAAAATTACAAAATGTTAATACTTTTTTATTTAAAAATAATGCAAGTACGGATTTTAAATACCCATTAACATCTTTAAATATTTTAAAAAATATAATCTGAATTAATAAATCTTTATTCGAACCTTTGTTTATCTTTTATATATATAAAATTAGTAAAAATATATATAAAAATACTCGAGGTAAGTCAGGTAAGTACTTATTTATATGGAAGTACATTCCTAGTTATAAACGTACTTATTTAATATTTTATTGAATACTACGAGAATTAAAATTAAAAAATGGACGTTATCTTATTAATCGGTTTTTACTTTTATTTGAAACTATTATACATAATCCTAAACAAACATGGGTTTACAAGATGAAAAAGTTCTCTCATAACTATGTTTTTTTAAACGCTAAGTATACTCTAGGTCGTAACTATAGAACTGTTAAAAACTAAAATATAATTTATGGGTGATTTTGAATTATTTATATCATTTAGTTCGGTTTTTATACTAGCATCGTTAATATATAATATTATAACAATTATTTCGTTTAAGGATTTGTTACGAAGATTTGGTTTTTTAAAATCAACTCGACGTGATTATTACGAGTGTGGTTTTAAGCCTAATGTTCAACGACCAGTTAAAATATCGCTTCAATTTTTATTAATATGTGTTTTTTTTTTATTATATGATATTGAACTGGTTTTTTTATTTCCTTTTGTTTCTGGTTATACGTTTTCGGGTTTTTATGATCTATTATTAATTATTTTGTTTTTTTTTATACTGTTTATTACGTTAAATGTAGATTATGAGCGACATGCGCTTTATTGACAAGAATAATATAGTTTATGATAGAAGGAAGAAATTTTAGAAAAGTATTATGAGGTTACCATCCAACTTTTCAAAGTATAGATATAATTGTAAATTGATCTTGAAGTTTAGTTTCTCTTTCTTCAATGTTTTTTTCATATTTGAATTTTTACGTAAATCGTTTAGTTTTACCATTTTCTAGTGTTACTTCAGTTTTAGGATTTATGTTAATTTTGTCAATTCTTATGCAATTACTGTCAGGTTTTTTTTTAGCGTGATATTATATACCTGAACCAGGATTAGTAATAGAACTTAGAGAGGAAATGTTTAACGATACTCGATTTGGTGCAGAGATTTTTTATATGCATGTTAGGGGAGTCGACACATTAATGGTTTTATCATATTTACACATATTAAAAAAAATATATTTAAAAAATTATGTAGCTGCTGAGTCAGATGGTTGAATTTTAGGAGGTTATGCTTTTTTATGATTTCATTATGTAATTATTTTAGGTATTTCATTAAGTGCAACTCATTTAAGTGACTTAACTTTAACTATTTTCGCAAATGTTTTTTGGTCTTTTTTTAATAATATATACAAAACATATTATATAGTTTTTACTAATAAACATTTAAACACTGATCAGTTAACACGTTTTATGGTGTTTCATTATCTAACTCCTTGATATTACTTATACTTAATACAGTTACATATGTTTTTTTGTCATGAATCGTGAGATGCAGATAGTGGTGAGCAGGTTTATGAGGATAAATCTGGTACTTATTTATCATGGTTTTACGATGCTATGTTAAAGGAGTTTCAAGATGCTTGGTATTGAGTAATTTACGTTTTTATATATTTTTTTTTACATCATTTTAATGCAGCAACTATTAATTTCTTTTTTTTTGAAAGATGGAATATTGCTGAGTTAGATGACATAAGATTTTATGGAGTAGCTCCTCATTGGTATTTTAGGCCTTTAATGGGTGTTTTAGTAATAACACCTACTCATTATGAAGGTTTAATGTGGGTTATGTTATATTTTGTACTGATAAGTTCATTACCCGTAATGTATAATATTTACAACTCTTTTAATAAATATGTAGCTACTATACCTATGCAAAATTCTTTATTACAAACTTCTGCATTTATAATTTTTATGCTGTCTTTATTTTGTGTTGCTAGTATGTTACCTTGCGGTCGATATTATTATGAACCTGAAGGTGGTTATGTTGGTAATCCTTGAGTTAAGTTTTCTTTACAGTATAGTTTAGTATATTTAGGTTGACTATTACACCATCTAGATGTATTAGATCATTATATATTTCAGTTTAGTCAAACTTTTTTAAAAAAAGGTTTTTCGCTATATATAATACGATTTTTTAATTTAAATAAAAAAAATTTAAATGTTC
>Ga0115000_10005649_pt1 | contig 9993 bp, 3 predicted proteins | sample ArcticOcean_MG_C_6_FD_89690 | JGI IMG/M metagenome (GOLD analysis project Ga0115000, IMG submission 89690) | Marine microbial communities from western Arctic Ocean - ArcticOcean_MG_CB8_128 | ecosystem: Environmental > Aquatic > Marine > Oceanic | place: Arctic Ocean: Canada Basin | collected...
ATTTAATATCCAGTAATTTTTCATCATAATTTATTCTAAAAAAAATGGTTTAAATAAAAATTTAATTTCTTTGATAATTTTAGGTAAAACTATTTTTAGTCTTCCCTAATATTGTCGAGAAATATTTTCGCCAGTGCAAAGCTAGGCAAAAGAAAGTAATGGCGCCAGTTGACTAATAAGGTTTTGATTCGTATTTTATACATTTTTAAGTATTTTTAATAAAGCTTAAAACGTTGTATATCCCCCTTTAAATAAAGACTTAAATAGATTTTTTTGACAGTTATTTATAGTGATGAAATAATCTGTTATTTTATGAACTTCTTTAATTTAGGTACTTAAAAAAGCAATATTTAAAATGAAAAAAAATATTCTACAGGATCGTTTTAACAAAAAAAAATCGAATTATTCATTTATAAATTTCCAAATCTGTTTAGAACCATCTTTTAAATAAAAACATATTATATAATTACCTTCTTCAAGTTTTGAAACATCGTATTCAAAAAAGGCTAAATTAAATTCCAATACCAATTGAACTTTAGCGCTATATGTTTCTGTGCAAGAGATGATATCCTCTTTGATAGAGCTAAAAAGTTTTGTAGTTACAGGGTTTGGGTAAACACAAAATGGTTCCCATTTGAACTCTAGACAAGAAATGGCCGTAGGAACATACTTTTGGATTTTAAATTATAAAGATCTTTCTGGCGGTGATTTTAAACTCAACGGTTTTGTAAAGTTAGTAAGGTAACTAGATAATGAGACTTTAAAAATTGCATGACTTCCCTGTGGATTACCCTAGGTTTCTTAGTGACCATTTTAAATAAAAAACTATCAGCTAAACAAATGAGTCATCCCTGTTCATGAATACCGTTTTTAATAAATATTAAAAACTAATTAAAAGTACATTAAAATATAAATACCCCATTTTAAAAATTGAGTATTTATATTTATTGACAACAAATAACAATTGTTGTACTATTGTGTTAACAATACAATTACATGGAAAAAACAATTACTATATTTTCAGTACTCGCGTTGTTCCTAATTACTAGTCCCGATTTATTTGCGCAGGCAAACCCCAATCCTTGTGAATTCCCAAATGTTACTTGCGCAAATGGAGTTAGGAATGGTATTGTAAATTCGTTTGGTAAAAAAGAACTTACCTACGCGTCGGCAGGCAGATCTATGCCCTTTTGGCTGGCAGTTGGTGATACATCTACCAGTATAGTAGATACTAGTGCCAAAACAGTATTTTTTATTACTAAAATTTCAGGTCCAGGTTTAATGGAGGGAGTTCTAGGTACATTATATTCCAAATATGTCTATCTCAATAATATCTCTTTTACAGAAAGTGGAACTTATCAAATTGCTGTACTTACAGGAAATGGCATTGGATTTAGTGATACTTTAATATTTACCGTTCCACAAGAAATTATTTTTTGTTCAGAAGCTCCGGGAGGTGATTGTGGCGAAGTTATTGGAAATGAAATTTTCGCTAAAGTTCAGTTTAGTAATATTATAACTGTTGACGCTGTACTACCAATTAAAGTGGGAGTTATTGACTCCGTATCAGGTATGTTAGACTCAACATTTACAGGAACCATATATGTTAATAAATTAAGTGGTCCTGGAGTAATGTACGGAACACTTAGTATGAGTGGTGGCAGTTGGTTTAATTTTACAAATATTAGATTTACCGAAAAAGGATTATATGAAATTGAGTTTTATGAAGAGGATTTAACGAAGTACAAGAAGGCTACAGTTAAAATTGAAGTTATAAATACAACAAGTATTGGTTTTATAGCCACAGATAAATTAGTAGTTTACCCCAACCCATTTGATAACCAATTAAGATTTCGTGTTAGCTCTAAAAATACTGGAGGGACTGTTTCAATTTACAATTATGCTGGAAAAAAACTATTAAAGCAAAGGGTAGAAATAGGTGTAAAAGAATTTAAGGTAGATACGCGCACTCTAAAATCAGGGATTTATTTACTAACCTTTTATGAAGGGAAAACTTCCGCTTATTATTCAACGAAAGTAATTAAGCACTAATTATTTTACATTTTGAAAAAACTTCATAATCTCATTCATAACTTATCTCAAGGCGAAAAACGTTTTGTGAAGATTCGATTAAATGGAAATAAATCCTCAAGTTTATTAAATACTTATTTTAATCTTTTAAATAAACAAAAAAAGTACTCGTTCGAAGAAGTCCAAAAAGTAGGAAAGCAATCCACTAAACTCACACAATCTAACTTAAGTGTATTATTTGATGTTATTTTAACGCATCTACAAAGTCAATACAGCAGTAAAAACATAGAACATGAACTCAGAGGAGATCTAATTGCTGTGAAAATATTAATGGATAAAGGTTTTTTTCACGAAGCAAAACTTTATTGTAAAAAATTAATTAAAAAAGCAGAACTGAATGAAGAATTCCAAGTATTAAAATCTGCATATGAAGAATATTGGAATATACATTTATTAAATGAAGAACTGAATGATGAATCTAATCTAGAGATCCAAAAACTTTTAAATACCACTTGCGAAAAAGAAAATAATATTGTTCTTTTAGAAAAAAAATACAGACAAGTAACTACATTATATTACAATTATTTTTTCAAAAAAAGAGACCCTATTAATCAAGTTCTAATTAAAAATATCACCAATAATTTAGTTGAAATAGATTTACTTTCCGATAAATCTAAACACATTTATTACGAGATCAAATCAATTGAATATGCCGTTCAGGGGAACATTAAAAAGCAACATGAAATAAGAAAAAAACAATTTAAGCAGCTACTTGATTCACCTGTGTTTGAGGTCGATTATCTTCAAAAACTAATGGTCCTTAGTAACGTTTTCACAAAATTAAAATCTGAAGGATTAATTAATGAATTAAATGCATACGTAGATTTTATGGAGGAATACTTCTGTCCTATTTTGAAAAAAAATAGCGTCAGTGTTTTGATAGAAAAATACTATGATATTTACTTTATTAATAAAAGCTTTCTTCAAGTTTGGTCTAATGATGAGCAAAAGTTAAATGACCTTCTAAATCTATTCAAATCTGTCATTAAAAAGGGGTATTTATCCAATTCACTTCTACTTGGGAGAATATACTTAAGTCTAATTGAGCTTCAAATTATTATTGAAAATTACGAGAAGAACTACAATACGATAACTCCTTTGCTTATCGAATTTTTTAACGTTTCCAAAAAAAATAAATTCTCTAAACTTTACATTGAGGGAGATTTATTATTCTTAGTTGAAAATTTACTGCAAAAAAAAACAGACACATTCAATAACGCTATAGAAGCCTTAAATAGAAAATTACGAAATAACGATATTGAATTAGATAAGGACCAAGAAATTTTGTTAGAATTACTGAATGACATTTTCAAGGAAAAACAGAAAGAACCTCAAACATACGTTGAAAAAATTACTAATAAGCAAAATTACAAACTGCTAATTTATAAGCTTCTTAGCAAAGATTCTATCTATGAAATTAGAGCAAAACATTTCCAAATTAACGATCCAAATTATAGTGTGCTTAGAGATAAATTCCTTCAATCGTTAAATAACAGAAATTAGATTTTACTGTTTAGTTTCTTAAACTTGATACTAATTAAAAGCAAGAAAGGCAACTGAAAACACTACTATCATTCAACTAATTGTTGTAATAAAAATAAATCGTTCTTAAAACCTGCCCATAAACAGCATTCTTTTTAGAAAAAAAACACCTATTTTAAACAGGTACCAAAAGTCACTAAGGCACTCAAATACAAGTTATAAAACTTAAATAAATCACGTTTTATTCTGCTAATTTTATACTCATATTTATATAAAAGCTGTAGATTGGTATCATTCTAATAAAACTCACGTATCATAAGAATATCTTGAACACATTAAAACTAACATATTATCTTTTTGCAGTCCTCGCAATTTTAACCTTTTCATCAAAAGGCCAATTCATCTTGAACGGTGCTGCTATTCATAATGGTTCGGGAGACTATTTATTAACCCCTGCTTCTGGTGGGCAAGTAGGATCTATTTGGTTTGAAGAAAAAATTTCATTGGAAGAATCTTTTAATTTAGATTTTGAACTTTACTTTGGAACGAAAAATGGCGGTGCCGATGGAATCTCTTTTTGTCTTCAACCCCTAAGCACTAGTATTGGAGTATCTGGAGGAGGTTTGGGTGTTAAAGGGGTTAATCCATCTTTCTTTGCCGAATTCGATACATATCGAAATAGCGGTGACCCAAATTTTGATCATGTAGCTATTCAAAAAAACGGAGATGTGTTGAACACAGGAGTTAATAATTTAGCGCCAGCAGTTAGAATTAGAAACGGTGTTGATAATATAGAAGACGGTCAGTGGCATCCGATGCAAGTAAAATGGGACGCTAATCTTAAAAAGTTTGATATATATGTAGATTGCGTTCTTAGAGTTTCCTATTCTGGAGACATTGTAAATTCTATATTTGGAGGAGACCCACTTGTTTACTGGGGTTTCACAGCTTCAACAGGAGCGGCAAATAATGAGCACAGAATTAGAAACGTTAGAACAAACTTGATAAAACTAGCGGATCAAGAAATTTGTGCCAATGGCAATATTCAAGTAAACCTCCCACCTACTGCTAGTAGTTTCACATGGTCACCAACAACTGGGATTGACAACATAACATCCTTAAGTCCAATTCTCTCTCCTGCTCAAACTACAAAATATATAATTACCTATAACGGCTTCTGTAATACTTTGCTAAAAGACACTTTCTTAGTTAAAGTTAATTCTGTAGCAGGTAGTTTAGGAAATGATACTAGTATTTGTGATTCCGAAACACTTACTTTGGATGCGGGAACTGGTCAAGACTATCTTTGGAGTACAAATGCGACAACTAAAACAATCAATACAACTACCAACGGAATTTATTCCGTAAAAGTAACCCAAAATAATGGATGTATTAGTAACGATAAAATAGAAGTAACTACTATTATTTGTAACTGTGCCGACAATGATAATGATGGGGTTTGTGACGAAGATGATTTAGATGATGATAACGATGGAATTTTAGATGAAGTTGAATGCCCAACAGCGCAAGTAAGCACAACATTCGAGACAAACGGAGGAGAAAGCACTTCTTTTAGTGCTCCAGCAGCAGATAAAGGATTCCTATTTAATATTTATAAATTAGACAACTCATTCAACTTAAAGGTAAATGGATTAGATCTTGTCACTAATCAAATTCAGTGTCAAGGAGCAGGAAGTGCTGACGAGTCTCAATTAGTTTTTGCTTCCGACAAAACAGGTTATGGGTTTGGTGCCAATGATGATATTTGGGTTATTCAAGGAGCAAAAGAAAGTCCAATAATTCAAGTAAACATTGATGAGCTTGGAGAAGTTTTAATTATGGGTAAACGAAATACGGGAGCTTTACTTGAGCCAATGATGATTAAATCTGGGCATCCCCAAACTCAAACCTTAATTTGGAATTCAACAGGAACAAATACCGTTGTGTTGTCTCAAAAAGTTATAGGACCTACAAGTATATCAGGAGAAGGTTTTGGCGTAATGTCATGTTCGGAAGATACAGATAGCGATGGTATTTTAAATTATTTGGATACTGATTCTGATGGAGATGGATGTCCAGACGCTATTGAAGGTGGTGGAGTTTTTAAATATACCGATTTAGATGGTGCCGCATTAAGTGGTTCAGTGGATCAAAATGGAGTTCCTATTCTAGCAGGAAGCTCAGGACAAACTTTAGGTACAAGTATTAATAGTGCAATTCTTGGAGCAGGCTGTATTCCTCCAGCTAAAGTTGTAGATACACTTTATGTTTGTCAAGGAGACTCAATTACGATTGAAAAAGAAGATATAGCAATTGGGGAATGGACAGGGGAAGAACCGTTTACCAAATTAACTGAAGGCTCAATACAAGCAACTCCTAACCAAACAACTACCTACTATTTAAGTAGTTTTACTAAAAAACAAAATGCGTTAATAAACGGGGATTTTGAGCAACCCTTCACAAACACATTTAAAACAATTGACGATTCTACGGTGACAGGTTGGAATACTACCGCGTCCGACAAAAAAATCGAATTTTGGAATGATGGATTTCTGGGAACGCCTGCATATAAAGGAAAGCAATTTGTAGAGCTCAACGCTAATATGTCTTCCGCATTATATCAGGATATGCAAACCACACCAGGAACCAAGTTGATTTGGGGATTTGCACATAGGGGTAGAAATGGAATTGATTCTATGTATTTCGAAGTTGGGAAACCAGATGGACCTTATCAAAAAACAAAAACAGTGAGTACGGGTAAATACTGGACGTTTTATTCAGGAATTTATGAAGTGCCAGCAGGTCAAACTACAACTCGATTTTATTATACTTCCGCAATGCCTGGTTCTATGGGGAACCTCTTAGATGCCATTGAGTTTTATACTGTAGAAGAAAGTATGGATAGTATTGTAATAGTTGTAAATAATACTAATAATATTGATTTAGGTAATGACACAACAATCTGTTTTGGACAATCTTTAATCTTAGATGCTGGCTTTTTCACTAATTACTCTTGGAGTACTAATGAAACTTCTAAAACAATTGAGGTTTCAGAATCAGCAAATTATAATGTTGAAGTGACTACTAATGATGACTGTAAAGTTAAAGCTGCAATTGAAGTTAACGTAGTTCCATGTAAAACGGATTTTATAAATGTTGATACAATTAAGATTTGTGAAGGAGAAACGGCAACAATTATAAGCGATGGAGTTACCTCAGAAACTTGGTGGAGTGATCACTCATTTGATGAAAAAAATAAATCTACCATTACAGTAAAACCAACAGTAGGTGAGTTTTTATACTACGTTGGCTATTCTCAGGAATATTCAGATTCAGTATTAGTTATCGTTTATGCCAATCCAAAAGTGAATTTAGGAAATGATACTACCATTTGTTTTGGCGAAGAATTAACACTAAATACTAAATTAGTAGGCGATTACATTTGGAGTACGGGAGTTACTAATCAACAAATAGAAGTCAGTACAACTGGAGCATACAATTTACAATTTACAGATAATAATGGATGTATAGCGAATTCACACATTAATTTAAAAGTTAATCCCCTACCCCAAGTTAATTTAGGAAATGACACCACCATTTGTGCTAAAAATGAAATTACACTTGACGCTCAAAATACAGGTCTTAATTTCAATTGGAATACAAGTGAAAAATCACCAACTATAAAAGTTGTTTCAGCTGGAATTTATGTTGTTGAAGTATCTGATTCAATTGGATGTTTAAGCTCGGATTCGATTAAGATTGTTCTTCAAAAATCACCACAAGTTGACTTAGGTAATGATACTACAATTTGTGACAATGAGTTTGTCGCTATAGATGCTTTTAACGACGGATTAATATTTAATTGGAATACTGGAGCTGTATCCCAAAAAATAGAGATTAAAATAGAAGGAGTTTATAGTGTAGAAGTAACCGATGAAATAGGTTGTTTAGGGAGAGATGAAATAAAACTCTCCGTTACACCACTACCTATTGTTAATTTAGGAAATGACACCTCAATTTGCGCAGGAGAATCGGTTATTATCAACACCTTAAATCCAGGACTGCATTATGCTTGGAGCAATGGATATACATCTCGAGAAATTACAATTAATACAACTGGCACATACGAAGTTATTGTAAGTGATGAGTTTGGATGTAGTAATAGTGATCTAATAAATTTGGCAGTGAACAACATACCTATAGTTAATTTGGGTAACGACACTACTCTTTGTAAGTACCAATCTTTACTTTTAAATGCGGGGAATTCTAGAAGAAGTTTTATTTGGAATACTGGAGCAGCTACACAAGAAATCAACGCAGAAGCTGGATATTCTTATAGTGTTGAAGTTAGAGATGAAATTGGGTGTTTAGGAACTGACAAAATAATGATATACGAAGAAGTAATTGCAGATCCTTTTATAGAAAAGAATAAGATATTTTGTGAAGGAAATACAATTACGCTACAACCTGACCCTGGATATAATGACTATGAAATCACTTGGTTTTCAAATAATTCAAGTTCTATTATAAATGTTAATGCAACCGGAATTTACTCAAGTTTGGTTCGTAGTAGTTTGTGTAAAGATACCTTTGAAATTAATGTAACCAAAATAGATACACCAGATGCTGTTATCGTTGATTTACAAGGCGAAAAAAAATATTGTTTTGAGTTTGAGAATACATGGTTTGGAATTGAAACTGATAACCCAAATAATTTAACCATCGAGTGGAACAATTTAGTCAGTGCAGATGAACTAGAAATAAATACTCCTGGAGTTTATGTTGCTGAAATTTCAAACGAACATTGCACAGCAACCTACCAGAAAAAAATAGAAGAATATTGCAAAGGAAACCTCTTTATTCCAAATGCTTTCACACCTAATGGGGATGATGTAAATGACTTTTTCCTACCTCAGTCAAATGATCATATTAGTGATTATGAGTTTAAAATAATCAATAGGTGGGGTATTGTTATATTTAGCACAACTGATATTAAAGAGGGTTGGGATGGTAAAACGCAAAATGGTTTAGTTCAAATTGATGTATTCGTTTATAAAATAAATTACACCTATACTTCAAAATATGATGGAATCGTACAAGAGGATATAACTGGAACCGTTTCTGTTTTAAGGTAGTTAAGTTAACTATTTTTCGGGAATTAAGTTAACATCAAACAATAATCCAGTAGCATATCGTCTAATCTCTTTACAATTCCAACTTGTGAAGTTAAGTCAATAATAGTTACATTTGCGCTTTATTATTTAGACCATGACGCAAACTTTAAAGGATTTAAAATCAGGGAAATTAGTTGGTACAAAAAGATTAAAATTAGCATGTGGGTTAAAAGAATTTCCCGTTGAAATTATTTCTCTCGCAGCAACTTTAGAAATTTTGGATTTATCAGATAACCAGTTCTCTGAGCTACCTAATAGTATCGCGAAACTAACAAAACTGAAAATTATATTTTTTGCAAATAACAATTTCTCAACTTTCCCTAAAATATTAGCTTCATGCCCTGCTTTGAGCATGATTGGTTTTAAATCAAATAAAATAACAAGTGTTCCTGAAAATGCTTTTCCTCCTTTATTAAGATGGTTGATTTTAACAGACAATCAGATTAAGGTATTACCAAAAAGTATCGGGAAAGTAAGCTTACTACAAAAATGTGCCTTAGCTGGAAATCTTATTGAAGCGCTTCCTGAATCAATGGCAAATTGTAAAGATTTAGCGTTACTAAGAATATCAGCCAATAAATTAAAGGTTATTCCTAATTGGTTGTTTAACTTGCCAAAATTATCATGGGTAGCTTTTGCAGGAAACCCAGGTGCAGATAGGCTTAAATTAAACACAGATTTAGAAGCCTTTAATTGGGAAGATTTTCATATCCAACAAATATTAGGCGAGGGAGCTTCTGGATTAATATCCAAAGCAAAATGGATTTCTGAAAGTAAAGATGTTGCCATCAAGATTTTTAAAGGTGATGTAACAAGTGATGGATCGCCAGATGATGAAATGGCTGTTTCAATACTTGCAGGAGATCACGAAAACTTAGTTTCCTTTTTCGGGAAAATACAGCATCATCCAGAGGGTAAAAACGGTTTAATTATGGAATTCATTCCTCCTTCGTTTATCAACTTAGGAAATCCTCCAAATTTTGATACTTGCACAAGAGACACGTTTGAAGATAATACGCTATTTACTGAAGATGAATTTTTGAAAATAGTTAAAAGTATTGCCTCTGTTACTGCTCAGCTGCATAGTAAAGGCATTAATCATGGGGATCTTTATGCCCATAATATATTAGTTAATAAATCTGCAGATTGTTTATTAGGTGATTATGGTGCTGCGTCTTATTATGATACTAATTCAGAATTAGCCCACAATATCCAACGCATTGAAGTAAGCGCTTTTGGATGTTTA
>Ga0115000_10005650_pt1 | contig 9992 bp, 6 predicted proteins | sample ArcticOcean_MG_C_6_FD_89690 | JGI IMG/M metagenome (GOLD analysis project Ga0115000, IMG submission 89690) | Marine microbial communities from western Arctic Ocean - ArcticOcean_MG_CB8_128 | ecosystem: Environmental > Aquatic > Marine > Oceanic | place: Arctic Ocean: Canada Basin | collected...
ATGCAAAAATGGAAAATTTCGAAAGCGCACGCATCAACGGAACGTGCGAACGCAGGAGGGGATGGTGAGTACACACGCGCTCATGCGCGCGCACACGCACACGCGTTGTTTTTACGTATTTTTGCTCGTACTCTTAATATTCTCATTAAAAAATCGTATTATAATTTTGTTTCACTCTCTCTCTCTCTCTCACTCGCACTTGTTTTCTACGACGTGGACGCGCTTTTCGTCTCGCGACCATCCGCGCTTTTCGTCTCGCGACCATCCGCGCTTTTTATATATTAGCCTTTCACTCTCTTTCTTTCTCTCTTTTTCTCTCTCTCTCTCTTTCACTCACTCACTTGTTTACCTCCTCAATAAATTACCTCCTCTGTCGCCTTACTTGCATCTCATTTGTACGATAAATGTTTATTCCACGCCTTCGATCTTGTCTTCGACTTCCATGTACAACTGTCGCAAGCGCTCGATGTTTTCTTCGCTGGTTTCCCAGTAGCCTCTGCCGTTCGCTTCCAAAAAGTTCGCAACCATCTTTCTGAACGAGTTCGGGTTGGTTTCCATCAATCTCTTTTGCATTTCCGGGTCGGCCATGTAGACGTTGTTGGCGTCTTCGTAGACCCAGTTGTCGACTTGGCCGGAGGTCGCGGACCAACCGAGAGTGTTGTTCAATCTCTTTTGGATTTCGCGGGTACCTTCGTAGCCAGAGGCCAACATACCTTCGTACCACTTCGGGTTCAACAACTTCGTTCTAGAGTCCAAGCGCATGGTTTCGGACAACGACCGGACTTGCGCATTAGCAGTGGTCGTATCGGCGATGAAGGAAGACGGCATTTTACCGTCTTTTCTCACGCCGGCAACCAACTTGGTCGGATCGGAATCGAAGTAGTGGGAAACGTCCGTCAAGGAGATTTCGGACGAATCAAGGTTTTGGAAAGTGACGTCAACCTTGGATAAGGAGGATTCGAAGATTTCTCTCTTGATTTCCATGCCACTGCCCGGGGAATCAGAGTTGAACGCAAAGGATTTGCGGTTCAAGTACATGTCTTGCAATTGAGATTCGTCGTTCCACGACGAGTTCTCAACCGCCAAGTTGACGTTGGATGAGTAAGAACCAGACGCGTTGGAGAAGATTCTCGTCGCGGCTTCGCGGACGGACAAACCGAGCTCTTCGGCTTGCTCCAAGGCGTGCTTGCGGACAAAGTTCATCTCAGGCGGTTCGTCTTGCTCGGCGGCGAGCTTGACGGCGCGATCCAACAAGTTCATTTGGTTGATGAACAAATCTCTGAAGACGCCGGAGCAGTTGACGACGACGTCAATTCTCGGTCGGCCGAGTTCTTCCAACGGAATCAATTCCAATTTGTTGACTCTGCCCAAAGCATCCGGGACCGGGTTGACACCAACGATCAACATGACTTGCGCCAAAGACTCACCGTACGTCTTGATGTTGTCGGTACCCCACAAGACCAAAGCGATGGACTCCGGGTAGACGCCGTTGTTCTCGACGCGTTGACGTTCAATCAAACGGTCGACGACAACCTTCGCGGAAGCAACCGCGGCACCAGTCGGGATCGCTTGCGGATCCAAGGCGTGGATGTTCTTACCCGTCGGCAAAACCTTCGGGTTACGAATCGGATCCCCGCCCGGGCCCGGCAAGACGTACCTGCCGTCCAAAGCTTCCGCCAAGGAACCGAGCTCGTTGTCCTTGACAACTTGCTCCAAGCAAAATCTGAGGTAGTCAAACAACGTGCGCATTTTGCTGTTGTCAACCTTTTCGAACTTGGTGCCCTTCAAGGCATCGCCCCACGGCAACGCGACGGAGGCATCGCCAAACATTTTGCCGAGTTGGCCGAGCGCGTTAGCCGCGACTCTTCCAGTCGGGTCAGCCGCGTTCTTGACAAACGAACCGACGCAATCTCTGGACGCAAACGTGATGTCTTGCAACATTTGGACGTATTCCAATTCACCGGCATCGTTTCTGCGGTAGATGTTTTCGATATCTTCGCCGATAGCTTGTGCCAACAATTGCGGCATACCGATGATGCCGTCTTCCTCGCGGTCGATGCCGGCAATGTTGACCAAAGTCGCAACCGCTTCCTCCGCGGACGGCGGGCAACCGACGACGTGCAAACCGCACGGCAACAATCTCGATTCAATCTCCATGATCTTCCCGTACACTTTACCGACGATCAAGTCTCTGAATTCTTGCTCAAATTCAGCAGCGTCAGCGTCCGCGGACGGAATCTCCTTGATGTCCTTGTCCAAGTTGCACGTGATTGCCGTGGTAATGATGGTGTTCACGATGGACGGGCCACGACCAGAATCTTTCAAAGTTTGGTACGAGGCAATTAATTCCTTCAATTCTTTCAATCCTTTGTACAAGCCAGCGTTTTCAGCCGGCGGCGTGAGGTAGGAGATGGTGTTGGCGTACGAACGTCTCTTGGCGATGGTCGCTTCCGAAGGGTTGTTCGCGGCGTAGTAGTAAATGTTCGGCGTGGAACCAATCAACAAGTCCGGGTAGCAGACGCCAGACATACCGACTTGTTTCCCCGGCATAAACTCCAGAGAGCCGTGGGTACCAAAGTGCAAGACGGCATCCGCTTTGAAGATTTTCTGGATGTACGTGTAATACGCGGCGAAGCCGTGGTGCGGCGACGCAGACTTGGAGAACAACAATCGCATGGGATCGCCTTCGTAGCCAAAGGTCGGTTGGACACCGATAAAGACGTTACCAAACTTCTTGCCGTACACAAGCATGTTTTGGCCGTCGGTGTTCAAATTCCCAGGCGGCGGGCCCCAATTTTCGTGGAGTTCCGTTTCGTAGTCGCACAACTTCTTGTACTCAGTCACCGGCATTCTGTATTCGACGTTCAAGTCCGGCGACTGGAATTGCGCTTCCTTGTCGTTCAAGACGGAATTGATCAAGTCCATTTCGTTGTCCGGACAGTCACCGATGTTGTAACCTCTCTTCTTCAAGTCTTGCAAGACTCTGAAGATGGAACCAAAGACGTTCAAGTACGCGGCGGTACCGACGTTCCCTTTGTCCGGCGGAAACGAAAACACGGTGATAGCCAAGTTCTTTTGCGCGTTCTTCTTGCGTCTCAACGAGGCCCACTTGATGGCTCTGTCCGCGATTTGCGACGAGCGATCTTCCAAAGCGTGGGATTTACCAGACTTGGAGTCTCTGCCGGAAAAGATGATCGGTTCCAAACCACCGTCCAACTCCGGAAGCGCGACTTGCAACGCGACTTGCACCGGGTGCAAACCGAGCGTAGAGTCTTTCCACTCCTCGGTCGTTTGGAAGGACAACGGCACGGTAACCATGTACGGCACGTCCAACTTCTTCAACGACTCGATCGCTTTCGGGTGATCTTGTCTGGCCGGGCCACCAACCAAGGCGAAACCAGTCAAGGACAACACGGTGTCGACCAAAGCGCCTTTGGTGATCGGATCAAAAAAGAAGCGATCCACGGGCACGGAGAAGTCCAAGCCGCCGGCAAAGACCGGGACAACCTTGGCACCTCTCGCTTCCAAGTCCATGACCATACCGTCGTAGTGACCGGCATCACCGGTGACCAAGTGCGATCTTTGGAGAACGACGCCAATAACCGGCGCGTCCTTCTTGAACTTGAGGTCCTTTCTGGTATCGTACCAGTTCAAGTACTCCTTGACGTCTTCGAACATGGTCGGCGCCATCGGGTGCCAGATACCGATATCCGGAAACGTCACCGGCTCTGCAACTTCCCCGACGTCGACTCCGGCTAACTCCGGAACGTACGCCTTGGAGATCATCAACAAGAAGTTCTCCAAGTTTTCCGAGGAGCCGCCCAACCAGTATTGCAAAGAGTTCATAAAGTTTCTCGCATCCGCCGCCTTATCGCTCGGCAAATACTTCAAAACCTTCGGCAAAGTTCGGACCAACTTCAACATGCCCTCTTCGAAACCACCGGATTCCTTCTTCTTTCTCATGAAAGAAGCGATCGCGGACTTGGACTGACCCAACTGCGCCATGGAAAACGTACCCAACTTGTTCAATCGCATGACCGCCGGCATGGACGGGAAGACCACGCACGCGTCCAAAGAGTCTCTCAACGGCGCGACGATATCCACAATCTTTTCCGCCAATTCTTCGATAAAGATCAAAGAACCGATGAAAACATTCGCGTTCTCCACGTCAGTTTTGAACTGATTCAAGTTATCCTCGTTTCTCAATTCTTCCAACAAGTAACCGGAGACTTGAACGCAGACGTTTTTGTTCGTCGCGTTGATTTGCTTCACCGCGGCGGACAAGGAAGACTGATATTGCGATTCCAAAACCACGTACACCATCTTCACGACGGTTCTCCCGTTCGCTTCCGGAATAATCGTGCGAATCCCCGGGTCGACGTTCGTGAACATTCCTTTCGAGCTGCTGTCCGCATCCGCCAACAACTTGTCCTCCTCGGATTTCGACCCCGCTTTTTTCAAAGGCCCGTTTGGTGGAGAGATGACTGCTTTGGTGACCACCAGTCTTTGGCTTTGTTTCGCAGTAGTCTTCGCGCGTAAGCTCTGTTGTTTTTAGTGTTTTTAATGTTGTTTCGAAAAGACAGCAAAAGTAAAGAAGAGAGATGATGATTGCGGTCAGTTTGATGCTCGGATGATACTACTAATACTAAACGCGAGAGCGAGTCGTGTGAAAAGTGCTTCCCAAAGATATCTGATCTTTCCCGAAAATGTATGACGTCGACTTCTTCATCGTCCACCCAACATCGCGCTCTTTTTCTCAGTAAACGCGCGTAAAATCTACGATCCGAGAACCAAACGCGAGATCAAGAAAAGGGTGTTCATTCTCGTTCAAAAAGATCTTCGTTCATATCGCGAGATGTCTCCTCTTCGGCGTAAAAGAATGCGTTTTGTAGCCCCTTTTCCTCGCTTTTGGGACGAGAGTTTTCCTCTCGTTTACAGGGAAAGATGATAAAATTTTACAGAGAAAATTATCTCTCTCCGTCCCTTTCCGTACGTCGCGCGCGCACGTACGAAAGAATAAAAAACGAAAGAACGCGGACTAAAGAACACAGCCTATATAGCTTACGTACCTTGTGCAAAGCGACTTTGCTCCCGAGCGCTGCCGCTGTCAAAGAAGAGGCTGCCATCGTGATGAAATGATGTTCTGTAAAAGTGAGGAAAGAAGAGAGAGACTTCTGCGCTGTGCTTTCATCTCATCTCTCCAGTGGGTGGAAAAGATTTTTTTTTCGTGGTCCGACAGAAGACCAAAAGGAGATCTTTTTTTGATGAGCTTTTCACCCGAAAGAGAGGAAACACCTTTTTGCATTTTTTTCACGCAAAAGTGTAAATAACATTTTCTCGTACAACAAAACCACTCTTCTTTCTTGGGACACAGATTTTGACTTGTTTTTTGTTCTGTGTTTGTGTGTGTGCGTGTGCATATATATAGAGAGCAGTAGCGGAGGAAGCAGAGAGAGAGAGTACGAGAGATACAGACGATTACTTTTATATCTTTGGGTTTCTTTCTTCTTCTTGGTCTTCTTCATTTCATCGCAGAAGAGTAAATAGTAAAAAATCATATCATGGGTGCCATCTCGGTCCTTCTCCGCCATCCGTTCGATGTGTTTCCTCTACTCAAGGTGAAAAAAATGGCCGACACGGCGAAGAAACTCCCGAAAGAGGAAAACTTGGCGTTTTGTTACGACATGTTGAACAAAGTGTCGCGGTCGTTCGCGATTGTCATTCAACAGCTCGACGAGGAGTTAAGAGACGCGGTGTGCATCTTCTATCTGGTTTTACGAGCGTTGGATACGATCGAGGACGACATGGCGATTGACAACGCGGAGAAAGTACCGCAGCTTTTGAAGTTTCACGAGGACATATACGATCCGGAATATAATCACTTAACGTGCGGGGAGAAACATTACAAGACGTTGATGGTAGAATATCCGAAAGTTACGAACGTTTTCTTACGATTGAAGAAGCCGTATAAAGACGTCATCGCAGGCATCACGAGACGCATGGGAAAAGGGATGGCGGATTTCATCGAGAGCGAAGTGAACACGTTGAAAGACTGGGACGTGTATTGCCATTACGTCGCCGGGTTAGTTGGGATTGGTCTGTCCGATTTATGGGCCGGATCAAAGTTGGAAGAGAAGAAGTTCAAGACTGAAATGGAGGATTTAAGCAACGCCATGGGGTTGTTTTTACAAAAGACGAACATCGTGAGAGATTATTTGGAGGACATACAAGAGATTCCGAGACCGAGAATGTTTTGGCCGCGAGTGGTGTGGGGAAAATACGCGACGAGCTTGGACGATTTGCAATACAAGAAGAATCGAGCGAACGCGGTGCATTGTTTGAACGAGTTGATTACGAACGCGCTGACGCACGCGTGCGACTCGTTAGAGTACATGAGCCGAGTAAAAACGCCGTCTATTTTTCGATTTTGCGCGATTCCGCAGGTTATGGCTATAGCGACATTAGCGGAGTGTTACGATAACGGGAAAGTGTTTGAAGGCGTGGTTAAAATCCGAAGAGGCTTATCGGCTCGCATCATGTTATCGTCCAACGACACGTATCAAATCGGGCAAGGTTTCAAACACTTTGTGAAGATTTTGAAGAACAAAGTGCGAAAAGAAGACCCGAACCGTAAGGAAACCATGCGATTATGCGATTTGGCCACGGAGAAAGCGCAAGAGATGATCGATTCGAGCGACCGAGGGAAACTGGAAAAGTTACGAAACGCGAATAACGACCAACCGTTGTCCATGGGCGTAAAAGTTGGTTTGTTGACGTTATTCGGCGGGTACGCCGCGTACGCGTTCAACTTGGAACAAATGCGCGAGAGCATGGGATTGAACCCGAAAAACGGCGCTCGTTGGGTGGACCAAATGCAACAGGTCTTTGCCGTCATGGGTGTTTTGTTTGTGATGTTTTTGATGTACTCCACGCGGCGCACTCGGCGGTGATGGACTATCATCCCGGAGCGTCGAGACCAAAGAGCGAAAGAGAAGACTCGTATACTAATAGAGAAAGAGAAAGAGAGAACAAAAACTATGACAACACGAAAAAACAAACTCACCGCACTCACATTAAATATGTTATCGTTACGTTCGCGCGCTCGTAATCGTTCTGTCTCGTTAAAAGGATTCCTCGAGAGTTTGCGCGAATATTATCTTGCGAATCAAAAGTTTTCTCTGTTTTGCTTTTCTTCACATTTTCCTCTCTGTGGGATACGTGTAAAAGCGCCCCAAATATGCGCGCACACGTCGTTTACTCCCTCCTCTTCGTCATCGTCCTCGCTGTTTTTAGCGGCGGCTTTTGTTTCGAGAGTATTACCACCACCACCACGACCGTCTCGACGGCTTTGAAGCAGCGGGGAAGCGGACGACGACGACGATATCTGTTGGAAGAAAAACCAACGGAATCGGACGCAAACATCCATCTTCACCGGTCGCTGTTTATACCACCGAAAGAAGGCGAAGAAGAAGAACAAAAAGGAGAAAAAGAAAGCGAGGGACCCGGCGTTTCTCCCGAAACTCCGAAGTCTGAAGATGAATGGCGCGGCGCGGAAACGAAAACGCTTTCGAACTTGCTCGAGTTGGAGCAAAAGTATAGTCAGAAAATGTCTGAGTTTCGAGAACAGAAAGGAGGAGGCTTGTCGTTGGCGGATCTCGATCGAATCGGAGACGAGTATCGAGCGGCGTCGAGGGCACACCACGAAGAGTTGGAACGGGCGAAGAGCATGCTAGGAAAGGAGGGCGGTGATAGAGATAATGGTGACGGTAGACGTAGTGATAGTGATAATACGATCCTTCGTAATGACGAAAACATCGACGTGAACGACCGGGCGACTCGCGAGCGATTTTTTAAAGCTCGAGCGAGGAAAGAGGACGACGAGTTGATCGTTTTCGCAGTTGGTGACACGAGAGATCACCGAAGAGTGACGAAAGATCCGGCGATTGCGACGATTAGTACCGATTTCGTCGCCAACGTGGCGTTGAATTTGAAAGCGATGGGCATCGAACATTACGTAGTCGTGGCGAGTTCGAAAGAGTTGTGCGAGACGTTGAAAACGAGATACGCGGAAGTGTTCGGGGAATACGGGTCGTGCGGGTTCTCTACCGCGTATACCGAGAACGCGCAGCAGCTGGAAAAGTGGAACTTAAAAGTAGGCGATATGTTTTTACTCTGGATGCAACAGTGGTTGTTCGTCTCGCACGCGATGGAGTATGGTTATAGCGTCATGAGAGTCGATTCAGACGTCGTATTTTTAGAAGACCCGTATAAGATTATAAACGGGCCTTTGATGTCTCCGTTTCGGGTGATTTCGCAGACGGATTTGTTCGCCGCGAATACGCGTCCAAAGTGCGATAGGAAAGTTGACAAAGCGACATTGACGGAGGAACGAAAGCGGTACTCCGCGGCTCTCGGAAACGATATCGTTTTGTGCGACGACGCGGTACCAAACGCGCTCTTAAACATTGGGTTGATTTACTTTCGTAAGTCGACTTTAATGCCGCACAAAGAGACGGCGCTGTACGATTTTTTCGTGAAATTGAACGGAAAGTTTCAAAGCATTTTGGAAGATCAAAACGCCGACGGGAACGCCGAACGATTGCTCGATCAACCAATCTTTCGCGACGTTATGAACCAATTCTTCGTCGGAAGCTTTAAAGTTGCCACCGCTGGAGATGGTATGACATCGATGTACCAACACAACGCGTGTCCTCACGACGACGCGAATGAGTGCGAAATCATTCAAAAGGAAAGAAAAGTAACCGCTCTTTCGTTCGTTGAAATCTCGAAACAGCCGAGAAACCTCGGCGACGCCATCGTTCCGGAACTCGTTTTGGGTGCTCCGGATTGGTTTTTTGGACGCGGTTGTCTTCGCGGCGTCGCGGATGGTACGAAAACCGTCCGCTCTATTCGCGATATGATGACAAAAGCTAACTTAGACAAATCCGAATATCCTATTGGAAAGGACACGTGCCCGGCGAATCCGCGCGCCGGAGCGAGTATGAGAGCGCCGGGAAAAGCCGCGAGAGGTGGTGGATTAGTCGCCGTCCACGCCGTATACAGCAAAGCAAAGAAACGTGTCGACGCGATGCGCGCGTTAGGATGGTGGCGCTTGGACGAAGACTCTACAACGACTCAAAATGACGACGACGCGTGCGAAAACAACTCGGATAGCGCGAACGGCATCCTCTTCACGCACACGTACTTTCGCCAAAACGAAATCGGGTATAAAGCGTTCGTTTGTGCTGGAAAACCGAAAACGGTCGGGCAGTGCGCCTGTTGCTCCGGCGTTCCCGAAATCACTTTGGAAAAGGAGTTGAAGTTCATAGAATACGCCGCGGACGACCAAATACACCCGGTCGGGAATACGGAAAAGTTACAAAGAGTCGCGCACGGATGCGGCGCTTTGGACGATTTCAACGGGGGTTGGAACGAGTTTTGGAACTAATAGAAGAAGATAGCAGCAAACAGTATGTACACGTACACGTATTAATAGCAACGCAAAATAAACTAACGCAACGACCACCGCAAAAACAAAGCGAGAGACGACGAAGCTTCTCTAATCGTATCCGTCCATTTTATCCGTCAACTCGCTCGCTTTATTCGCGCCTTCGATCCCTTTCGTCCACAAAATCGCGCTCAACGGGAACCCCGTAACGATGAACCACCCTAAAATTGGTTTGTACATCCCACTCGTCGCTTCCACGACGCCGAAAATTGGTTTCGAAAACGTCCACTCGAACACGCTCCCAGTCGCGGCGAGTAACGTGATCAGACTTCCCAAAAGGAACACAGGCCACGGGAACTCGCCTGATTCTTTCGAAAGTTTCTTTTCCATCTCTCGTCGCTCCCAAGGGGGGATGTCTTCTTTCTCCTCTTCTTTAATACTCTCCTTGCCATCATCCATCGTTGCCATCATCGGGGCTAAAAATTGACGGGGATATCTTTGAAACGTCATCGCATTTCTTTTCATCGAAGACAAAGAAGAAGAA
>Ga0115000_10005653_pt1 | contig 9989 bp, 10 predicted proteins | sample ArcticOcean_MG_C_6_FD_89690 | JGI IMG/M metagenome (GOLD analysis project Ga0115000, IMG submission 89690) | Marine microbial communities from western Arctic Ocean - ArcticOcean_MG_CB8_128 | ecosystem: Environmental > Aquatic > Marine > Oceanic | place: Arctic Ocean: Canada Basin | collected...
ATTGGCCATTATGCATATCCATTCAGCCACAGTTTCAAAATTAACGTTTCATATTGAAGAGGCCAAAAAGGCCATCAACGTCAGGCTAAAGCAACTCAAGATTATTGCTCAACAGAATGCCGCGAATGAGAATTCTAAGAGGAAAAAAAGATGAGTTCAATAAAAATGGAGGAAAATTCCCCTTACCATATATCAAACCGCACTATTCAGGTTATCGATGTTATTGAAGCTTGGTACTTAAAGTTCCATATTGCCAGCGTTATTAAGCATATAGCTAGAGCAGATCAGTCCAGCTGTGAACGTGAAGAGCTTGAGAAGGCTCTTTGGTATTTAAACCGTTTTATTAATATCCCTGTAGATGAAGAAAAAGATTACCAATTTTATCCAACTTATCCTTTAGAAACGCCCATGAGTGATGATAGTGAATTCGTCTATATACCGAAGAAATTTACTGTTGAGGAAATTTCCAAGGATTGGAAATTAGATAAAGATTTGAAAAAAGCACTTAACTCTCTTTATGAAAATGCTCTACTTCCCAGCAATGCTTCCCTCAAAGAAGCAGGGGAATATATAAAAAATAAAATTAGAAACCTAACCCTTAACCAACAAAACAAAGGAAACTGATTATGAAATATTTAAAGAAGGTGACTTGTTTGGCGGCTGGCCTTGCCGGCACCCTTGGCACAATGGATTGTTTTGCAACTGCATTGGATATTGTAAGACCTATCGAAAGCAAGGCAACAGAGCTTAATGGCATTATTGTGTGGGGGTTTTGGATTCTTGTTGGTGTTGTCCTTGGTTATCGAATTTTAATGATTTCGATAGGGGACGAAAACAACAGAATGAAGCACATGAAAGCAATAGGTTGGCTTTCTGGTGGTGCAATTGCTATTGCGTCAATTGCTAAAATTATTCTGTGGTTAAAGGGGGGGTAGGTCAATGGAACCGGATGTTTTGAAAAGTGTAATTTATCCTAAGCTGATTCTAAAAATACCAGCAGAATGCTTATTTCTCTGGGTAATTTGTGTTGGATTACTTGGTTGTAGCGTGTTTACACTTTTTGTTTTTGATATTCCATTTGGGGGCATTGTGTCCCTTGGTGTTTATTATTACTTTTGGCAGAAAACTGAAAAAAATCCCTACTTTTTAAGTGAAAAGAAAGCCTTAAGATTTCATCCGATTCCTAAAAATATTCATAAAACGACTGGGAGATATTATAGTGCTTAGTGTTGCTTTACCAATTTCCATAGGGGTTTCTGTTGCAGCTCTTTCTGCCGCTGGAGCTTGCTTGTCTATTGAACGTTTAAGGAAATATTTGAATCCAGATATTCAACAGACTTACTTAAGCGACACTTTGGATTTTCATGAACTTCATGAGGATGGCCTGACTTTGGTTGGTCGAGAGGGCTCTTTGACACGCACTTTCATCTTGGAGGGTATGGACTATGGGCTTTGCAAAGAAGAAGACATTATTAAACTCCTTAAGAGGAGGGGGTTGTTTTTAGATAAAGTCATTGCAAAAGAATCCGTTTATTTTCGGGTCATCACGCGGCGTGTTCCCTTAGAAGCACGCTATGATGGTCATTATGATAATGTTTATCTTCAAAAAATTCACGACAAGTGGCAATCACAATTTAAAAAAATATATCGCTATGAACACTACGTCATTTTAAGTATGAATCCATCATTTAGTGCTAAAAATCTCGTTACTCTCGGAAAGAAAAGTCCTGTTGAGAAAGGAAAATTTGATGAGCTATGTGATCGAGTAAAGAGTTCTCTCGCCCCCTTTGGGGTTAAATCTCTTTCAGGAGGAACAGGTGATAAAAGCCCTCTTTTGTCTTTTTGGTCCTCTCTCATAAATAGTAAAGAAAAAGAAATTAGCTGTGTTAGCCATGATTTAGCAGAGCATATGGCACTTTCCTCCGTAGAATTTGATTGGAAAAAAGGAAGAATACATTTCTTCGATGGGGTCTCTCGGCGCATTGGGGTTATTTTATCCACGCAAAACTGGGGCGATCAAACGACATCTAAGTTTTTTAGGGAACTCCTCCGTATAGAGGGTGAAATCACATTTTTGCACCTTGTTAAAGGTGTTCCAAAGCAAAAAGCCCTTGATGTTTTAAGGGATAAAGAAAGGGATGGATCAGGTGTTTTTTCTCCCTTGACGGATAATGCGGCTCACGAAGTTGAAACGGCCCGTCAGATTCTTCAAGATGACGCTGGTAGTATGCATTCCTATCAGTTCTCTATGATTATTGTGGCAGACTCCGAAGAAGAGCTATTGCCTCTCATTGCAGAGGCCGATGAAACCTTTTCATCTTATGGGGCCGAGTGCGTTGTTGAAACACAAGCTATAGAATACATCTGGCGAAGTCAATTTCCAGGCCATGAAACTTTCGTTAGAAAGAGCACCTTATTTTCCAGTAATCTCTCTCATATTTTTACTTTTGATAAAGAGCCACAGGGGACGATTAATAGTGATTGGGGAAAGGGGCCCTTGAGAAACTTTAAGACCATTAATGGCGGGGCTTTTCCTTTGAACCTTCATGTTTCTGACAAAGAAGATGCTGTTGCTCATACTTTAATTATTGCTCCTATCGGCTCTGGCAAGACAATGTTATCACAACACTTAATGGCTGGGGCACTCCGTCATCCTGATTTAAGAGCTTATATTTTCGATCGATATAATGGAACGCGTATTTTTACGGAATCCTGTGGGGGAGAATATATCGATATGTCTAAAAAGAGCGGTGTGAAACTGAACCCGTTTCTTGTGGAAAATAGCGTTGTAAACCAATCTCAAATCAGAGACCTTCTAAAATTGATGAGCAACGTAGAGGATGTGCCTACGTCTGAGATTAACTCAATCGTAGATATGCTTTTGAACCTTGAGCCTAGCAAACGTCTTTTAAAGAATATTTCTTCTTCTCTTTTGAAAAAAGACGGTGTGTTGACAGAACCCTTAGAAAACTGGGCCACTGGATCACATTCTCATTGGTTTAACGGTGAGATGGATGGCAAGGCTTATGACAGCCTTGATTTAGAATCTAAAAGACTCATTGGTTTTGAAATGACAGACATTTTAAAACAACAGGATATTGTTGCTCCTCTTGTGTTCTCTATTATGGAGCGCATTCTTTCTGTTATCAGGTCGAATCGATGCCCCTCTTGGGTGTTTATTGATGAAGCCGCCGCCATGTTAAAAGTGCCTTATTTTCGTAACTATGTTGAAATGCTTTTGCTTGAAATGCGCAAATTACGTGGTGCTGTGAGTCTTTGTTTTCAAGATGCGAGCAGTTTGCAAAAGACAGGAATAGCTCAAATTATTCTTGGACAATGCCAAACAAAATTAATCTTCCCTAATCCTTCTGCAAAGCGAGAAGACTATGACGGCTTTGATCTCAACGATTCTGAGTGGGATTATATTATGGGAAATAATGATATCGCAAAGGAGCTTGATCATACTGTTCTTCTTAAAAAGCCAAATGAATCGGCGATTCTTAATATCGATCTTTCTCCCCTTGGTTCGTTGATGAACCTTTATTTATCAGGGAAGGATCGTGTAATCACTATGAAAAACATTCAAAAAACAGGAGGAGACCAATGGGTCGATACATATTTAAAAGCTTAATTGTTTTAGTCACTTTTCTTTATTCTAATGCTGGAAAAACAACCTTCCATGACCCTTTATCTTTTGCGCAAAACTTGGCGGCACAAGGAGAAAATGCGGCAAAATATGGAGAAATGATCAAATCTGGTGCTGAGCAACTTGAACAGGCTAAGAAAATAGCTAGTACGGCTAGTGAGACCTTGAATACAGCTAACCAAGCCGTTTCAAAGCTTCAAACCATGAACTCTGTACTGGGTTCCCCTTTAAAAGACAGTGTTTTACAACGCTTTGCAGGTCTTAAGAGCCTGAGTCAGAGTTATGGCGGTTTCCTAGGGGCTATGGGAAGTGACAATGGAGATCGATTACAATCTCTCAATGGGTTTTCCAACAGAGAATTTGCTACAGAGGACCAAAGTCGTCTTCTTGCAGGAAAGGATTATTTTAAAAGACAATTCTTTCCTGAAAATTCTCGGACAATTGATTTAGACAAAGCAAGGTCTATAAAGCTCTCTCGTGAATATGCTGCTAAGGATACGGTTTTAACGTCTCTTGCTGTGTCTAAACAACATAAGGAAGATTTATCGAAGGACCATAATGATCTTATGTTGATATCTCGTTCGGGAGAGGAATCTTCAACAGTCAATCACCAAACTCGCACGCAAACAAAACTTTTAGAGCGTATTGCTCAAAGCTTAGAAAAAATCATTTTGCTTCAATCGCAACAACTAGAATTTATGGCCAAAACATATATCGGTGATAGAGACGTTGCTATTGGTCAACTTCAAGAGAAAACAAACTAGGAGAAGAAACATGATTCAATCGGATATCAGCACCAAAATTTTTAAAACCCTTGAGAAATTTTTATTTGACTATGGAAGTAGCGTCTTTGAAAAAACGGCTGCTGTTTTCCTAGGGCTTTTCCTAGCGTTTTATACGCTTAAGATAACGTGGGATATTGCAAATAAGAGCCTTTTTAAGCATGACATGAAGCTTGAAGACCTTTTCAAGCCTATCATTATTATTTCATTTTTATCTGCCCTTTTAACCACATCTTACCTTATGGAAACATGGATCGTTTTGCCGTTTTATAATTTATCTATTCATCTGGCGACAATTACAGCCTCTCTTACAAATAGCCTTTCTTATCCAGCCTCTATTTCAGATATGCTTCATCTTGTTGATCTACGGTTGAATGAAGTTGTTTTTGTCCCTTGTGATGCTGTTTCAAAACTAATTGGTTGGAAGAACATGTATCTCCATGTTGGTATTTGGATCATTCAAGGACTTTATGTTTTCGTTTGGTTTTTGTTTTTAGCTTTAATGGTTGAAGCCTTGTTTAGGTTTATGACATTTTTTGCCATATCTCCCTTATTAGTTTGTTCTTTGTTTTTTCCTCAAAGTAAGCAAATTGGCCTTGCTGGATTTAGATCATTACTGCACGGTGTTTTAAGTTTTTTTATGGCCGGCGTTGCGATGGGTATGACGATTGCAGTTATCGGTGTTAATCAAGATTTGTTCGTTGTTAATGGAACACTGTCTGCTGATTGGGTTTTCGGTGAACAATACTTCACCCTTATTCTGATTGCTCTGGTGTCTATATCCTTCCATTTAAAAGCCCCTAAAATTGCAGCTAACCTTGCAAATATTGATGACGGTCCGGGAGCGGCAGCGACAGTTGCTGGTCTTGGAACGGCGGCTGTAATGGCTGGTAAGGGTGCAATGATGGGTGCAGCTGGAAAAGCAGTAGGTCTAGCTGGAAAAGCAGCAGGTCTAGGTGGAAGGGGTCTGGTGGCAGGGGCAAAAGGCCTTCATGGTCTGACCTCCTTGACATCAGGAAGAGATTTATATAGCAGAATGACGGGAAAATAATTATGAAGAATCTTATGTTAATCACAACTTTTATAACAATTTCTGGAGTCCTTTCAGGATGCCAGAGTACTCAAAGCAATGAACCGTCTGCTTTAGCAACCGATGCGTTTCAAAAAAGTAAATGTCTCAACTGTACCCTTGAGCCTTTTTATGTTGATGGCCAATGGCTGGAAAGGAGATAATCAATGAGTAGCATCGCAAGAGAAGTTTCAACTTTTAATACCTATAAATCATACCAGCATATGGTGAGGGTGTTGATGCTCATTTGCATCGGTCTTTTTTTGGTTTGTCTTGGTTTATCATCTGCCCTTGTGGTGACGATTCCCCTGAAAGAAATTCGTCCAATGATTTTGACACTTTCCGATCAGAAAAATCAGGTGCTTCGGGTTGAACCCATAGAAAAAAATGTGAAAGGCATTCAACTCATCACAGAGAAACTCGCTATGCGTTATGTTGAGCTTCGAGAAACTTTTGATTTTGTAACAGATAATGAACGCTATGTTGAGCTTCAAAATTTAAGTTCTTCTACGCTTTTTGAAGCTTATTGGCAAATGATAAAACCTGAGAACCCAAAGTCTCCAAGAAAGAAATTTCTAGAAAATAAGCTCACGCGAAGCGTGCACATTAAGAACTGTATTTCTTTAGCACCATCAGCTGCAAATACCTATCGAATTGAATGGGAGTCCATTGATTGTCGTGAGGGTCAGGAGGTGGATCGTAAACAGTGGATTAGCACTATGGCTTTCCGGTTTGAAGAGCGCGAGGTGCGCTATGAAGATCAATATATTAATCCTCTTGGTTTAATGGTGACCAATTATACAATTTCAAAGAAGGAATCCTAAAAATGAGACATTTTAACCTTATTCTTTGTGCACCCCTTTTAACATCTTTTGCGTGTGCCACAACACCTCAAATCTCGGCCATGGAGCAAAACCCCGATGTGGAGAAGCAAGCATCGGGCGATTACGATATCTTGAACCGCCAAGAATCTTACCCTTTAGGGTCTATTCAAAAGGCATGGAGCCGATCCGAAGGTTCAGAAGGGATTTATAACGTTATCTATCGCCCAAGCGAAGTGATTAAGTTTCGCGTGCGGGAGTTTATGACCACCACCATTGTGTTTCCAAAATGGGAGCGGATTGCTGAAAAAATAGTAGGTGACACTTCGTCTTATGAGGTCAACATCATTAAAGACAATATCATTTCCGTTAAATCAAAAGACAATATTGGAATAGATTCCACCATTACGTTGATTGGGGAAAGTGGCCGTGTTTATTCCTTTTATGTAAGGACAGAAGGCTACAACTCTAACAACGTTTCCGATGTGACTGTTTATGTGAAAGTTCCCTATAGCGGTGCTGATCCAGCTCTCCCTTTAAAGGCTGAAAAGAAACCCGATGACTATTTGCAAGATGCTTATTTTGATCCCTCAAAGATTAACTTTAGCTTTTCCATGTCAGGGGATAAATCCATTGCCCCAGAGCGGGTTTATAGCGATGGGATTAGAACATGGTTTGATTTTGGCAAGCTCATTCATCAACAGAATTTACCAACGGTTTATAAGTTGGAGGACGGTGTTGATACGCCCATCAATACCTCGAGGGATGGTACAAAAATTGTAGCCCAAGCGGCAGGATCATTTGCTCTAAAGCATGGTCAAAAAACTGTCTGTGTTTTGCCAACAGGTAAAGAGGCTGCTCGATGAAGAAGCTTCTCCTCTCTCTTGCTCTTTTGTTGACGGCTTGCCAAGAAGAAGAGGTTGCGCCAAAGCAGCCTTCTGTTCAAACAATTGATGATGACTTTTATAGGCTTAAAGAAATTCCCAAGGCAGAGGCAATCATTGAAGAGCCTGAATATATCGCAGAGCCAGAACCTGTTGTTGTACCAGAGGTTGAGTTTCCTGATCCCCGCCCTTTGTTGAGAGAGAAGAAAGCTCGTGAATTGAGGGGAAGACGTGCTTATCAAGTTCGTCTGCATAATGCCCGTTCTGTTCCTCAAGAAAAGGAAGAACCCGAAGAGTGGCAGTTGGAGGAAGAGGATTACCAGCAAGGCGAAACAACCTTTAAACAAGACCTCTCCACCTTACCCGTAGACAGAAGCCGTATCCTAACGGCTGATATGCGGATTCCTGCAATCCTTGAGGATTCCGTTAATACGCAAACTCCTGGACGATTAATTGCCATCATTGATAAGGATATTTATAGTCCTAATGGGAAAAAAATTCTCTTACCTGCTTATTCAAAAATTATTTGTTCTTATGCAAAGCTTGAAGATACTCATACGAGCCGTTTGTCCTGTAAATGTGATCGGATTATACGTCCTGACGGCTTAAGTATTGCCCTGACTAATGCCAAGGTAGCAGACCAAATGGGGCGAAACGGCATGGTGGGAGATTTAGACCAACGGAACGTTGAGCGTTATGGTGGTACCTTTGGAGTGTCAATTATATCTGCCTTGGCTCAAGCCTCAACCAATCTTAATAAGCAAGAAGCCTTTGCCAATGCGACCAACCAGCTTTCCAACAACCTTGGGAAGGTGACAGAAAAAATACTAGATCAAAATATTGACGTGATGCCTATTCTGACCATTCCCCAAGGGGCTCGCCTTCAAATTATTCCCGAGAACGATATTGTCTTTAAAAAACCACAAAGGATTTCCCATGAAAAAAAATAAAATAGCTTTCTATCTCATAACGTCTTTGTTCTTTCCTTTGGCTGTTTTAGCCAAGGCCCAAGAACCTGTTAAAACATTTAAGCTCATTGAGTCTTTAAATCTATCTCAAGTGGAGGAGGCTATTCAAGCGGATCATCCCGACCTTATGAAAAAGGATAAGAAGCTTCATATTGTGGGCCGTCAACGATCCTCTTCTATTGATTCTAAGACAAAGGTTCTTCAAGTGGTTTGGACAGGGATTCAAAATGAGAAGAACCAACATGCTGCTTTTGATAAGCCTTTTATTACGGTGGTTCAAGCTGGACAAGATGATTTGCCCAAAGACTTAGAGTTGCCCTTTGAAGGAGATATTAAGCAAATTGACGTTGCCTATAAGAAACTAAAGGCTGGGAAGGTGGATACAACAAAGGAAATGACCGCTTCTAATCCTGAATCCAATAGCCGCCGCGTTAATGATTCTGATCCAGCTAAGGCGGGTTTGGATGCTAACGGTAATCCTATAGGAGGATTACAATCAAAGATTGGCCTTGGAAAAGGTGGAATCCTAGCAGGAGCTGCCAATCAAGGAGAAGGGATTTCAAAAACTTCTGGGAAAGACTCTGATAAAAAAGGAGGGAGCAAAACAGCCTCATGTTCCAGTGGATCATCTGCTAGTGGGAACAGGGGCGGTTATGGCTCAGGTGCTTCAAATGGATCAATGGGAGCCAATACGTCTGGTTCTATTCCAGCTTTTCAACCTGCCTCTTCTAATACTAGTAATTCAAGAAATGCCAACGCTGCAACACAAGATAATAAGACAGTTGTGGTTGAGGACTGCGATCCTCGTATAGATGAAACTCAGGATCGTGTTTATTTACAAACCTGCACGATTAATAAAACCAATGGCGCGGAAACCAGCCGAGGGCAATGTGAAGATAGTTTGAGATCGTTCGAGTTGAAGAAAGACTATAATGGCGAAGGGTGCGTTGATTATGTAAACCATGCTGAGAAGAAAGCTTATGATCGTTATCGAAAATATTGGGTTAATCATAAAGGGGAGCGTCATTATGTGGGGGAGACTCTCTATGTGGAAGATGATAAGCCTCGTCCTTTCATTGATGAAAAAGGAAATTGTCTTGCTCATATAGACCTAGAATCCATGCGTGCCCATCCTCAAGTTGAAACCGTTTATTATGGCCGTGGTAATGCACGGGTTGTGGTTTCCGCCTGTCATAAGGACTTGAGTTTAAGCCCCGTCCAAATTGAAGAAACAACTCAAGGCTGTGAACCTCTTCATAACCTAGAGGCTAAAACATCAACGGAACGAAAGCGCGGTGTTTATCACCTTGGAGATGCTGAGTACCAAGCTTTTGCCTGTCGTAATTCTGGTGATCCACTGCCCCATGACTTTGATATCTCTTCTCCCTGTAAGGGCGTTAAGAACATGTGCACAAAGGAGATCATGCCCATGGGTAAACGTTTTGTCACGTTAAGGGACGGAACGAAACATAAGATTGGGGAAGAGTGTGAACCGTTTGGTGACGCTTTAGGGTTAGAGTTCACCACCGAAGGCTGTGAGGGATTCAAGCATGATATTGAGGCTGGTAAATCCTATGCTTTGGGTAAGTGGTTTTATACGTACAAGAATCGTCCTCAGATTGTTTCAAAATGCGTTGCGGGGTCTAAGGTTTATGTTCACAAGACAGAAACCAAAGGATATGAGCATGACGATGACGCTAAGGCTTCCTTTGAGAAACAGGATATTTGGTTTGAAACAGAAGGGGATGATGTGGTCGTTGAACGTCGAAAGGTTCGTTACGATTTACCAGCTTCACCCTATCAATTTAAGGAGGATCGC
>Ga0115000_10005656_pt1 | contig 9987 bp, 5 predicted proteins | sample ArcticOcean_MG_C_6_FD_89690 | JGI IMG/M metagenome (GOLD analysis project Ga0115000, IMG submission 89690) | Marine microbial communities from western Arctic Ocean - ArcticOcean_MG_CB8_128 | ecosystem: Environmental > Aquatic > Marine > Oceanic | place: Arctic Ocean: Canada Basin | collected...
GGCGGGGGCGGCGGGGGCGGCGGATTGATCTCGATGTCAGCTAGGTCCTCCCAATATTCTGGCAGATCCTCATCCTCAATTTCCATGTTGCTTGCCACGTCCAGGGCACTGCTGATTCCGTCGTTGATGGCCTCAGGTGGGATAGCGCCAGGATGCGCCATTCAAACAGAAAGTGGGTGGATATCACAACAAGGAAGATATTATACTGGAACACACGCGCAAGCTTCGTGCTTGTTTGGGCTATGTCGCTGGAGGTGACTTGCTTGTTAGTTGGGTCAAATTCTTTGGGTCTCATTTCTCCACCCCCATACACGTACTTCGTGCCATGAACATTACAGAGTCTATTTGAACAACGTACTACACAATTACACCGGTCGTGTCTTTTCACCCACTCAAACACCGGACGCATCGCTTGTGTCGCCGCAGTCGGCAATGTGATCTTGTTGTGCTTCCTTCTCCTCTTCCTCCTCTTCCTCCTCATCCTCTTCCTCCTCATCCTCATCCTCATCGTCGCTTCCAAAGATGTTCGACACGTCACCGTCCTCTTCATCCGAGTCGACAAAGTCATTGGGCTTCGCCTTTGCCAGTTCAGCCCGTGCATCTGAATTCTTCTGCACCTCACGCTGTACCTTTGCGTTGGCAGCCTGTGTCTGGCGATCCGATCTAGCATCCAAAAGTGGTGCGCCTTCACCACCTGCATTCACAGGCGTGCCCGAAATACGCGGCGGCTCTGGCGGTTCAGAGCCGAGTCTGTCAGACGCTTCCTCTCCGGAGATGGCCTCCCCTAGGTCCGAGTCCGAGTCAGTCTTCTTCAGCGAGGGTGATCCGGGACCAGGCTCGTTGTGTGGCCCACTCCGGTGCAGAGGTACGGGCACGGCTGGTGATTCGATAGAAGTCTCTTTCTTGTCCACCGCAATGGTGAGCGCCGAGCGTGACATGCATGCAGGAGGCTTTGACGCGACCATTTCGTCTGCGGTGAGGACCGAGTCGAGACGTGCGCCCGGCTCTCTCAGTAGCACCCAGATCTTCCATGCAATCTTGTTGGGCATCTCCTGCACGTCAATTTCCACCAGCTCGTCCGGTATGTACCAGCGGTCCGGGCTCACTATCCTGCGGATGCTGTCACGGACCCGCTTGATGCTGTGCGCTGCGCGTATCTCGCGCTCGAGCATGGTAAGCTCCATGGAGGTCATGTCGCGGAAATCGGACTCGCGCTCACTCTTGGGGTTCGGGATAGGTGCTTGATCCGTCAATGGATTGTACGGTGGAGGCATGTCCTCAAACTCGCTGCGTTTTGTGTACATGGCCAAGCATCTGCATAGATGGCGGATGATGTCACTCTGCATCGCGACTTGAATTTGCAGGTGAGTAGTCTGCCTTGTCTGCTCACATAGGTGTTGAAGCAGCAGGTCGGGGTCTACTTCCTTGCTGCTATCCGGCAGCACAACGCTGAGCTCTCGGGCAACGCTGCGAGACGGAGTGCTTGGGCCTCGCATGCCCGCTGCAAAGCGTGAATCCACACAAGGCCGCTTTGCTGATGCCCGCTCTCCACCATCTGCGTAAGACCGAGAGGGGGCGGAGTCCATTGGCGAATACACACTGTCTATGGGAGAGCCACGTGTAAGTTGTACTATAGCGGGGCTCCCTAATTTTACCTTCATTTGTCCACTCCCTTACACCCCCCTCGACATTTACACCCCCCTCGACATGTGTCCCAAAAGTGCCCAAGCCCTGGTACCACACAAGTGACCACACAAGTGACCACCTAAGTGTCCCAAAAGTGTCCCAAAAGTGCCATTTTACTTTGTAAAGGATTATTAGATTCTGGGGTTCATGCTCATTATCTATTCACTGCAACACAAACTATACACCTACATTCGCGGTTCCTCCACGACACCACACACACACATGGCCGACACGCTGCTCAGGGAGCGTCGCGATCCTCGGCCTTGTCCTTGGAATCCTTGTCGTTGATCGACTTCTCGGCTGCGTCGATGCACGCCTTGATCTGCTGGGCCGAGGCACCCGACTTTCCAGCGAGCTCCATGAGGCGAGTCTTGGTCTCGAGAAGCACCTTCTTGGTGCGCTTGATCTTGTTGAAAGAGAGGAGTGCCTTGTCGTAGGTCTTCTGCAGCTCGTCCAGCTCCTCCTGCTTCTTGGTGATTGCAGGCTTGTACTCCTTGACAAGCTTGTCTGCAGCGGAAGCCTGCTTCTGCGCCTTCTCCATCGCCTTGTGCACCTCGTCGAAGTTATCGATCTTGCGCTTCTTCTCGGTCGCGGCGTTTGCCTTCTCCTGCTTGTCGTCTTGCAGAGCGTCCCACGCCTCCTGCCCCTCCTCCTCGATGATCTGCTTCTTGGTGCGGCGCTTCTTCTTCTCTGGCTTAGCCTCCTCATCCTCCATGTCCTCTGCAGCATCCATGATCTCAGGCTGCTCACCATCCTTCTCGCGGCCCTCGTTGCTGGGCGCCTCGGGCTCCTTGCGCTTCTTCTCCTTCTTGCCCGCCTTCTTGCTGCCCTCGAGAAGCTTGTTAAGCTCCTCCTTGCCAACCGGCTTGGCCGATTGCTCCTTGGCAGCCTTGATCGCGGCCTCCACCGCCGCATGCTGAGCCTGCGCGAGGGCATCCTCGCGATGCCGGGTCTTGCGCTCCTCAGCCTTGCGCGCCGCCTCCTCTGCCTTCTGTGCGGCCTCTGCCTTCTCACGGTCCTGCTGCGCCTTCTTCTCGCGGGCCTCAGCATCGGTCGCCTTTTTGAGGGCCGCCTCAAGCTCCTTGTTTGCCTTCTCAGCCGCCCTTTTCTCGGCCTTCTCGACCGCCTCAGCGATGGCCTTGTCCTTCGCCAATCCCTCGATCCCCTTGTTGTCAGCCTGGCGCGCGGCGATGTCAGCGCGGTTGGCGACGATGTCCTCATGCTTCTTAGCCGCTGCTGCGTCCTCCTCCTCATCGCCCTCCCCATCACGTCCCTCGTTGCGGGGGCCAGAGCGCTTGGACTCAGCGATGGCCGCCTGGCGGAACTGGTCGCGGATCTTGGCAATCTCCTCGATCAACTCATCCTTCTTCAGGTTCCTGAGGTTGGAATCGGCAAGCTCATCGAGCTGCTTGCCAAGCTCCACCATCTCGGTTGACAAAACCATGTCATCGATGGTCTTCCAGTCGAAATCGATTGCAAGGACCCGGCACTTGTTGCGGGACTGAGCCTCGACCTTCTCAAGCTCATCGGCTCCAGCAAGAGCCTCATCTTCCATTTGGCTGCGGCGTGTAGAGCGCGGCATAATTTTTGTCTCGAAGAGGGCGGAGCGACCGTTGGGTGTTGCCGAAGGCAGGTGTTTCACTTTAACCTGCTCTCCTGGGGTGCCCCTTCATTTGTCCACTCCCGTGCATGCCGTTGGCGGATAGCGGATCGCATCGCTCAGCCACCAGATCTTCTCTTCAAAAAGTGCACATTTTTTACCGGTGAAACAGCCAAGTGCCCGCCGTGGCCAGGGGTGTACGGGGGTGGACAAATGAACACCCACCAAATCGGGGATCCCACTGGGTGAACACGTGCACTAGCCGAGACACAGTCTTGCACAAAACTAACGCACGCAGCCAGCTTCCGCCCACTTTCGCACAAAAATGCCAGATCTGCTCGACAAGCCGTCTCTCAAGAAACAAAAGACCAGCACCACGATCTCCTCCGACGCGTCCAAGAAGAAGGAGGCTGAGCGCGTTGTCTCGCCCTCTGTCCGCGACACGGTTGACGAAGAGGACCCCCCTGTTCCGCCCGAGGATGAGAAGCCTGAGCAGTCGGAGACCATGGACGTCTACGCGGCGGACACGGATAAGGGCCCCTCGAATGAGGGCGTCGAGGACGATGAAGATGCGGAGCAGGCTGGTGAGGAGGGTGGTGACAGCGAGGAGGGAGACGATCTGGTGGCTGAGGAGGCAACCAAGGTTGGCGACGAGGACGCTGAGAAGGTCGACAAGACCATCAAGGACGAGAGCGGTGTCTTCAAGATCCAGAAGGCGAACGGCACGATCGTCGACCCCAAGCCCTTTGTCTTCCCTGCCACCTGGAACGTCACGTGGCTTGCCGATGACAAGCCTATCGAGGCACAGAACTGCGAGGACCGCTTGAACAAGTTCAAGAAGGAGGGGCTGGTCAACGGCACCGAGAAGAACAAGCACCACTCCCTGCCGCACGGCCTCGACCTTGCCCGCTGCCTTGGCATCGAGATTGACGATGAGGCTGAGGCGAAGGTGCTCGACGAGCAGTTCACCGAGATGCGCAAGGAGTGGAAATCCCAGTTCCCGAAGTCCAAGAAGCAGAACGAGACCGCTTTTGCTCTCTATGAAGCGCAAATCATGGCGGATGCCTACGAGTGGGCGCTTGGAAAGTTCGAGACCCAGGCGGCCCTGCACGATGAGGGCCACAAGCCCGACGATCGCCTCAAGCACTACCGCAAGCAGGCCACCGACCGCCGCACCAAGGTCGACAACATGACCAAGAAGCGCAAGGAGCAGGAGGAGAAGCGCAAGAAAGATGCCAAGGAGCGTGCCGTCGAGCGCGCCCGCAACGCCCCCGAGCGCAAGGAGCAGGAGCGCCAGAAGGTCGGCAAGAAAGCGGTGGTCGACTTCACGAAGTCGACCAACTTCAAGGAGATCATCGCCAAGATCAGCGAGGAGGCGACGCGCCTTGTGAAGGAAGAGAAACTCAGCCCGGAGGAGGCCAGCGCGAAGGCTCAGGCGACGATCATGCCTGCGATGATGGCCGCGCTCTGAGTGTTTGGGGGAGAAGGCAGAGGCGATGGGAGGTGGGAGGTGGGAGGTGGGAGGTGGGAGGTGGGAGGATACAGACAAGTGCATACCGACGGATGTAGTAGATGGAACGGCTGGGCAATGTGATTGTTGTTGAACGTGTATGTGTGTGTGTAACATGTGGCACGTGGCCGAGGCTGTGGGTCTCGCGGTCTCAAGTAGATTCTTGTAAAGAATTACCACTAAAGACAATGGAACTTTTGGGACACTTTCTGGTCACATGGCTGGAACTCCACCCCTCAGGGGAGCAGCTGCCAATCATGTTCCAGCTCGGACACTTACGGGACACTTTTGGGACACTTAGCTGGTACTTTTTGGGACACTTAGCTGGTACCAGTGCTTGGTCACTTTTGGGACACATGTCGAGGGGGGTGTAAATGCCGAGGGGGGTGTAAATTTTTCAGTTACTATAAACTTACTCGAGTTGTCAACTTCTACGTAACCGCCATAATTTACACCCCCCTCGACATTTACACCCCCCTCGCATGTGTCCCAAAAGTGACCAAGCCAAGGTACCACACAAGTGACCACACAAGTGACCACACAAGTGACCAAAAAGTGTCCCAAAAGTTCCACAACAAAATTCTCTCTCTACTCGACAGTGGTCCCCGCAAGGTCAGCGAGTGCGTTCACTGCCTCGTTGTCATCCTTGTCAACACCGCGTGCGGCGGCCTCTACGGCGGCGCCTAAGCCAGGGATGCGAGGCGGGACAAGCGACTCTCCTGCCATTGAGTCCACGTCGCGCAGCATGTCTGCATCACGCTTGTCCGCGTCCTTGGCAATGTACTTATTGACGATTGCCTCGATTTGGGGCTCCTTGTGCATGTACTGGATCGAGCGCTGCCTGAAGTTGATCACATTCTTGATCTCCGCCATGCATGACATGTGCTTGGCGAAGAGTGGCTTGAGCTGCTCCATGGGCTTGCCCGCCCACATCTCTATGAGCTCGTCCATGTTCTTGGTGTTGGCAGCCTTGTTCTGCAGAGTGATCGTTGTCTGGAAGAAATCGCCTTCGATAAGGCGGAAGGGCACTTTCATCGAGTAGAAGAGGCCATCCTCGTGCAGGTGGTGCATCGTGCACTGTGAGCGCTTGCCCTTGGGCACCTGCATCCAGATTGTGACCTTGAAGCCAGGTTCACCTTCCTTGGGAGGAATGAGCTTGCACCAGGGGTCGGTGGTGCAGAAGATGAAGACGGCACCAGGCGTGATGTTGTCGGGGAACGTCACGTGGTACTTGTTCGGGCTGCCTTGGGGTTGGTACAGGGCCGTGCGCTTCTTGGGATCGGAGACCCAGGCGCCAGCTGTGACCGAAAGCTCGTTCGCATTCCTGGTGCGGACTGTGCTGCCACGAGGGAAGACCATCGTCTTCGTGTTGTAGACGATGTACTGGAACTGGATCTTGTCGCCGACCTTGGCATCCCGGAACCAAAGGCCACCCGCCTTGGAGGCTGGGTAGGTAGTCTCGTTGCGAGGCCATGCGCCCATTTGCACGCCGTAGCCGCAGTCGCCGCCCCAAGGCCGGAAGAGCACCGTGTCGCCCTTGTTGAACGACCGCGGCAGCGCACACTCGATGGTCATCTTGGTGCCGTGTGGAGGCTGGGCTGGAAGTGGAAGGGACTTGCCATCACGAACGACGTGGATTATGACGTTGACATGCTTGGGCGGGTCCTTGGTCATGTCTACCACAGCAGCCACTGCAGCAGGAGCAGGCGCCGCACGGGTGGCATCCGCCTGCTGCACCGCAGGCGGATGTGGTACGTCCACAGCTTTCTTGTCGCGCACCATTTGCTGGATCAGCTTCATCTTGTCGGGGTCATTGAGGTCTTTGCGTTGCATCACAGACTCAATGACCGCTTTCAGCTCAGGGTGTGCGCGGATGCAAGCGATGAGCTGTGCCATCGGCAGTCCGGCCACGGACGCCGCGTCCTTCATGTTGTTCTCCACAATGCCGGCGATGAGCTGATCTATGCGTGGCTGGAAGTGCGGGTACTTAATGCAGATGTCGTGCGAGTCGCGCCAGTCGTTGTATGACATGTCCCAGTCTTCCCAGCGCACCCACACGCAGAAGCCCGGAGCTGGCTGCTTCAACTTTGCGTGGGTGATCTCCCTGATTGCGTAGGTGCCAAGCGAAGCATCCTTGGGGTTGGTCAGAGGGACTCGCGCCTGCGCCTGCGCCTGCGCCTGCGGCACGTCGTGGCTGCCCGAAGAAGCTGCTTCGCCACTCGAACCTGCACCGACCCCCGTTAAAGGCGTGGTGCCTGCCGCGGCGGAGACTTCCTCCCACTTCTTGGCCCACACATTCATCCTTCCGCGTAGCTCGCTGTGCGCTCCGAGGATCATGCTCTTGCTGTCCAGCCAGAGCCGACGAATGAACACCGTGAGCAGCTCGTCCTGGTTCTTGTTCTCGCGGTGCAGTGCACGCAAATTTGAAGGATCGAAGACTTTGCCTATGTGATCTTCTAGCATGCGCGGCGAGAACAGTGCGACCAGTGACGAACGGGACTGGACACATACCGTGACGCGTGGCTTGAGAGCCAGCTCCACACAGACTTCACGCGGCGCATCTGGGTCCGGGTCGATGCAGACCATGGCAAAGGAGTAGGTGCGCTCTGGGAAGCCCCAGTGCACAAGCACAACGTCGCTGGGCGCGATGCCGAGCGGCGCGAGGATGACATTATGGTAGTCAGATTTGACGCGCTTGTCCTCCAGTCGGAAGCGGCGATGCACCTGGTCGTATCCACCGTGATCCTCCACCCAATGGTGAAGCTTCTTGAGCTTCTTGGCACGATCCATCTCATCATCGAAGGCATCGTCGTTCATGTTGAAACCCGCTGCAGTACCCCACCTCAGCATACGCTTGAGCTTCTTGCGCATGCCCTCCGTCTCCTTCTTGGCAGCATCAAGCGGGTCGAGAGGCACCGACTCGTGGTCCTCAGTGCCGTCGCTGTCCGCCGCCTTGTCTGCAGCACGCACTTTCCCCTTGCGAGCCCCTTTCTCAGTCTGAATGCCCATGTCCTCAAGCTTGGCTGCACGCTGAACCTCATCAGGAGCCTCGAGAATTTCCTGCTCGTCGTCGGCTGTGTGAGAGGAACTAGCCGCCCCAGATCCGGAAGCGGGCGCGCTCATGAAATGCGAGTGTCTGTGTGGACTGTGCTCTGTTTGGTGTGGTATGTCACACAGGCCTAGCGCAATTAAAGTCAACTTCCATTTCTCCACTCCCGTACCAAAAGCACGGTCTCTTCACTCACCACAGTTCATGTGTCTCTTCCTTTGCACATGGGTCGATAAGATGGGACGCTGTGGCAGCGTCTGCTTCCACCTTTCGCATGGAAGCACGGGTCTGAGCCACTGCTGGCGCGTTAATGCGAGGAACCTCCCGCAGTCTCAGCGCAATGGGTGCGTGGTCGGAAAGACCTTGTTGGCCCTTGGAGAAGTTCGCGTACTGAGTAAGGTCCAACACGTCTGCTCCAACAGTGAGGTGGTCCTTACAATCTCTGTTGATCAGCCAGTTGTCGTATGACTTTCCGCCGCTACTGGTACGCACCGATCCAAGCACCACTTCCCATCCATGCTTTTCCACGTCGAGCTCGCGGAGTTCTTTCGCGTCTGCATTGAAGTCGCCTCCGATCACATGAGCAACATAGGACGCTTTTTTGCGCAGCTCTTTTGCGGCTTGGTTGGTGAACGGCTGGCCGAGCCTCGACTGTGCCTCTGCAACGTACGTGCTGGTGAGCTTCATGATCTGTGCGTCGCGTGCCGCTCTCCGGTCGCGGTTCGATTTGGGTGGCATGTGAACACTGACGACGTTGATCCGCTTGAGCTCTCCGGTGAAGCGTATGTCCTCGAGAGTCGCTACGACAGGAGCGTGGTCCATGGTCAGCCCATCAAGCGTGTTGAGAGTTCCCACGGCTATGATCCCGACTGGATGCTTGGCTATGACTAGATGCACTTCTTTTGCACCAGGCCCACATGGCTCAGAGTGTGTCATCGTCCATTGATTATCACTGCAGTCATTAAGCATCTCCACAAGCCGCACGGCACGCTTCTTGAACAATGCATCAGAGGCCCGCACCTCGCTTAGCATCAACACGTCGTATTTTGAGAACTCTAGGACAGCGCCGTCCCATTCGTCTTCTAGTTCCTCGCGATCGAGACGCAGCTTAAGAGAGTTGAACGCGATGATGTTGATTTCATGTTGTGTGCGGAATACTGGGCGTACGATTTTGGAGGCTGGTGGCCGAGGCGCGGAAGTGATCTTGGGCGGTGGTGTCTCTGGTGGAGGAGGGTCGTACAGTGGTATAGCAATTACAGGGCCGTCGGATGCCGGCGGCGGTGCCGGAGTCTCGCATCGCTTCTCCGTGCGTCGTGCCTCCTTCTCCAGTTCTTTCTTTGCCTCCAAGACACGCTGCACCTTTTGCTCTGTTGTGGTGACAGGGCTGTCTTTGGGGGAACTGCACAGCTTCACCAACTCATCGAGTACCGGCACGGGTAGCTTGCCTAGCCTTACATGTGCGTAGCCCTTGAAGCGTGTGTCGACAAGCTTGGCAACCTGCTCGCGCTCCGAATGTGAGAGCTGTGGTTTTGCAGTCGTCACCGCTTCTGACATTAGTGCATCACGCTAATGTCTAGTTAGCCACACATGGTATAGATAGCGACATGTTCTCCGCTGTGTCGTGTAGGTTGAGCCTCTTGTGCGATGAAGCGTTGCGAGATGATCTGAGAGCAGAGGAGGTGCTACCGCCACCCAGCCCTGGCGATACTCGGCGGCTGCAGGGCCTGCCTGGTAGGGAGCAAAAGGTAACATTCGACGGGGAGAGCCCGCACGTCAGGTACATGCATAGCCCAGTGGAGTATGCTTGTCATCTCGACGTAGCGACAGCGATCGCCAACCTGCTCATACCAGAAGGCACAGAGGAAGAATGTAGCTATGACCGATGCTTGAACGCACGCCTGAACCAGGCATACTTTAACCAACAACGCAATACCAAAGTGTTCCGCTATGGCGAACCGTCCCCAACCATCCATAAGAAGCAGACATCAAAGTATGGCACGCTGTATGCAGGCCGCGCGAAGGTCTACTGGGGGCAAAGCATCTCGCAAGCAGGGGCCTACCAGTCCCGAGAGACGGAGGGCGAGGCGATCGGGCGAAAATGGTGGCAAGACATGGTCGTTCATGGAACCTATCCCCGAACCC
>Ga0115000_10005658_pt1 | contig 9984 bp, 12 predicted proteins | sample ArcticOcean_MG_C_6_FD_89690 | JGI IMG/M metagenome (GOLD analysis project Ga0115000, IMG submission 89690) | Marine microbial communities from western Arctic Ocean - ArcticOcean_MG_CB8_128 | ecosystem: Environmental > Aquatic > Marine > Oceanic | place: Arctic Ocean: Canada Basin | collected...
AGCTTTGAGTTAGGTTATCGGAAATATCATTTCCGACTACAACGTGTAAAGGGTTTTCTATTTCACTTATATTTTGATCTATGAAGGAAGCCGTTACGACTACTTCTTCTACTTCTTCTGCGTTTATTTTTATTGGTACCAAGCTCATCGCCATGAGCGCATAAAAGATTACTTTCATGATTTCTCCTAAATTTAATTTAAAAAACTTTTAAAAAAAATCTAGGATAGTGGTGGTGCTCTTAAAAGATAATTTTGTAAAACATTATTTTCAATGTACTCATCATGAGTTGAAAATACTTTTTTGTTGAAGTTTTGAACTTCAATTTTAATTTCTTCTGAGGCTAAGACTGATTCGTAGGTTTTACAAACCTGACACTCTGTTTGGAGCTGATCTTCATTGAGATCTTCTCCAATGTGCAACAAAGGATGAGCAGATAAGCTGAATGCAATAAAGCAGCTAATTAAAAAAAATATTTTCTTACTCATTTTTGTAGATTCTATTTCATAAGGAAAGAAAGATAAATAAAATAATTATTATTCTTCCTCGATTGATCAATCTAAGTCAAAGGTAAGCCCAGCATTGGCAACCAATCTTTTGATTAATTTCTTTCCCATTGAGGGTGCTGGAGTGTAAATACCACCTTCAAGTTCAAGACAATCTTTAACAAGACAAACAGCACTCTCTGCTATCATTTTTGAAGTAGAGCCATAACCTGGATCCATATCTCCAGTAACGGTTGCATTTAAAGTTTCGCCGTTTGGCATATCAGCACAAAAAAGAACATTAAAATTACCATTCTCTCTAGATTCTTTTGAAGGCCCTTCTCCTGGAGCGGGCATGTCATCGCCTACCAAAGGGTTCAAAGTTGCCATGAATTCTGCTCTAGCTTTCCCCTCATCTCCAGATCCCGCAATAGACATTTCGTCATAGCAAAAGTCTTCTCCGTAAACATGACCCATAAGAGCATTAGATCTATGAATATTTTTTGTATTAATCGAAGCCATAATAAATGGTGCAATCCACATTTCTAATTTTTCGTCGAAAAGTGCCTTAGAGTCATCTAGCTGATCGGGTCCTTGAAAATTTCCTGATAAAGAAAAAGGATTTGCCAAAACCTTTATTAGTTCAGGTTTTTCTCTCAGAGTAGACATAGTTGCTGTCAAAGAAGCAACCGTTCCGCCAGAGAATTCTCCATGCATTGCTCTAACCCTTCCTCTCACATGCGGTGCTGGCTTGCCAAACTTCTCTTTAGCTGCATCCTGCACGTACAAAACACCTAAATCAAATGGAATGCTGTCAAAGCCACAAGAAAAGACAATTCTAGAGCCAGTTTTCTTTGCTGATTCTTCGTTTTGCTGAATCATTTCATACATCCACCCAGGTTCTCCTGTTAGATCTACGTAATCGGTTCCTCCCTCAGCACAAGCTGCTACGAGATCAGACCCATAAAGTTGATAAGGTCCAACTGTAGTAAGAACACATTTCGTTTGAGCAGCCATACTATCTAAACTACTTCTGTCTTCACTGTTTACCACTAGCAATGGCGTGTCATGATTTGCCTTTATTTCGTCACGCACTTGTTCAAGCTTTTCTAGGTTCCTGCCTGCCATTGCCCAAGTAACATCTTGATTATGGCCGTACTGACTAACCATGTATTCAGCAATTAACTTCCCTGTAAAGCCTGTTGCTCCATAGATGACCACATCAAATTTATTTTCATTGCTCATTTTTTTCTCCTTTTATTTCTCTAATGCTTCTGTAAATTGTGTTTTAAAACTTGTTTCATGCCCTGGCGAAGGAACTTTAGGAATGTATTGTGCTGCAATTAGAGACAGTAAAGCAAAACAAGCTCCTATGTAAAATACCAAAGAATGGGACCAAATCCATACTAAGCCTAAAGCTGCTGGAATGATAACTGCAGCAATATGATTAATGGTAAAAGAAACCCCTGCACTACTAGCCATATCTTTAGGATCAGCTATTTTTTGAAAATAAGTGCTTATTGCAATGGCCATAGCAAAGAACATGTGGTCTAAAATATACAATCCTGCAGCTAAAGTAGCATTATCAACCAGCCCGTAAGCAATAAAAACAAATATTAATCCCAAATATTCAAGTGTAAGCGCCTTACGCTCTCCAAATTTATTAATTAATTGGCCAATTCTTTCAGCGAAAAGCCAGTTAAATGCATAATTAATAAGAAATAATAAAGTTACTTGTGAAGCACTGTAGCCAAACTTTTCAACCATAAGGAAGGCAGCAAAGACCATAAATATTTGCCTTCTTGCGCCTGATAAAAAAGTTAGTAAATAATACAACCAATACCTTTTTCGCAGTACTAGGTTTTTATTCTGTACCGTTTTTGCAGGAAAAACTGGAAAAATAAGATACATAGCCAAGGCTACAACCGTACAAAGGCTTCCGGCTATCAAGAAGTTAATCAGGTATGGGGCTTCAAATATTTCTAACAAAAACCACAAAGATCCATAGACAATTAAGGACGTTAAAGAGCCAATAGCTATAAGACGCCCTAACACTTGAGGTGCTTCTTCTTTTGAAAGCCATTGAAGGCTTAAGGATTGTTTGACCGCTTCAAAATAATGGAAACCAATACTCATAAGCACGGTTGTAAAATACAAACCAAACACCGTTGGGAAAAAGCCTGTCATGGCAACTCCAAGTCCTAGCAAGGCCAAGGCGAAGACTGCGAATAATTGTTCTTTTATAATTAGAAGTATAAAAACTGTTGTGAAAGCCAAAAAGCCAGGAACTTCTCTTAAGCTTTGCAATATTCCTATTTCTACTCCCGTGAATGCGGCTCTTTCTACAACAAAATTATTTAACATTGCAGACCAGGCATTAAAAGCTATAGGCATAGCTATCGACATAAGAATTAGTAGTGAAATAGGGCTTACTAAAGCTGAGTCAGAAGAAAACTTCAAGTTCTTCAGCATTTACGTGCCTCTAAGCTTGAATATTGCCAATAAATTTATAGTCATAATGCAACTATCATCTCTTTCATCAAATAAATGTACATCTACATCAATAAATTCATGTCCCTTCTTTTCGTAAAAATTTTTTATCTTCATTTCTGAAATAATACCGGTCCCCAAAGGAACAGGTTTGTAATTTTGCGAAATAGTCTGGAGATGAACCCAAGGATTCATGTAAGCATTTCCAGCCAAGCTCCAGTTTGAGCACCCCAACAGAAAAGAGAAATTTGAGTAGCCCTCTTTCTCAGGCTGCAAAAGCATAGGAAGTTCACTATTTTCTCTAAGGTAGGTCAAAGGATCTTCTTCACCCCAGTAAAAACGAAAAGCCTTACAGCCTTCCAATTCAAGTTGTTTCCATACTTCGAGGCTTGCATTAGGCGGAATATAATCTTGATTAACTATCGGATCATTTCTCCTAATCGGAGGTACTGGAAGATCTTTTGTTATAGAAACTTCAGCATTAGCACTAATTAGATCATTGGATTTTATTAAACTAGTAGAACAATGAGTGTCGCTTAATAAGTTTAAATCTACAGTAAATCTTTCTTTGTCATAAAGCGGTGACGTAACCCGACAGTTTGCGTAACCTTGGTTCAACCAATCTAGCCCCCATTGCTCTACAACCGGATGAACCAGGTAAGCTGAGACGGTCACACCAGGGACAAGTCCACCTTCAAAGCCATATTGTTGTGCTAATTCATCTCCATGAATTCTATTGGAGGAATCAGGTGCAGTATTTAATGCTATTGCCGACCAAGAATTCAATTAATAACTCCTTTCCATTTATTGATTCTAAATTGTTTAAACTTAAGAGTCAGTTACTTTAGGAGACTTCAGCCTTTTGAGCTTTATGAAATACTTTTCTTCTTCTTTATTTAAGAGGGCCAGATAATACCTCTAATGCGTTTAATGCTTTATCTGAAGGCACAAAAATATGATCATGAAAATAGCCTGCAATCATATTTGAGCTAATACCGTGTTGATACAAAACAGATGAAATCTTAGCCGTTAAACCTACCGAAGTTAAATCGGAATGGATACCTAAAGAAATGCAGCGGAAAGTATCAAAATATTCAACACCTGCCTGTATGGCTCTTTCTTTTTTAAGCACTAAAGTTAAACCTTCATCTTCCAACACAGAAGCAATGGGTTCTAAATCCGAAAGATCTCCGTAAGAAGATTTTGTAAAAGTACAAAAGACATATTCTTGCTCGGACATCACAGGGGAGAGATTTTCTAACATCTTTGATAGATTTTTTTCTCCCGCCATCATCTCTACCTTTAGGAATTAGTAATTTAAGCTAGGATTTGTAACTAGGTTCGCTTTTTGCAAGCACAGGAAGAAATATTAAGTTTATAAACACATAACCGAGTAAAAGAGAGGCAAGGAATTGTTCATTTTGTTGCAATACATACAAACCTATTAATATCAGAACAACCAATCTAAATGACTCTAAAGCTATTATCCTGAAACCATCCAACCATTGAGTTACGCAAAACATCGTAAAAATTACTAAACCTAGAGCTGTTACGGATGCCTCATAAGAAAAGTTACCACCTTCAAGAAAAAAGAGAGCAAAAACAGTTACGACCAAAAACTGAATAAAAGCATAAAACTTAGTCAGGCCATTTATTTCAGGGTCATGCTTAGAGAAAGCATCTGAGTTAAAAGCTTCTTTATGAGTTGTGCCCATGGGTAATCCAGGTTTCCAGCCTGTTTTTGCAAACGGGGAATAAAGCTTATCTTTCCATGTTCTTGCGTTCTTAACCTCTTTAGCTATTTTCATATATATATGAAAATTAGCCTTTATAGGGCTAAAAGTCTTAATGGAACTTCTTATGCCGTAAACACAAGCTTCAGAATCTTGCTCTTCTTGAAAAGTACCAAAGAGACGATCCCAGATTATAAAAACACCACCGTAGTTCCTATCGATGTACAGGTCATTTTGAGCGTGATGAACTCTATGGTTCGAAGGAGTGACAAAGAATAATTCGTACCAACCTAATTTAGGTATGTGCTGTGTGTGAACCCAAAACTGATAAGTTAAATTGAGTGTAGAAATGGTCAAAAACATTTCAGCCGGCATTCCTATAATAAAAAGTGGAATGTAAAAAACCCATTTGATAAAAAACCCGGTACCTGTTTGCCTTAGTGCAGTCGAGAGGTTGTATTCTTCGCTTTGATGATGTGCCACATGTGACGCCCAGAATATCTGTCTTTCATGGCTGTAACGATGGAAGAGATAATAAAATAAATCGTAGATGACGAAAGCAAACAACCACGTAAAGATAGAGCCACTGTCCATTCTCCAAAGAGAAAAATGAGTTTCAACGGCAGACCAAACAGCGGTCGCAAAAAATATGCCCAAAATATTACTGGATCCTCGAAGAGAACCCATAAAAAGGCTGCTTATGGTGTCATTAATCCTATAAGTATTATTCTTTATCAAAAAGCCATAAGCTAATTCAGCAAATAATGCTAATAGAAAAAACGGTACTGCTAATGCTATAAAGTTCATATAAATTTTTATATTTTAGATTTTTTTATGAAATAGATTTCTAGGAAAAGACGCTTCTTAAACCATGATTCAAAGTCGCAGCAATGGCCGAACAATGAGTCTCATCTTCCAATATGGCTGTTTTTACAGTAAGTCCTTCATAGTTTTTCTTTTTTAGAGTCATGGATAATGATTTTACATTTGTAACCATTTTAAAACTATCTTCTTCTTCCTTTTCTTCCAGATCTCCAATAGACAAAAATATTTTAGCGTGCAGCTCTTTGTTGTTATTTAAAAATTCCTTCTCAACTTCAAGATTATGCTTATTGTCCCACCAAATAGAAGGGCTTCCGATTACATATCTCTTGAATGACTCAGGAGAAGTGAATAAGGTAAAAAGACCAAACAAGCCGCCCAGAGAAAAACCGCAATAAGTCTCGTCTGAACTATCTGCATTATAATTATCATTGATAAGAGGCTTAACTTTATAATCAATGAATTCTAAACTCGCCCATTCTTTTAATTTCTCTTATACCAATTTAAATATGTGCCCATCACACTTGAGAATTCTTCTAGTTCAGATAAATCTAAGAGATGCCTTAGGGCCAAAGGATAGTCTTGAGATAAATTTTTGCTTATAAGATCAAAGCCTTTTTGATTAATTCTTTCTAGATAATGACCTTCTCTAAGGAATTGTGAAAGATCGCATACGAACGAGATATCTGCAATAGTCAGATGATCAATAGCTATAAATTTATTTCTGGCTAATGATGATTCTATACCAGATAAATAGAATTCATAAGTTGAGGTCATTCTGTTGTACCCCTCTTGTGTTAATTGCTCTATCTCCAACAAATAAACTTGGGCTTCTCTAGCAAATACAAGGTTTGCGTCTAAGTAACTATCTACTCTAGAAGCTTCAAAACTACTTCTTCCATATAAAGTCTCATGTTTGCTAGATCTAGCAATAGATCTAAGAATACTGTTAGATTCAAAAATACCAGTTTTTCCATCAGGGCTAAATGCTGCTGGTACGGTTCCAAAAGGGTGAGATTTCAAAAATTCTTCTGTTTTGTACAAGGCTCCAGAGAAACCTCTCTTCCCTTTTTGTAAATGAGGACTATCCTCATTTTTTTCTTCATCTAAAAGCTCTCTTGCGTCATAGTCCCAAAGCCAAGAACCCAAATTCTCAGGTTTATCCCCGACAATTTCTACTTCAACACCTCCAATATTAGCCGCTATCAACGACTTCCAAACTCTTGGGTTTGGTAAATATGAAAAAATCTTTAAGACAGAGCTCACGCTATATCTTATCGAGTTTCTATGGCCTTTTTAAATGCAGGTCTCTCAGAAATCCTTTGAACATAGGCCTTTATGTTAGTCATTTCATCAGACACACAACCAAGGTTATTACTCATGAAGCAAGAATGACCAAGCATAAAATCAGCACCTGAGAAATCACCTATAAGATAATCTTTTCCCTCTAGAGCTTCATTTACAGGTTGAAGAGCCCTGGTTAACAATCTTTGAGCTTGACCCAATACAGTTTCGTCTCTTCTTTCTTCAGGTAAGATTATTGTGTGAACAACAATAGTATTCATTGAAGGCATTACCATCCCTTCACAATAATGAAACCATTGAAGGTATTTAGCAAAATTATCAGAATCCACATTAGGTTTTAATCCACCATTTTTATGTCTTTCAAGAATGTAATCGATAATTGCTCCCGATTCCCATATCTGAACTCCATCATCTTCTAAAACAGGAACTCTTCCCAGTGGGTGTCTGGCCCTGTGCTCGTCAGATTTTAAATCTTTAGGATGAAAAGCCATGTTGTTAAGTTCGTATGGTAATTCTAGCTCTTCTAAAAGCCACAAGACTCTTCCTGCTCTGGAATTTGGTGCAAAGTGAAGTTTCAACATAATATTCTCCTTTATTAAGAATATTAATTCTAAGGTCTGTAAGCTTAAAGTCTAATACTTTTTATAAAGCACTTTAAGAGCTGCTGCCGCCATCAGCCATGTAAACTGAACCGGTAATGAAACTGCTGTCATCGCTGGCTAAGAAAAGCATCAATTTAGCTATTTCTTCAGGTTGAGCATAGCGCCCGAGAGGAATACTGGATTCTATGTCGCCTTTAACGTCTTGCTTATCTTCCGAAGTCATTCCTTCTTCTAGTAAACGCATCATGTCGGTTTCCACTGGAGCCGGGTTAACCGTATTGACCCTTATATTCATTGATGCGCATTCCTTAGCAGCCGATTTCATTAGACCAATGACTGCATGCTTGCTCATTCCGTAAGGAGCTATAGAAGGAGTTCCCATTACGCCAGCAGTACTTGAAGTAATGATAAAACTGCCCCCTCCTCTTAGTTTCATGGCAGGTATTGCTGATTGAAGTCCTAAAAAAGGGCCTTTAGCATTTACAGCCATTACATGATCAAATTGATCTTCATCGTATTCTTCAATGGTTGCAATGTCTCCTGCAACTCCAGCATTTGCTAGAAAAATATCAAGACCGCCGTATCTTTCCTCTGCAGTCGCAACTGCATTATAATTATCTTCAGACTTTGTAACGTCTCCTACAAAATAACTTAACTTGTTGGATGCTATTTGTTCACAAGCTTTTTGTAAGGATTCTTCTTCTAAATCCATTAATAAAACTTCAGCTCCTTCAGCCAAGAACTCCTTGGCAGCGGCTATTCCTATTCCTCTGGCGCCGCCAGTAATTATCGCTACTTTTCCTTCTAATTTATCCATAGTCTGTAAAATATTATTTTATTAATCTTGAGATGCATTTAATTGTCAGGACTGTTCTGGATTGATACCTTTATAGTTCATGAAATAGTTTTTAACAAACTCCAAATCCTCTTCAACTTTACCTGTGGGTATAAAAATATCCCCTATAACAATGCATTTACTTGGAGCATCTACAGCAAAAAACAAAATTTTTGAGCGGGTTAATCCAGCTATTCTTAGAAAACCTGTTTTCCATCTCATGACTTTTTGTCTTGATCCTTCAGGTGCCACTCCAATAATCACCCCTTTTTCTCTTGCAACAATTTCTTTAACCTCGTCAATCAAAGTAGATGGATTGTCTCTGTCTACTGGAATGCCTCCAAGCCATTTAAAAAACCATCGAAAACCTGGCTTAAAAATAGAACTCTTACCTATCCATTTTAAATTTGCATTCAGAGCTAAAATAGTCAGCATGGCTATTATGAAATCCCAATTTGACGTGTGCGGAGCTGCAACTACAACTATTCTTTCTTCGTTAGGAATATTTCCAGAAACTTGCCAGCCAAAAATTCTAAGAGTCCTTTTAGCGAAGTAACGAGAAAATCTTGATCTTCTTGCTCTTAAATGTATCGGTACCTGATTTTCCGAGACCTCTTTAATCATTGCTTATTTCCTCAATAAGATATGTAAATTGAATTAATGACAGGATTTACCGTATTTTTTTAATCGATAATAATTATACGGCAAGGGAGTGATGAAACCGACAAATAGCATTATTGGAATAACCCACCAAACCAACACGCCTCCTGCAAGGATTACATCAACTGCATTCATAGCAAGTTCCATTGAAATCATTGAGACCAAAGACATGCCAGTTGCGGTTTTTAAAGCATTATTAAAATCCATTTGACGCGATAATATAAAAGTCTCGAGCATAATGGATGTAATCAACCCATTAATAATAGCAAGACTCATTACCCATAAAACAGGGTAAGGTTCTGCTGCCATTTGAAAAAGGAAGATAGTTCCAAAGTCACCGATGGAGCAACCTAGCAAACACCACAAGGTGTTTTTAGAAGCTGTTTTCCAGGTTGTCCTGCAAGTCCAAGAAATTGACTCGCTGATGGCTAAAATACTCATGAGGTATATTGTACACTGGCAAAATTAGATTGCTAAACTCCCCAATTAAGATTTTTATGAACCAATGAAGTAAGATCATTTAGAAATTAAATTAAATAAACGCACATATTTCAAGGAGCCCTATGGACAACACAATTGATCAAAAGAAAAAAGACACCAATATGCGGAAGGTTGCTTTGACTGCCTTAGCTGGAACAAGTATCGAGTGGTATGATTTTTTTCTTTACGGGGCTGCTGCTGCTTTAATTTTTCCAAAAGCATTCTTTCCAGAAGCCTCTCCGGCAATGGCTCTAATTCTGTCTTTCGGTACTTTTGCTGCTGGATTCATCGCAAGGCCTGTTGGAGGAATCATATTTGGACATTTTGGCGATCGAATTGGCAGAAAAAAAACTTTAATCATCGCTTTATTGCTAATGGGTATATCTTCAACCCTTATCGGTCTATTGCCAACTTATGCAATGATTGGAATTGCGGCACCTGTATTGTTGACAATATTGCGTTTTGCTCAAGGTATCGCTATTGGCGGTCAATGGGGCGGAGCTATGTTGCTGGTTACTGAGAGCGCACCCGCAGATCAACGCGGTTACTATGGAGCTTTTGCTCAAGCCGGTGC
>Ga0115000_10005659_pt1 | contig 9984 bp, 7 predicted proteins | sample ArcticOcean_MG_C_6_FD_89690 | JGI IMG/M metagenome (GOLD analysis project Ga0115000, IMG submission 89690) | Marine microbial communities from western Arctic Ocean - ArcticOcean_MG_CB8_128 | ecosystem: Environmental > Aquatic > Marine > Oceanic | place: Arctic Ocean: Canada Basin | collected...
GGAAACAATCCCGTCGCAGCGATTGGTCTAGCTAGCGGTTCGCCATCGCGCACGCGATTACGCACCTTATCAATCGCCGACATAATAAACCGATTGCCGATCGAATCCCGAGAATAGTTTAATGCCTCCAATATCGGTACGCCGCTTTCCAATAGCGTACCCAAGGTCCGACAAAACCGGGAAATATACACCTTAGAAAACGTATCCTTCAACAAGGGTGTATTCAGTTTCATAAAACTAAAAAACAAAGCACCAACCCTTGTTGTTCGAAATACTAGAAACGACACCAATGCCGCCGCCGCAATTCCTCCCACAAGCGGTGCGTGCGACGTTAGCACGCTACTGAGCAACATCACTATTCGAGTCAGTTCCGGCAATTGCTCGCCATTAAGTTGCTTACTAAAAATATCCGCGAATTTTGGAACGACAAAAGTCATCAATCCCAATACGATCAACGACGAAAAACCAGATACCACCAAGGGATAAATCGCCGCTTGAGTAACTTTCGAACGTATCTGGCGCGCCTTATTTAAATAATGCGCCAGTCTTCCTAAAGCCATGTCCAAAGTACCGCTGGCCTCGCCTGCCTTGACCATGTTCATGTAAAGCGTGTCAAATTCCTTGGGAAACTGCGACAAGCCTTCTGAGAACGTATTGCCCGTTCGAATATTATCCAACTGCTGACTCAGCACCCACTTGAACGCCGGGTTTCGCTCTTGAGCCACCAACACTTCCAGGCTCTTGATCAGCGAAAGTCCATTCTGCAACAAAGTGGAAAGTTGCCGGGTAAAGATAGAGATTCCCTTCTTGTTTTTGGCTGCCCCAAAATAAGCGGGCTTCTTAACAATCTCGCGACTATCCCCCCTAACCTGCAATGCGCCGCCCGAACCGCGTTTCGCTGTTCGCGCCCCCACTTTAGCCGGCTTCACTTTAGTCGGAGTCAGCCCATAGCTTTTTATCTGAGTAAATGCCAAATCCCGATTAGGAGCCTCTACCATTCCGCGGCGTTCCTCGCCCGCGCTATCCACTGCAATAAATTCGAATTTCGGCATAAGTCGATTACGTGTACCGTATCACCTCTTCAATCGATGTGACACCCGTAAAAATGCTTCGCAAGCCATCTTCTCTCAATGCAAGCATACCTTGTTCTATCGCTCTTTCTCGAATCACGCTCGCCGGACGTCCATCCGCAATCAGCTCTCGAATTGGCTCCGTTATTTCCAACATTTCAAAAATCCCCAAACGACCGCTATACCCCGTATCCGCGCAAACCGCACAACCCGCTCCGGCATAGAATTCCTTGTTTTGCAACAATCCAGGATCCAACTCCAATTGATCGATCAGAGCGACCGATGGGATGTACTCCTTGCGGCAATCCAGACACAATCGGCGCAAAAGCCGCTGAGCGAGAATCGCTTCAACCGAGGATGCGATTAGGAACTCTTCAATCCCCATATCCATCAATCGAGTAATCGCACCCGCCGCATCGTTCGTATGCAACGTCGTCAGTACTAGGTGACCCGTCAGCGAAGCTTGAATAGCTATCTGAGCCGTCTCGAGATCGCGAATTTCACCGATCATGATGATATCCGGATCTTGGCGCAAGAAGGCCTTCAAGGCGCCGGCGAACGACAGGTCGATCGACGAATTGATCGCCGTCTGCATTATCCCATCGATCTCGTACTCGATAGGATCCTCCGCCGTCATAATCTTCGATTTCACCTGATTCAATCGTTTCAAACAGCTATACAAAGTCGTCGTTTTACCCGATCCCGTAGGACCCGTTACGATAAAGATACCATTAGGACGATCGATTACCCGTTCAACCGTTTCCACCACTTCGGTAGGCATTCCAATACTATGCAAATCCAGCGTCGTTGCAGTCTGATCCAATACCCGCAATACGACGCTTTCGCCAAACTGCGTAGGCAAAGTCGAAATACGCAGATCAACCGGGCGTCCGGAAATCGTTAACCGCACCTTTCCATCTTGAGGCACTCGACGCTCTGCAATGTTCAAATTTCCGATTACCTTAATCCGAGAAGTAATCGGTATCGCCAATTCTCTAGGTGGAGGCGACATCTCGTACAATGCTCCATCAATCCGGTAGCGTATTTTAAACTCCGTATCGAAGGGCTCAAAATGAACATCCGACGCCTTGTCCTTAATCGCTTGAGACAAAACCAGATTGACGAATCGAATGATAGGCGTTTCTCCAGCCATATTGAGGAGGTCCTCGACAGACATATCATCGGCTTCGCCGCCCGCATAGTCGACTTCCTCTAGGATTCCCAGATAGTCTGCGTCTCCAAATCGATAATAGACATCCAACAGTTCCTGAACCGTTCGAGGGTCCGCTACTTCGATTCTCGCATCCTTGCCCACTGCAAAGCTCAAATTATCGACAATCTGACTATCGAATGGATCGAGCGCTATAAACAATATCCCCGTATCCATAGACTCGATAGGGACGACGCCATACATCCGCGCTAACTTAACATCGATTTCGCCAATCACCTGACTCGGGATTTCCGGAGGTACGTTTGAGCGACGTTCCAAACCAAGATAATTCGCCACTCGATCCAATAGGGCATCTCGATCTACATGGCCTTGGTCGACCAAAAGACTGGCTACAGAATGGCTCAGCTCTTCAGAAGATCTTTTAAGATTCAACAAGATCGCATCCTCCACCAAGTGATAAGTCTGGCAGAGATCGATAATCGCTACATTCCGGGCTTCAAACATATTATCAGTCAGTCATTCGACCTGCAAAATCAGCAAAATTTGTAGCAAATTCCCCAATACGATCGGCGATATCTTCGGAAAGCTGATCTTCATTCCAATCTTCAGCCGAAACATAGACAAATCGCGGCAGTACAAACATCCGAAAATCAAGCATCAGGCTATTCGCAAATGACATCGGAGACATATAGCTCAATTTCCCGCCAGCCGAGCAAAGGAAGCCAGCCACTTTGTCCTTCATGGAATGCCCCGTCAATTCGACGAAATTCTTCAAAGCCGCGTTTACATTATAAACATAAATTGGCGACGCGAAAACGATGCCATCCGCTTCTTCTACCATGGCTTTTGCTCGAATCGCGTTCTCGTCTCCATAGGCTGCACTCCCATCGCACATGGGTAAATTCGCTTCTCTTAGATCGAGCATCGTAACTTCGAAATCAGCCCCTTTCCATTGCTTCTCCAACTCTTGGGCTAATAGACGCGATTTACTATCTGGATTCAAACTCGAACTGACGATCAATATTTTCATAAAATCAAACAATATTCCCAATGGATTAAACGAATCGAAAAAATCGATTCTCAGAAATCGAATTCCGGAACAGCCGCAACATTGTAATCGATTTTTCGGTACAATTCTCCATCTGCGTAAACTTCCATCTCGTAAGCCCCAACTGGGTCGAATTTATCGAAAACGAAACTTTCGGACAACTCCCACACGAGTTCATCTTTCGATTGAAACACCCGACCATTTTCCAACACCGTGTAATGCTCGTATACCGCTGCAGGAATATTTTCGATCGGTTTCGGAAAGCGCACCTTGAAATAGGCGAAAAATTGAGCCCCGTTTTTTCGCACCATTGAAAAACCATGCTTATAGGACGGATCGGTATGCTTTTCAATTTCCTTGGTTTCCAAGTACACCACCGGCTCCCCTCGCGCTCCTAAAGTCATCAAGCCGAACTTGAATTTGTACGCATCTTTTTTCCCTTGAACGCTCGGTAAAAGCAGGACTAGACCAAGGAGAAATCCCATCAATCGGGCTCTCTTAATGAATCTCGATGAGCTGATTTCGGTTTTCATAGATCGAATATTAAGCAGCTCGTTTCGCGTTTGGCCAGTCTTCATCGCCCCTGCGAGATTACTCTCCGACAAAGAGCTCCTCCAGTATCGCTAATGACCGCTCCATTTCGCCAAATTCGATGTACTCGTCCGTTTTATGGGCTTGAGCAATGTCTCCCGGACCGAAGACGACGGTTGGAACCCCAACACTAGAATAAGCCACTCCATTGGTCATAAACGAGACCTCGCGAAACCCCTTCGTCACTCCATGTTTTCGAGCACTCGCCTCGAGAGCCTGGGGGAACCAATGACTATTGTCCGTATTCAAAGCAGGTCGCTCGAGGAAGCTGGATACGCTCACACCCGATTCCGAGTTCACTATCGATTCAATTCCTTCGCGAGCCGACTCCACCGCTTCATTCACGCCTAATCGGCGATCCAGTTCGATCGAACAGCTATCCGGCACGATATTGAACCCAATGCCCCCTCCTATTTTGCCAACATTCAAACTACCGCGTTCAATAAACGGCAGCGTTTCCTCCTGACTCATCAGAGTGCCGCATCGATTCAATTTCTCTACAATTCGAGCGATCTTATAAATCGCATTCTCCCCCAACTCGGGCGTAGACCCGTGCGCCGCTTTACCACGCGCTTGGATCGAATACCGGCACGCTCCCTTATGCTTGGTCACAATTTCACTGCGAGTTGGCTCTCCAGTCAAAGCTCCTCCAACATTCATGTCACCCACTAATTCCGACAGCTTGAAAGCTCCTTGCTGTTGAGACTCTTCATCCACCGTCGCCGCGAAAAGCAACGCGTATTTCAAATCCGATTCTCTCGCCGCCAAACATTCCGCCAATTGCAAGAAAGTCGCCAGACTCGCCTTTGTATCACACGAGCCGCGACCGTATAATCGACCGTCTTTTTCGACCGGCTCAAACGGATCGCCCATCGCCCAGCCATCCACTCCAACCGTGTCCATATGAGCCTCTATCAGGATGGCCGATTTATCCGCCGGACCGATGCGAGCCACAACGTTATTTCGTCCCGGAAAGACTTCCTGTAAGCGATAGTCAATGGCTCGCTTCGATAGCCAGTTTTCGACGAACTCCTGGACTTGAAGTTCTCCTGGCCCGCCGTAAACCGGATTAACGCTCGGTATTCGGATCAATGACTTTAGCAATTCGATACTCTCGCTCATATTCAATAGCAGACCGTAAACCAAGCATCGCCAGGCGCAACAGTCTTCTGGATCCTAAGCAGGCATCGATTGCTATATAAAATGGTAGGGCGGCATCGCCGAGGCCGCAGCGGAGTCTAAATAAAAAACCGGGGTTCTACAGCCGCTTCGGCGATGCTGCCCTAACGTTCCTTTTGTCCCCAAAGCCGTAACATCACCCTTCGACGAACCACACGCCGAAGCGAATCCACAATGGAATGGTCAATACCCCAACAACCGTTGTCGCCAAAGCAATCCGTGTTGCAACCATCGGCCTTCCGCCGTAATGGCGTGCCACTACGATTGTCATCACCGCAGCCGGCATCGCCGCTTGGATGATCAATACGCGTTTTAGCTCCAAACTAATTGGTAACGCCTTCGCGCAGACCAAAACGATCAAAGGTAAAATCAGCAATCGCACTGCTACTGAACCGAGACTCGAACGAACATCGAAGAGCGATTCTCCCTCGCCCGCTAAATCCCGCAGCGTCATCCCGATAATCAATAGCCCAATAGGAATCGAACAAACCGCAATCGTGTCTATCGTTTTGCTAATAGCCTCCGGCACAAAGGCATCCGCTCCCACCAAATTCATCGCGACTGCAAAGACCAAAGTGATCGCCGTCGGATTGGCTGCTTTCTTCAGGCTTCGCTTCACCGATACACCCGAAACGATCGCAACTCCCAAGGTCCAGATCGCGAACTCGACTCCCGCGTTGTGAACGAACAGAACCGCCAATTCGCTTTCGCCCCACATATCCTGAACGAGCGGGATCGGAATAAAGCCGTAATTCGCAATTCCTACCGCAAAGCAAAACGTTCTTAGCCCGGCCCCTTTTTGATACCCCATTCCTTTAGCGACCAACCATGCAACGGCCATCGCCATTGCAGTCAGGCCAAAGCCGACCAAAGGAGGAATCACAATGCTGGATGCAGACCGAATCGTATCGGACCCGAGCACCACCGAAAGAATCAAACAGGGAAATAAAACGCGAATCAGCAGATTCATCAAACTCGCATCCGCTTCAGGCTTAACCCAGTTCCAAGAACGCAGTCCGAACCCCGCTAGTATTATCAAAAATACAGGCGAAATCAAAACCAGCAGTTGAACATATTCGGACATGCGAAATCGCAACCTCGCGCTTAGCTCCATTCCGTCAATCCGAAAATCCCTTACTTAGGCGAATCCCACGACCGCTTCTGGAAATATTTCCCGCACAGTTGACAGCGCTCAGATCCCAAACCTAATCTTTCTAAAATGGCTTGGAGAGTGGATAGATACGTCATAAAAGGCGAAATACAAAATGTAACTCCTGGCAAAGTCAGTGGCCTGATCTGGCTCAAAGGCCTCAACAAACCACTCGAGCTAAAACTCGCCGGCAACTGCTATCGCGATCTCGCAGGCGCGCGTCTCGTATTCGAAAACCCACACCCCGAAGAAGGCGACTATACCGGCCTTGATATATTCCAACACGGACTTGTTGGCGATATAACCGCATCGAAGAAAGTCAAAAAACTGGTCGACCCGGACGTACCCACGGACACCTTCACGCCAAGCGGATTGCCCTATGTCATCGGCAATTGCATCTATATCGAATGGTTCAGCGAAACGAACGGCCGAGTCCTCATCGAAACAACCGACTTCAAATGGTCCATAACCCTCCCCAACTGGCATCTCTCTGAAAGCGAAGAATCCGAACAACGTCTCAAAAACCAACAGGCAATGTTCGAATTCATGGAAAAACTGGTCCACGTCATAGAGCCGGATGACGATGTCGATTCCGACTCAAGCGAAATGGACGAATTCCAATGGGAAGCGTTTCTTCAAAAGTCCGATGCTCGTAGCGATATGCTGATGGAGCTTTTCGAGAAGTACGGAGACGACCCGAAATGCGAACTCCTAATCGCCGACGCGATGGGCTGGGAAATTGAGAGCATCGAATACACGGACGAGATCGATCCAAACTGGAATGAAAATCCAGAAAAATTAGATGAAAAAGAAGACGACGACATCGATGATAGCTTCCCGAATCATCCGCTAATATCCACCATGATGGATATCAGCTCACGCATATTTTTCGAAACGGAATCCCGAAAGCTCCTCAACGACGAAAGCAGCAACCCATGGAATCAACTGCTTTGGCATTCTCAACTATCGGTAAGTAAATTGGTTTCCGCTCTCGAAGATGACACAGAACCCGAACCCGGCTTCGTTGTTGCAACTCTGAAGAGAGCTCTACACTTGATCCACCTTGCAATCGCGACAATTGAAGCCGCTAGCCGACTCCAAGACAAAAAGGAAGCTTGGCAAACTGAGATTCGAAAAGAGCTATTCACTCTCCGCGAATCCATTTTCGATCTCATGCAAATCTACCGTAGATCTAGTTAATCAATACCCTAGAGAAGCTGGTTATAGCTGAATAGAATTAATGTAGGAGCGGGTTTATCCCGCGATTTTTCATTTCCATGGTATAGAGAGGCGTTATCGCGGGGTAAACCCGCTCCTACAGTGAATTGAAATTCTAGTCCTAGACTTTGGCGCGATAAACTTACTCTACCTTGGTTATGCGCATCCAAACCTCTCAACGCAACCTAATCACCCCTCCGCCAATGCAAGAATCACTTTCTTCGAAACCTGTATCCCCTTTTCGAGGACTGCTAGGTTCAAACTTTCGTTAGGGGCATGCAAATTATCCTCAGGCAAGAACAAGCCAACCATTACCGAATCCAATCCGAGCACCTTTTTCATATCCGCAATAATTGGAATACTTCCGCCTTCTCTTAAAAACAAAGGCGGTTTCTCGAAAACCTCCGTAATTGCACGCCCCGTTGCCTCAAAGGCTTTCGCCAATCGAACAGGTTGATCCTCTGGAGTATTCGGGCGACCTGGAGGAACTACCAAATACGGCGAACCTTCATGCCCCATCTCTACCGTCGCCTTAATTCCCGCTGGAACTCTTGCTAAAATAGCCTCTTTCACCAAAGCGCCCACCTTGAAAGGATCTTGGTTCCCCACCAAGCGACAGGTGATTTTCGCCATAGCCTTGGAGGGAATAATCGTCTTGCTACCTTCTCCCTGGTAACCGCCGCCCATTCCATTGAATTCAAGCGTTGGCAGATATCGGATCGCTTCGAACGCATTGTAGTCGGGATGTGGATGCAACGCATCGATTCCCAAAAATTCTTTGTAGTCTTCCTCGTTCGCGCCGAGAGCCGCAAGCTCATCACGCTCCCAATCTTCAACCTGCGCCACAGCGTCATAAAAGCCCGGCACCGTCACACGATTCTCCGAATCATGTAAAGACGCGCACACTTCAAACAATGCCTGTAACGGATTGTACACTGCTCCGCCATGCAACCCCGAATGCAAATCGCTTTTCGGTCCTTCGAATGCTACTTCCAAAGCAACGATTCCGCGCAACCCAACCGTGACGACCAACTGATCAGCGCTAGGGCTCAAAGTATCCGATAGTAAAACCAAATCCGCTTCCGACAATTCCTCTTTTCGAGCCTCCAAAAACGGCAGTAGACTAGGGCTGCCAATCTCCTCTTCGCCCTCGATCAAAAAAGTGATCCGTAAAGGCAAATCCGGGTTCTCCTCCAAAGCCTGAGCCACTGCAGCAATATGAGCCATTTGCGGTCCCTTATTGTCCGCCGCGCCGCGAGCGTAGATTCGCCCATCACGCACAACGGGTTCAAAAGGATCCGATTCCCACAACTCGACAGGATCGGCCGGTTGCACATCATAATGCCCGTAGATAATGACATGCGGCCAACTGGGGTTACCTTCGCGCTTAGCTAAAACGATCGGATGCAAATCCGTATCCACGATCTCCACCTTCAGACCCATTTCTCCAAATAAGCTTTCGAGAAAATCGCGCGAGCCATTCATTCCTTCTTTGAACGCCGAATCCGTCGATACGCTAGCGTGTCGCAGGTGTTCCTTCAGTTTTTCGATCGGGTCGAACATGGCCCGAACCAAAACGAACCCACCGCTTTTGGCAATTTCCAAAACCTGCAGACGAAACTTATCTGCAAGTCGATCAACAACATCCCATGGAGTAAGCCCCGAGCTATTCAAAAGGTAGCGGCCGATCTTCCCGCCCAGCGAGACCGCTGAACGATGTAATCGCTCAGACGTAACCCCGAATTGTCGGTGGCGCCTTCAACAATAATGGCCGCTCGGAGATCGGCCGCTACCAAAACCAGCAGAGCCCCTACAACCCAAAACCCGTCTTCAGGCGTCGCCGCAGGAGATCATCCCGATGAGCCGTATAGATCCACTCGTTGTCCGGACTTATGCGGGCATAATTACACCGTGGACGGCCACCAGGCGAAGGGACGACAATCAACGATCGCTCCGACGTTTCCTCGCCCACAGGAGGCGCGACTTGCAAGCCCAACGCGGTCCCAATTAGCAAACGCCCATCTCCAAGAACCTGCATCCCGTCTAAACGACCTAAGCCGTCGGAAGGCATCGCCACTTTATAAGCAGGTCGGTTATGCCCCGAAAGCCGGCTACCGCGATTTATCGCGTATCCGTGTACCGTGCCAGAATCGAATTCCGCAACCAGCAAGGTTCTCTCATCCAAAGACAGCCCAATTCCATTTGGCTTCCATGCAAGACTCGCCGCTAAAGTTCGCTCCCTTGAATTCGCGTCGATCCTCCAAACCGATTTATTGTTCGGGTCGGTAAAGAAAATCGTTCCATCGTCGAGAATCGCAATATCGTTCGACGGCGTGCCTTTGGCTAAGGTTTCTTTTTCCCATGTATTGAGATTCCAAACATTGATACCCTCATCTTTGCTCGAACATCCATACAGTTTGCCATCTGGTCCAAACGCTATTCCATTGGTCCTCCCCGATTGGGCATCGACTAATGTCTTAATTCCCGAATCTTTATCGACCTTGAATAACTGCAACCGGGGAACATCCGTAAAATAAAAGTGACCGTCCTCATCCCA
>Ga0115000_10005660_pt1 | contig 9984 bp, 4 predicted proteins | sample ArcticOcean_MG_C_6_FD_89690 | JGI IMG/M metagenome (GOLD analysis project Ga0115000, IMG submission 89690) | Marine microbial communities from western Arctic Ocean - ArcticOcean_MG_CB8_128 | ecosystem: Environmental > Aquatic > Marine > Oceanic | place: Arctic Ocean: Canada Basin | collected...
AAGGTGTTTGTCCGCGTCGACGCCTGCCAGGTACAACGAGTACGCGCTCGACGCGTCCCCCGCCGCGGCGCCGCGGCGGAGCCACCGCCTCGCTGCGTTTTGGTCGGACTTGACGCCCTGACCGTTCGTGAGGCACCGCGCGTAGTAGCGGCACGCGTTTCCTTTGCCCCTCTCCGCAGCCCGCCGCCAGAACGCCGCCGCGCCTTCAAAATCACCGGCATTGTAACGCAGGACGCCTACATTGAGCATGGCGTCCGCGCTTCCCGCGGCGGCGGCCCGCTCGTGCCCTTGAGCGGCGCGCGCGGCCAGGCGCGCCGCTTCGTCGAGGTCGCCGCTCGACGCGCACCGCGCCGCCTCGCAGGCATCCCGGGCAGCAACGTTGTACAACGCATCGGCCTCGCCCCGCGACGCCGCCTCCCTGTGCCACGGCGGCGTCGTCGACGTCCTCCGCCGTCGAAACTTATGATTTCGAGGCGTGAACCATAGGACGAGCGAGTAGCGCGCTCCGCTCAACACGCGAACGCCGTGGCGCAGGTCGTGGCCGTGGCAGAACGCGTCACCTACGTCTAGGGAAGCATAGCGCGCCGACGCCGCATCAGCGGTCGGTTGCGCGTAATAGCCGCCCACGAAGTCGTCCGGATCGCACAGCGACACCACTACCGTGGCGGTGGCGTGGGCGTCGAAATGCGCGGGGTGCTCCCGCCGCTCCGTCGGCAGGTAGCGCCTGATCAGCGCTTGCGAGAGCTCCAGCGTGGCGCAGTCGAAGCGGTGTCGCAGATAGGGTAGAAGCCGCTCCGTCACTACCGGCTCGAGGACCCGACACACGGCGGTGGCAACGGGCTTGCCGCCATCGAACACGGCGCATTCAAACGTCGGCAGCCGATCCACGGTATCCGGATCACGCGCGAACCGCGCTCCCGCTCGCTCGCTCTCGGCCAGGCGTCGCACGAGTCCGGCCTGCTCGCGCGAGAGCAGGCTCGGCAGGAGGTATGCTCGCTTCGGCAGGCCCGCCCGCTGCTCGACGACCTTGTCGTTCATGCATGTTGGCGCGTCGAAAGCGATACGTGGCAGCTTTGCATTTGCATTGCTTGGCATTTTATACCAAGGAGCTCTCCGAGGCTACCGGGCTGCACTGCCCAACGTGCTCATACGTGCTCATTTATTTAAAACACAGGTAGAGTGGCGTAATATAGCTGCTGCTAGCGCGTCGACCGCGTCGATGCCAAAAATACGCCTCACTGCGCAAAACCCGTGCCGATTTGAAAAACATCTCTCAAAAATCTGTATCATCGGCCACAGGCAGTCAGTAGTAGTCGACCACCAACCACCACCACCGACCAGGAGGAGAACACACAACACACTTCTCATTCGACCAGCACCGACGCGTCGATGCGGCTCAGCCGCTGGCTCCGGGCGTGGCCCGCGCCCGGGGCCCGCCGCTCCGTCGCGGGCACGTGGTTCCCGATCCACGAGCGCTCCTGGCCCCCGCCGAACATGCGCCCGAAGAACCCCGGGCGAGCGTCGGCGTCCACGTCCACCGCCTCGATCGCCGCTTCCTCGTCGACGCCGTCCTCGTGGAGCGGCAGCTCCGCGAGCACGCGCAGCTCCTTCAGCAACGACCGGTCGCACCCGCGCACGTCCGCCGTGTCGACCATACTCTCCATGACCCGCCGCAGCTTCGCGTTCTGCGCCACCTGGCCCTCGTAGATGGCCTGCTTCATCGCCAGCTCCTCCTTGAGCACCGCCGTCGCTTTGAGGAGCTGGCGGCTTTCTCTTTTCTGCTCGGCGTTCTTGTCGCCCAGGAAGCGCACGTGCGCCGCCACGGCCGCGACGGACTGCTGCGCCGAGACGCGCGCCTGCTGGGACCGCTCGTCGTTCGCCCTCAACACATCATTTTCCCGCCGTAACCCGTCGCACGTCCGCGTCAACGCGACGACCTCCGTCCTTAAGTAGTCCAGCATGCGCGTCGACTCGTCCACGAGCGTCGGCGCGCTCTCCGACAACCGCCGCTCGGCCCGCTCCCGTTGGACCCGCTCTTCGTCGAGCCGTCGTCGTAAGTCCTCCAGTTGGTTCTCCATCTTCGCGCGCTCCGCGGCGTTCCGCCGCAGCTTTTGAACAAAACGCGCCGCAATAATTCGCCGACGCACGGCTTGGATCGCGACCGCCGAGTCGCGGACCCGGTCGAAGGCCAGCACCTCCTGGCGCGTCCGCGCCCAAGCCGCGAGCTTCGTGGCCGAGCCGCGCCGCCGCTTGGACGTCGTGCGCTGCTCCGCTCCCCTGCGCCGCGCCCTTGCCTGGAGCGTTACTGAAGCCGCGACGAGGGCCACGAACGCCCGGCGACGGACGGCGCCGCGCCGCCAGCGTGACGCCGCCAGCGCCGCGCCCCTGACGCGCGAGAACCGTTGAAGAGCGAGAGAGCGCCGGACGCAAGTGGTAATCAGCGTCGCGGCGCTCCGGCGGGCGTCCGCAAGCAGCCCCTCGAGCGTCTCCAGAGTACCGGGCCCCAAATACACGCGCGTCTTCCCGACCGCGTGCCGCGCGGCGCCGAGCAATTGATGAGCCACGTGGGACGCGCGCGCCTTCGCGTCCCCTCCGTCACATGTGGTAAGGCGCCCGTAGCGCGCCACGAACGCCCCGTGGCCGCTCCGGTTCGGGTAGCCCGCGCGCGTCATCTCCACGGCCGCGACGACGCCCGCGCACCGCAGCTGCGCGCAGACGGCGGCCGCGTCGAATTTTGTAGAAGACGCCTCGGCGTTGGGCTTGATGCATCTTACGTACCTCGTCTCCGTCTCCGCGACGTCCTCGAGTAACTTGCGGAGCTTCCGTCGAAACTTGGAGGCCACGGTCCGGTCCGCCCGCGTCGCTTGTCCCGGGAACAAGGCGGAGACCTGCGGCACCGAAGACCCGCGCATCAATGCGGCGAGGTCCGCGTGCAGCGCGTCCCGGTTCCTTTCCAGCCAGCCGTCCACCGTGTAGGCGACCGGCTCCGCGTAGTGCCTGACCCCGAACTTGTTCCGCGAGAACTTGTCCGGCGCGAAGAAGCGGCCGTTGTCCTCGTGCAGCGTCTTCAGCTTCGAGACCAACGCGTGTTCCGACCCGCCCGGTCTCATACATTCTTCATCCAACACGTCCACGACGCCCATGGGGCCCTCGAGCAGCTTGAGCGCCGCCGCGCTATCCGGGAAGGTGACGGCCTTCCACGGCACGCCCTCCCGCTCGTACTCGTCCTGGACGGAGCGGAACAGGTCCCGGCAGAACTTCTCCTGGAGCCTTTCGTTCGCGTAGTTGATGCAGAGCTGCTCGAAGCGGTTCACGGGGAAGGCCTCGAAGCCAAAGATGTCCAGCAGCCCGCACGTCGCCGCATACGCGGCGCAGGCCGTGGCCGCGTTCGTCAGCTCTACGACCCACCGGAACGCGCGGGCGTACAGCTCCTTGGCCAGGGCGTCTCGCGTGGACACGGCCTCCTCTCTGCTCCGCTCTATAATGGTGGTCTCTTGGCGCACGGTCACGGTCCTTGCCTCTAATGCTTTTCTTAGCGCTTCCGACGACACGCCGAGTAGAGGCGCCGCCTCCAAATGACCTCCGTCGAAGGCCACTTCGCCCAGGAGCAGCACGGCCCGCAAAATTTGCGTGAGCGCGTCGCGGTCTTGTACACCGACGCCGCACTGCTCCAGCGCGGCCCAGGCCTGCGCGTGCCGGTCCCCGTCTCTTAACCCTTCGATGCTGCCGCGGGCCGACCGGGTGATGTAGCGGAGGGCCGCGACGTCGACCCCGGGCACGCCGTAGGCGCAGTGGTAGCCGCGCTCGCCGGGCGCCTGCGCGCAGACGCGGCTTTTCTCCAGCAAGTAGGTCTCGCAGTCCGAGCCGCGTAACCTCCCCTCTTCGTCGTAGCGCAGCCGCGTGAACTTGCCGAAGCGGCTCGAGTTGTCGTTTCTTATAGTTTTGGCGTTGCCGAAGGATTCTAGTAAGGGGGCGGCGTCCAGGACCCGACTCGCCACGGCCGACTCGTCGCCGCATAAATGCCGTAGCAATATTTTGACGGTCTCCGTCTTGCCGGCGCCGGACTCGCCGGACACTAAAATGGACTGGTCCCGTTGTTTGAGGACGCCCTGAAACGCCCGCGAACTAATGGCGTAGGCGTGGGCCTCCTCTTGCCTCCGGTCATACTTACTCCGCGTCTTTACATCGTACAAGTGCGGCAACCACCGAAAAGGATTCACGGCCACCACGATGTCGTCGCCCGTGCGCGTGTAGGGCTTCCCTCTGAAAAATCTTTCTCGTAGGCACCACAGCACGGACGCCTCGTGCAGGCGGTCGAGCGCCACCAAGTCCTCCTCCACGACGCGTGCGTTCTGCTGCGGCAATACCGTGGCGTCGCCATCTACCTGGAGCTCCTCGTCCGTGCAAGTGTCCAGGGGCGCGTCGTCTAGGGGCTGCCGCGCTTTGACGACGAGCCGCCCGGCGTCGCTTTGCACCACGGTCGCCGGCGCCCAGACTAGCCGGTCGTCGTTGACGAAAACGGCGGTGGCCATCGATGCGTGCCGCAGAGATGCTTTTTGGGTTACAGCAGTTCCGAGGCAAAAACGCTGCGGGCTTTGTTTAGATTCAGCCTTCGCCTGCCGACGCTGGTCGACAGCGTTCTAGAGCAGCGCTGTGTCAGCTACGCTCGATTCTCGCCGCAAAGTTACTTGATTTTGTCGTCGGTGCTGAGTTTTTTGTCGTATTCGCACTAAACGGGTTTCACATGAGTAAAACCCGAGATAAAACCCGCGTCCGGCGACGACGACAAGCTCTCCGGGCTCACCGCTGTGTATGAGACGCACTGGTGCTATCGCTCCACCTACAGTGGTAATATATCGCCCGGGTGGGAGCGGCAGCAACGCGGTTCGCTGCGCGCGCGCACTGCAAGCGCTGAGACCCGCTGCAGCCTGCAACGCTGAGAAGCCACCATGGCCGACGCCACGCAGAGCAACGCGCGCCACAAGCCCCGGAAGGACGGCCTGGTCCAGACGACCAAAAAGGCCAGCGAGCGCTTCCAGACGACGGGCCAGCAAAGTGGCAAGCACAAGACGCGGGCATTCGGCGTCGCGAATTTAGGACGATCGAAGCGCAGCGTGCAGCGCAACGCGGACCGGTCCCACCGCAAGGAGGTGAGCGCGGCGGTAAGGCGCGATAGCGGCGTCGCGCCCACGGTGATCGTGGTCGTCGGGCCCAGAGGCTCCGGCAAGACGACGCTGATCAAGTCCCTGGTCAAGCTGCACACGAGGCATTCTTTGAAGACGTGCGAAGGGCCCATCACCATCATCTCGGGCAAAGACAAAAGAATCACCTTAATAGAGTGCCCCGACGACGCCTGCGCGCTGATCGACCTCTGCAAGGTGGCCGATTTGGTCTTACTGACGGTGGACGCGTCCTTCGGCTTCGAGATGGTGACCTTCGAGGCCCTGGCGTGCCTCCAAGCCCACGGCTTCCCGAAGGTGGTCGGCGTCCTGACGCACCTCGACAAGATGAAGACGAACAAGTCCCTCCAGATGGTCAAGAAGGCCCTGAAGCACCGCTTCTGGCAGGACGTGTACGACGGCGCGAAGATGTTCTACATCGGGGGCATCCTCCAGTCGGGCAAGTACCCGCGGAACGAGATGCGCCAGCTCGCGCTGTACGTGAATCGCGTGAAGTACCGCCCGCTCTCGTGGCGCAACGCCCACGGGTATGTTGTGGTAGATAGGGTGGACGACGCGACGCCCGGGTCGCGGCTCCGGGCGGACGAGGACTGTTTGCGGCGGGCGGACTGCTACGGGTATGTTAGAGGCGCTCGGTTGAAACCGGGCGGTTCAGTACATGTGCCCGGTCTGGGGGACTTCGCGCCTTCTTCTATTGAGGTGTTAGACGATCCGTTGCCGTTGATCTCCAAAACCTCAACTCTAGAAAAGTCCGACAGTGTCATCTACGCACCTTTAGCCGACGTCGGCGGCGTCGCGTATGATGACGACGCTGTTTATATCGACTTGAAAACAGTAGCGTATAGCAAAGAAGAAGACCTGGACGGGGAAGGGCGAACCGCGGTCACGGGCGGCGCGGCGGATCTCGTGCGGCGGCTCCAGGCCTCGGGGGACGTGGACGACAAGCTGCAGGCGAGCGAGCTGCAGCTCTTCGGGGGGTCCTCGGGCGTGAGCGGGAAGGGGGTGCAGGCGGAGTCGTCCGACTCGGACTCGGCCTCGGACTCTGACTCCTCGGACGACGACGCGAGCTCGGATGATGACGACGAGGAGTCAGGGGAAGAAGAGGTCGAGGACGTGGCGCGCGCGTCCTTCTTCGAGGATTCCCGACTTTCATTAGAAAAGCGCCGCGCCGCGCGGGAGGCGGGCGATCTGGGCGCGCGCGTCTACGAGCGCGAGGAAAGTGAGGAGGAGGAGGAGGAGGAGGACGGCGACTTGTTCCGGAAAAGGGGAGAACACCCGGCGTACAAGGCGCGGGCCGCGGCGGTCGCGGGTCTGGACGAGTCCGACGACGACGTCGTCGTCGTGGCCTTTGCGGACGACGACGAGGACTTGTTGGAGGGCGCGCGGAGCTGCTTCGCGGTGAACGAAGATAAAGACGAGTACGGCGATTTCGAAGCTTTAGACGAGTCCGACGACGGGAGCGAGGAGGACACGCCCGCAGAACCGGAACAGGAGGAGACGCGCGATTCGATCGCCGCGAGTAAAGCCCGGGCCATGGCTCAAAGAACGGAGGAAGACGAAGAAGATAAAGAAGACGACTTCGCGGCGGAGGCGCGGAAAGTCATGCGGGAGCGCGTGGCCAAGACGGACGAAGTGTTCGCGGACGAGGCGGAACGGACGGCCCTGGAGGGGCACCGGGCCGGGCTGTACGTTAGAATACGGTTAGAAGACGTTCCCAAGGCGTTTTTTGAAGGGCGGGATGCGGCGCGGCCCGTCATTCTGGGCGGCTTGCTCCCGCACGAGACGACGGCGCCGGCCCTCTTGACGGCGCGGGTCCGCCGCCACCGCTGGCACGGGAAGATTTTGAAGGCCCGGGACCCCGTGGTCTTTTCGTGTGGCTGGCGCCGCTTCCAGAGCGCGCCCATCTACTCCCTGGAGGACGAGCGGCAGACGAGAGTGCGCTTCCTCAAGTACACGCCGGAGCACATGCACTGCGGCGCGCACTTCAAGGGCTTTGGGGTCGCGCCGAACACGCCCATACTTGGGTTCCACTCGTTGAAGGGCGACTGCGCGACCTTTCGAGTGTGTCTCGTGGGTGTGATCATCTCGCAGGACACGCTCTCCCCGGTGGTGAAGAAGCTGAAGCTGTGCGGCGCGCCGTACCGCGTCGAGAAGAACACCGCGTTTATTGATGGCATGTTCACTTCGGCCCTGGAAGCGGCCAAGTTCGAGGGGGCCCAGATCAAGACCGTGTCCGGTATTCGCGGGTCGATTAAGAAAGCGATCCGGGAGGACGCCAGTCAAACAGCAAAAAACAAAGGCGCGCCCTCGGGCAAGGCCGGCGCGTTCCGGGCGACTTTTGAGGACAAGTTACTGTTGGGTGACGTGGTCGTTTGTAGATTATGGGTGCCCGTGGAGCCGCCGCCCCTCTGTCTGCCCGTGGGCAACTTGCTGGAGGGCGTTTCCGGTGATACATTGTTGGCGCGGTCTGTTGCGGAGATGCGGCGGGCCACGCAGACGCCCATTCCCGTCACGAAGGACTCCTTATACAAGGGCCCCATTGAACGCGCACCGCGCAAGTTCTCCACGCAGAAACTACCGCGACGATTGGTAGAATCCTTGCCCTTCGCCTCGAGACCAAAAGAAGATGCCCCGAAGTCGAAGAAGAAGGACGGCTACCTGCAACAGCGGGAGGACGCTTCGAGTGGTCTCAAACCGCGCGAGTCCACGGAGAGCAGGCGCACGCGCAAGCTGGTGCACCAGCTCGAAACGGTGCGCGCGGAGAAAAGGCGCATCAAGGGCGCCGCCAAAGTGACCAAGAAAAGGGAGAGAGCAAAGGTCCATGCGAAGATCGACGCGTCGCGCGCCGCGTCGTCCAAGGCGAAGAACAAGGAGGCGCACAAGCGGAAGGGCAAGTCCGAGGGGGCGAAGCGGGCCAAGTTCAGCGGCGGGGACGACTAAGGTGTGTCATCTTTTTCTAAGGGTGCGGCCGGCCGTCTTACTCCTCGATAGCGTCTTATTCTGCCCTGGGACCGCAGTGGGGCGTCCCCGGCACGATACACTAGTATGATCCGCGGGTTCGTTCGGGGAGAAGAAAAGAGGGGGAGACACTAGTCAACACCACCCGCGACGGAATACTATGAAACACCGGATTAAGGGGGAGAAAAGAGTAGGAGGAGAGGGCGGTGTGGACGCTCGCCGGCGACCCGCGGCTAGTAGCCGTTCGTCGGGTGATAGTCGGAAGGTGGCCGGGTCCGCGCCGAGGCGGCGGCCCATGCCCAGGTCGATGCCCTTCTTGGCGGCCAGGTACCAGGAGCCCGGCGAGTAGGGCTCCGCGCAGTAGCTGACCTCGCTGTCGAGCTTGAAGCGGTCGCCGATGCAGAGGAGGCCGTCGTCGGCCTTGTCCGGCTGCTCATAAACCTGGCAGTCGGCGCGTTTTCTCCTAGGCCGCGCCACGAGGTGCGAGGCTTCGAACGGGGCGCAGTCAAGGTCGTTCGTGAGGCGGCGGCTCTGGCGGCCGCTCCGAGGTCAGACGCGGATCCAGTCTTCCAACGCGGCGGCGGTCGTCGCGGCGGCCAGCGCGAGGAGGGCGTGGCGGCGCATGCTTGAAATTGAGTTGGCCTGGTTGAGGTGAATTGCCTCGCTTGTCGCCGCGGGTCGATGAAACGCAGCAAGTTGATCAGGACGGGGTACGCGCTGTATCTAGACGGCGCGCGCGAGCTAGCGTGATGCGTGAGCGTCGTGGCGGCTGAGTAATTGGCTGTGCTTTTTGTCCAATCTCGTCGGCCTTCTCCGGGCAAATGTTGAGGTGCCCGGGCGCAGGAAAACTGGGTCCCGAGCACTCCCTAGGTATCCGCTGGCGGCAGAAAAGAGGCGTTCTTGGACGAGTGATACAGCGGCGAGGTCCTTGAAACCCGCGCGTTGCGCATTGGCTTGCCAATCGACTCGCTTGAAGCTGTGCTGTTCAGTGGTGCGTCACCCAACCCCTCACGCTGGTTCATCAACTCGTCGTACGACGCCCGGAGACGCAGTGAGAAAGAGCGCCGCCGCCGGACCTGTACTTGCCACACACGCCGCTAAAAGGTCTTAAAGCACGCGCTGCCCCGGAAGCGGTAGCGCGGCGGGCCACGCGCACCGCACAATCCTATGTATACACGGGCGCCGCTACGCCGGCTTATCCACGCGAGAACCGCCAGCTCCACCGCCCACCGCGCCCCGCCCCCGCAGGGAGCCGACCGACCGCCATGCTCCGCGCCGCCACCGCGGCGACGCGCGTCGTGCGCGCCTGCGTCAAGGACGCCAAGGCCGCCGCCCTGGCCAACGAGGCCAAGTCGTACTACACGGTCATCAAGTACGAGACCCAGGACGGCGCCGCCCAGGAGCTCTCCCGGGAGAACTTCGGCACAAGGGAGTAAGGAGCGGGTCTTTTTTCTTTTCCCCCGGATCCGCGGAGCGGAAGCCTATTTGACGCCGATCGCTCCAATCGATCGCGCGGTCGCCGGTCGGACTAGCCGGCCGGAAGCTCTCCTTGGAGCACTGGCCAGGCCAGTGTGTACTTCTCGTCTACGGCCCCGAGGCTCCCAGGTGACCATCGTCTCATCTCATCGTCTCGCGCGCGGGGGTTCGTGCGGGGCCCGATTCATTTCATCCGTTGCTGTGGGGTGTACAGCTGTACGCGGTCGCACGATGGCCAGCTGATCAGGCCAGACTCGCATGGGTAAGGAGCCGCCCGCCCTGCGGCTGAAGCGCGTCGCCGACGCGCTGGCCGCGAACGGTGGCGGCTGGCTGCCCCTGACCTGGCGGGCCTGGCGGAAGTACGCGCGGC
>Ga0115000_10005661_pt1 | contig 9984 bp, 10 predicted proteins | sample ArcticOcean_MG_C_6_FD_89690 | JGI IMG/M metagenome (GOLD analysis project Ga0115000, IMG submission 89690) | Marine microbial communities from western Arctic Ocean - ArcticOcean_MG_CB8_128 | ecosystem: Environmental > Aquatic > Marine > Oceanic | place: Arctic Ocean: Canada Basin | collected...
ATTATCTAATCAACATGGAAATCAATTAAAACATTCCAGACAAGAAAGATATTTACAGATTGGAAGAAGTGGTCTGTTTTCAGATAAAACATCAGCTGCCAATGCTGTGTTAGACAGTAAGTACGGACATGTCAGGGAAAACAATAATTTATTTAAGAATCCAATTTTTATTAGCTCTCTTGCTCTTTTGGCAATTGTAGCAGTTGTTGTCTATTTTTTAATATTTGGATCAACCAATGACTAAATCTTACCGTGACAATGCTTATATTTTTTCCCTGAACCACATGGGCATATAGTATTTCTAGATACTTTTTCTTTCCTTGGGAGATTTTGATTTTCACCAGATCCTTCAATAAATTCTTCTTCTTTATTACTTATTTCACTAGACTCTTTAATCACTATTCTTGAAAAAGTTTTAGTAACATCAATTTTTAAATTACTAAGAAGATTTTCAAAAAGGACAAAAGACTCATTTTTGTATTCACCCAAAGGGTCTCTCTGGCCATAGCCTCTTAAACCAATAGTTTGTCTAAGTTGTTCTAAATTATTTATATGGTCCTTCCATTTATCATCTAAAATTCTTAATAAAACCATTCTTTCTAGATTTTCAACTGAGTCTTTAGTATGACCCTCTGCTCGCTTAACTGATTTTTTTCTTACTAATTTATATAAGTGGTCTTTAAGCTGCTCTTTATCAAAACCGTCTTTATCAGCCAATGCCTTGATATCAGATATAGCAGCAAGATGATTTTTAATATCACTTTCCAAACCATCTATATCCCATTGGTCTACATAAGAATTTTTTGGAATATGATAATCTAAAAATTCATCAACAGTATCATATTGCATCTCATTGATAGTTTCTGTTATTTCATCTGTATCCATGAGATCAAGTCTCTGCTCAAAAATATTTTTTCTTTGATCATTTAAAACGTCATCAAACTTCAACAATGTTTTTCTTATATCAAAATTTCGACCTTCAACTTTTTTTTGTGCGCGCTCTAGCGCTTTAGTAATCCATGAATGCTGAATAGATTCCCCTTCAGATAAGCCAAGAGATTTTAACATGCCGTCCATTTTATCAGAACCAAAAATTCTCATTAAATCGTCTTCTAAACTTAGAAAAAACTTAGTTTCACCAGGATCGCCTTGACGACCCGAACGACCTCTCAATTGGTTATCAATTCTTCTACTTTCATGCCTTTCGCTTCCAATTACATAAAGTCCACCAGCTTCGAGTACTATTTGTTTATTTTTTTTTATTTCACTAGTTAATCTATCTATATCAATTTTTTTATTTTTTTGATTTAGAGCAAATTCTAAATTACCACCCAATTGGATATCGGTTCCTCTCCCTGCCATATTTGTTGCAATAGTTACTGCGCTAGGGTAGCCAGCATTTGAAATAATTTCAGCTTCTCTATCATGCTGTTTTGCATTTAAAACGCTATGCTTTATGCTTTTCTTTGATAAAATTTTAGAAATTCTCTCTGATTTTTCAATACTTGTTGTGCCGATTAAAACAGGTTGCTTTCTATCATGGCATTCAAAGATTTGATCAATTATTGCGTTATACTTTTCATCGGACGTTCGGAATATAACATCCTGCTGATCTTTCCTAGTAATAGGTTGATTAGTTGGTATATCAAAAACTGATAAATTATATATATCGGAAAACTCTTCGGCCTCTGTTAATGCAGTTCCTGTCATCCCAGAAATTTTTTTATAAAGTCTAAAATAGTTTTGATATGTAATTGATGCAACAGTTTGACTTTCATCTTGAACTGAGACGTTTTCTTTTGCCTCTATTGCTTGATGAAGACCGTCCCCATACCTTCTTCCCTCCATCATTCTTCCAGTAAATTCATCAATAATAATAATTTGTCCATCTTTAACAATATAATCAATGTCTTTTTCAAACAGCTTATGTGCACGTAATGCCTGATTGATATGGTGAACAACTGAAACGTTTTCCACATCATATAAAGATTTTGATTTCATTAGGTTTCTTTGCAGCAAGATCTTCTCAGCCGTATCTGTTCCTATTTCAGAAAGATTTACAGATTTTGATTTTTCATCTACCTCGTAATCTTTAGGATCTAAAATTGGAATTAAAGAATTTATAGTATTATATAAAACCGTCTTGTCTTCAACTGCTCCAGAAATAACAAGTGGGGTTCTAGACTCATCTATTAAGATACTATCGACCTCATCTACTATGCAAAAGTTATGATCACGTTGAACCATATGATCTTTTTGGAGTTTTAAATTATCACGTAAATAGTCAAAACCAAATTCGTTATTTGTCCCATAAATTATATCACATAGATACATCGCTTTACGCTCCGCATTGGTTTTTATTTCGTTTGAAATACAACCAACCGATAAGCCTAAATAATTAAATACCTTACCCATCCACTCAGAATCTCGTTTAGCCAAATATTCATTCACTGTTACTATGTGAACACTTTTTCCAGAAAGGGCATTTAAAAATGCAGGTAGAGTTGATACTAATGTTTTTCCTTCACCAGTTTTCATTTCAGCAATTGCACCATTATGAAGAACTAGCCCCCCTAAAAGTTGAACATCAAAATGTCTTTGATTTAAAGTTTGTTTAGCAGCCTCTCTTACTAATGCAAAAGCTGGGACCAGCAATTCATCTAGTGTAGTCCCATTTTTGAAATCAGCTTTTAATTGATTAGTAAATTGGATTAATTCAGATTGACTTTTTCCAGTATAATTGTCTTCAATTTCATTAATTTTTTTAACAATAGACTGAAATTCTTTTAATTTATTTTTATTGTAAGGATTAAAAATTGAGCCTAAAAAAGAGGATAAATTTGCCATTTAGTTATATTATTGGTTCAAATTAAAATAGAATGATATTTACTTTTTATACTCTGCAACAACATTGTCAATTACTCAACATTCATAAATATTAACTGTAATGAAAACAACAAAAAAAAACCCTAAACATCAATCGATTAACAAAATATCTCCTTTGGCACCAAAGAGTTTTAAGGCCATGACTCCTATTCAAGGAGTGAGTATTTATACATATTGTGCCAATTTATATAATTACAAAAGACTTGATGTGCTTTTATTTTTATTTGATGAAGAGCTGAATATTGCTGAAGTTTCTACGCAGTCAAAGACAAGATCTATAACAATTGATTGGAATGAAAAAAACTTAAAAAAAGGTAAAATCAAAGCACTGCTAGTAAATTCTGGAAATGCTAATACTTTTACAGGTAAGCAAGGAAAAGAAGCTTTAAACAAATTAACCAAGTTTATAGAAAATAAATTTTATATAAGTTCAAGTAATATATTTGTTGCTTCGACTGGAGTTATAGGTGAGCCATTCCCATTTAAAAAAATAATCAAATCTATATCTCATCATAATGAAAAAAATAAATCTAATTGGCTTGATGCAGCTAAAGCTATAATGACTACAGATACATTTCCTAAGCTTAAAGAGGCAAATGCAATAATAGGAGGTAAGAAAATTATTATTAAAGGTATTGCCAAAGGTTCAGGCATGATCGCTCCCAATATGGCAACTATGCTCGGCTTTATATTTACTGATGCGAACATTGCTAGACCAGTATTGCAGTCACTTCTTAAAGAAATTAATGAAGATAGTTTTAACAGTATAACAGTTGATGGCGATGAATCCACTAATGACACGGTAATGCTTATTAGCACTAATTATGCAAAACATAGAATTATAAAAAATAAAGATGATAAATTATTAAGAAATTTTAAGATTCAATTAAAAAATGTGATGGTTGATTTAGCCGAACAAATTATTAAAGACGGTGAAGGTGCGACTAAATTAGTTGAGGTTAGTGTAGTAGGAGCGCAGAGTTTTAGATCAGCTAAGGTGATTGCTCGAGTAATAGCAGAGTCACCACTAGTAAAGACTGCTATTTATGGTGAAGATCCAAATTGGGGTAGAGTCATAATGGCAATAGGTAAGTCAAAAGAAAATATAAATATAAATAAATTAAAGATTAAATTTGGAGCCAATCTAGTGGCCAGTAATGGTTCTCGAAATTTAAAATGTAAAGATTTAGATCTAAAAAAATATATGAAAAACAATAGAATCACTATTGCCATTGATTTGGGTATAGGTAAGGGTGATGCAAAGATAATGACTTGTGATTATTCTTATGACTATATAAGGATTAATGCCTCATATAAGACATGAATGTTTTATTTTGTTCTTGTGTCATTTTAATCAATAAATCAAACGAGGTACTTATTTGCCAAAGACCAACCGGCAAGTTTATGCAGGGGTTTTGGGAGTTTCCTGGTGGCAAAGTTAAAAATAATGAGAAATTTAATTTTGCTGCTGTAAGAGAAATAAAAGAAGAGTTAGACGTATCGATTGAAACTAAAAAATTACTATTTTTAATGAGTATTTTTTATGAATATCCAGAATATTTTTTATCGATGCAAGTTTATTTTACAAATAAATGGCAAGGAAGAATTAAAGGTATGGATAATCAAAAATTTAAATGGATAAAAAGTGAAGCTCTTAAAGATATTAACATGTTGCCAGCCAGTAAAAATATAATAAAAAAAATTTTAAGGAATAAAAAAACTATTTTTTCCAAGAGCTAATAATTAAAATATCAAAACTTAGTTTAAATAATCTATCTATTTTTTTATTTTCAAAAAAAATAAGCAAATTGTTTATAAAGTGTTTATTGATATATTTGTTTTCTTTTACCTTAAGGAAATTGGTACAAGCCATAAGCCGTAAGTGAGTTAACATTTCTCTGAAAGTACTATAAAAACATTTGAAATTTTCTCTTAATATTACTGTATCTGTAAAACCTAAATTATTTATAAGATCACCTATGTCTCTAATGTCTATAACGGGCATAAAGCGTTGTGAAATACCATTATAGACTTCCAATTCAACCTTAGAAAACATTTCTTTTAATTCTAGTAAGTTATTTTCAGAGAAAAAATTATGTAACATTAAGCCTTCTGAAGACAATAGTTTTTTAAGTTGTTTCAAAAAATTGGGAATATCATCTAAAAAATTTATTAAAGATAAGCCAATTATTAAATCGTAAGAACATAAATCTGGTATTATTTCATTGTCTGGAAGTATGTGAATTTTTTTAGAATTAATCTCTTTGGAAATATTAATGTGAGTAACATCCATAATACCAATTAGATTAAGCTGTAGTTCCGTAAAATTATCTTTATCTCCAATAATAAGTGCCCTATTAAAATTTTTTTTTTGCTCAAGGATTATTTCAATAAACCTATCTGTCACAAATTTATCAATAGTTTTATCTTGATCACTTATATTGCTGGAGCGCCCTCTTGCTAGTGCGTAGCGGTGTTTATCAATCATCAAAAAGTTTTATTTATTGTTTAAAGATAATATCTCTATTATAAGTTAATGCATGACAAATAAAATAATAGTTTATACATCAGATAATTGTAGTTTTTGCACGCAAGCTAAAAAACTTTTGCAAAGCAAAGGTTTAAATTTTGATGAATTTAATATTCAGCGCGATGAAAACTCACGTTCTGAAATGCTTGAAAAATCAAATGGAATGAGAACAGTTCCACAGATTTTTATTAATGATACTCATGTCGGTGGATACAGCGAACTATCTGCAATAGTCACTAGTGGTGATTTAAATAATCTACTAATAGATGAGCATAAGGAATAATAAAATTAAGATTGCCTGTATTCAGCTAAACAGTAAGTCCAACATTAATAAAAATTTAAAAAAAATTGAGAAATTAATTCATTCTGCAGTCAAAAAAGGTGCAGATTTAATTGCTACACCTGAAAACTCTAATATAATGCATCCTAATAAAGATGCATTGATAGAAGCTTGCTCGAGTAACGATAATTCTATTTTTTTAGCAAGTATTAAAGATATAGCCAAGAAAAAATCTGTATGGATTTTAATTGGATCTATAATAGTTAAGCACAGTAAAAACAGATTAATGAATAGATCTTATTTAATCAATAGCAAGGGACTTGTTGCTGCTGAATATAATAAGATTCATATGTTTGATGTCACACTTTCAGATAAGGAAAGTTATAAAGAATCAAGATTATATGAAAAAGGTAGGAGCCTGGTAACAGTCAAAACCCCTTGGGCAGTAGTTGGACTAAGTATATGCTATGACCTTAGGTTTCCATTGATGTATAGAAAACTAGCACAAGCAGGATCTAGCATTATTTTTATTCCTTCTGCTTTTACCAAGACTACTGGAAAAGCTCACTGGCTAACTCTACTTAAAGCAAGGGCAATTGAAAATGGTTGCTTTATTGTTGCTCCTGCACAATTTGGACAGCACTACAAAGGAAGAAATACATTTGGACATAGTGTAATTATTTCTCCATGGGGTAAAATAATAAAGAATAAAAAAAATGGGATTGGCATAATTTTAGCTGAGTTAGATCTTAAAGAAGTAGAAAGTTCTAGAAAATCTATACCATCTCTAAAAATAGATAATAAGTTTTGACTGCTAGTTTTTTTGTCCAAGAACCATAAAATTAGCTGGTGTAAATCTTGAAATAGACCAGTTGTTTTTTATTGGATTAAAATTAACACCCAAAGTCTCTCTAATACTAAAATCATTTTTTAGTAAAAAAGAATATACTTCTTCAGGAGATAAAAACTTGCTCCAATCATGAGTACCTTTTGGTAAAAATCCTAATACGTATTCTGCCATATATTTGGCAAAAACTAGTGAAAATAGAGTTCTATTAATAGTTGCCATAAATATTATGCCTCTGTCGCTTGCACAATTACAACAGCTCTTCATAAAGTAATCAGTATTTTCTACATGCTCTATTACTTCCATGTTCAAAATAACATCAAATTTTTCTAAAGGATTAAGGCTATTAATGTCACCATTGATATAGTTTATATCAACATTTTCTTTTTCAGCATGAACACGCGCTGCTTTAATATTATTTTCTGCTGCATCAACCCCTGTAACAATCGCACCTAAACGAGCAAGTGGCTCTGAAAGTAGGCCACCGCCACAACCAATATCTAGAATCTTAATGCCTTTTAATGGTTGCTCACTTTTTTCATCACAATTAAATATAGTAATTGTTTGGTCTACAATAAACTTGAGTCTAATGGGATTAAATTTATGGAGAGTCTTAAATTTACCATTAGCTTTCCACCATTCATCTGCTAAGCGAGAAAACTTATTTATTTCATCAGTATTTATAGTATTTTTAATATCAGACCTAGTCTCTTTCAAAGTTATTCTTGCTAAATATAGCTATTTACATTAATTCTAGCCACCATAACATATAAAAAAATATTAACAAAAGTCACCACATAACTATAAATAATAAATATGTCGATACTCGTCCTTAAATTTGGTGGTACATCAGTCGGATCAGTAGATTTGATCAAATCTGCCGCACAAATAATAAAAAAAGAATATGAATCAGGTTATGATATTGCAGTTGTAGTATCCGCAATGTCCGGAACTACAAATAAATTAATAGAAAATATCAATCTTATTAATTCACAAGATGATGCTGAGTACGATGCAATTCTTGCCTCAGGTGAACAAGTTACTTCGGGATTATTGGCCTTGGCTTTAAAAGAAATAAATATTAATGCTCGGTCATGGTTAGGTTGGCAACTTCCTATTGTTACATCTGGAAATCATAGGCACTCACTTATTTCTAAAATCGAAAATAAGAATATTTTAGATGGTTTTTTAAATCGACAGGTTGCTGTTGTTGCCGGTTTTCAAGGAGTTGGATCTAATGGAAGAATAACAACTATAGGTCGTGGAGGTTCAGATAATACAGCTGTATTTTTAGCCTCAGCTTTAAATGCTGAAAGGTGTGATATTTACACTGATGTTGATGGTGTTTATACAACTGATCCAAGAATGGCAGATAATGTAAAAAGACTTGATAAAGTTTCTTATGAAGAAATGATTGAGATGGCATCCCAAGGTGCAAAAGTTTTACAAACCTCATCTGTGGAGTCGGCAATCAAACACAATGTAAAAATCCAAGTAAGGTCTTCATTTTATCCTGATAATATGGGTACACTCATTAGTGAAGATGTTTTAAATAATGAAAATCAAGCCGTTACAGGTGTGGCGTACTCAAAAGATGAAGCAAAAGTTACAATAATTGGTTTAGTAGATAAACCTGGAATTGCAGCAACAATTTTTAACTCACTTTCAGTAAAAAGCATCAATGTAGATATGATTGTACAAAATAATTTTATTGAGAGAGAAGAAACTAATTTAACTTTTACAGTTCCAGTTACAGATCTCAAACAATCATTACAAGTACTTGAGGAGCTAAAAAGCATCATTGTTTTTGAAAAAGTAATTAGTGAGGATAACCTGTCAAAAGTCTCTATTATTGGAGCGGGCATGAGGAATCAGCCTGGAATTGCAGCAAAAATGTTTGATTGTCTATCAAAAAATAATATTAATATTGAGGTAATATCTACATCAGAGATAAAAATAAGTGTGCTTATTGATATGGCAAAAACAGAAGTAGCTGTAAAGTCGCTTCATCAAATATTTGAATTAGATAAGCTATAAAAATATTAAAAATTTATTAATTATTACTTTATAAAAGAAAAATAACTCATGGGCTATAATGTTGATAATAATATCATTAGAAGAAAAACTAAAAAAATATCTGTCGGCAATGTAAAAGTTGGTGGCGATGCTTTAATTAGTATTCAATCAATGACTAACACCATTACTGAAGATGTAGATGCAACTGTTAATCAAATTAAGTCTTTAGAAGACGAGGGTGCGGATATCGTCAGAGTGTCTTGTCCAAACGAAGAATCTACCAAAGCATTAAAAGAAATTGTTAATAATGTTACAGTTCCAATAGTTGCGGATATTCACTTTCATTATAAAAGAGCACTAGAAGCTGCGGATGCTGGTGCTGCATGCTTAAGAGTTAATCCAGGAAACATTGGACCAGAAAAAATTAAAGAAGTAATTGCTTCGGCAAAAGCAAATAATATTTCTATGAGAATTGGTGTTAATGCCGGCTCACTTGATAAAAGGATAATGGAAAAATATAAGGAGCCTGGTGCGGACGCACTTGTAGACAGTGCTTTAGAAAACATTCATTTATTAGAGTCAAATAATTTTGATAATTTTAAGATTAGCGTCAAAGCATCTAATGTACATACAATGGTGGCTGCATATGAAAAGTTAAGTAAATTAACTGATTATCCTCTTCATTTAGGTCTTACAGAAGCGGGAACGTATATAAGTGGATCAATAAAATCTTCAATGAGTATAGGTAAACTTCTCACACAAGGAATTGGTGACACTGTGAGAGTTTCATTGACCGCTGATCCAGTAGAAGAAATTAAAATTGGCTTCGAAATTTTGAAGAGTCTAGACTTAAGGTCTAGAGGTGTAAAAATAATTTCATGCCCATCTTGTGCTAGACAAGCATTTCCAGTAATTGAAACAGTAAAAACCTTAGAGCAAAAACTTTCACATATTAAACAATCAATTACTGTCTCTATTATTGGCTGCATTGTTAATGGTCCAGGCGAAGCACTTAATAGTGATATAGGAGTAACCGGCGGTGGAAAGGGTAGTAATATGCTTTATTTATCAGGAGTTACTGATCAGAAAATATCAAGTGAAGATATCGTTACTAAAGTTGTAAAATTAGTTGAAGAGAGAATTGCAGAGTTAAATGATTAAAGAAGAAGACTTAGAAAAAATACTACTAAGAAGTAAAATGCTTGAAGACTCTATGAGTGTTATTTCAGGTGACAACGAAGAGTTTGTTAAAATTTCAAAAGAATACTCCGACCTTAAACCAATAGTAGACAATATTAATACTTATAATAATTTTAAAAAAGAACATGATGAACTTCAATCTTTAATTCAAGGAAATGATGAAGAGATCGTAGAGATGGCAAAAAAAGAAATCAATTTATGCAAAGATAAATTAATAGAATAAGA
>Ga0115000_10005663_pt1 | contig 9982 bp, 13 predicted proteins | sample ArcticOcean_MG_C_6_FD_89690 | JGI IMG/M metagenome (GOLD analysis project Ga0115000, IMG submission 89690) | Marine microbial communities from western Arctic Ocean - ArcticOcean_MG_CB8_128 | ecosystem: Environmental > Aquatic > Marine > Oceanic | place: Arctic Ocean: Canada Basin | collected...
CCCAACTTCATTTGTGCCCTTTATATCTCTTTCTGGCCAATCTCCAATCATTATGGTTTCACTAGGAACAACATTTAAGTCTTTCATTGCTTGCTTAAATGGTTCTGGAGAAGGCTTATGTATACCTTTTTCATGAAGAGTTACAACAGTATCAAAAATATTTTCTAGATTTACAGAGCATATTCTTATCCAAGCTTCTCTACTAGGAGCATCAGATATTACACCAATTTTTAGACCAAGTTTGCTCAAAGAAACAAGTGTACTATTAACATTTTTATATAATGAAAGGGAATCTTCTTTTGCCTTTTTATAAGATATAATACCCTTGGCTAATATTTTATAATCGACCTTACCTATTAGTTCTGTAAGAAAAAGATCAAAAACTTCTTGATATTCGTATCCGTGATTATCATATATTTTATATATTTTTTTCTCTGCTTGTTCTTTATCAATATCTAGACCAGAAAAAATCATACTATCAAGAGCAGCAGAAATAGCATTTTGTTTCATTTTCATAAAATCTAACAAAGTATTATCTAAATCGAATAAAACTGCTTTAATCATATTGATAGCTTAATATCTATTCACAATGGTCCATGATTGGTCCAATTTTTTTGATAATTCTTTTCACTTCAGACCTATATCTTCTATCGTATTTAGCTGCTTTCTTTAATGATTTAAGGCCTGATGATTTATTACATAAGTTTAATTCTGACACACCTAATTCAAAATAAGCACCACCATGAGTTTTTTTAAGTTTAAGACATTGTCTAGCATATTTTTTTGCTTCTATTAATTTTTTATTCATTGTTTTGAAATTTTGATTTTCTTTTTCTTCTTCAGCAATAATATTAAATAGCGATGCTAATCTAAATTTTATAGTATAACTATTTGGTTTTAACTTAGTTGCCTGCATAAAATTTTCTAACGCAAAATCATAGACTTTATATTTTGAATCAGTTGATTCTGAGTATAAAACTCCTAAAGCTTCATATGCTTTATAATAATTTGGAGATCTATCAATTATTCCATTCAAAACAGCGTTTGCTTCTTGGTATAGACTTAAAGACATAAGAGATATAGCTAATTCGTTATAAGGAGACCAAAAACTTATTTTATCTTGTTCGCTTTTTATATCATTTAAGCTTTCTATAATGCCTATTGAGTTTCTAAAGTTTTCAACAGCTTCTTCATGCTTATCTAGCTTTTGATAACATACGCCACTTTTATAAGAAGCTTTATATTTATTTGGATTAAGCTTTAAAACCATGTTATAAGAATTTAAAGCATTTAAATAATCTTTCTTTTTAAAATAAGCATTACCCAAATTATAATAAATAACAGATTCAGTTGTATCCACAGATAATGATAATTCGTATTGAGTTATAGCTTCTTCTAGCTTATTTAGCCGTAAAAGATTATTACCTTTTTTGGCAATCATCTTGGAAACTTGATTCATTTGATCTTTATAATCTTTAATAAACAAGTTTTGTTTAAGAGCTAATTTTAAATATTTGATGGAGTTTGTAAAGTCTCCAATACGTTTATATTTATCTCCTATTGATAAATATAAATAACCAATGTTTGGAAAACTCCAATCTGTAAAAGGTTCTTTATCATCCCAAACTTTATTACCATATGAATCTTTCCATTTAGGGTTTGGTGCACAAAATTCTATAGGCGTTTCTGATATTGTTGTATCAATACTAAATTTACAAACATCTTGTGTAATCCATTGATTTTCATTGTCATAACCAGAATCTGTAAATTTCTCACCTTCATCATAAATTTTGTTATTATTAGAATCAAGGAACCTTTCATTAGTGTCATACTTTTTATTATTATTTAAATCTTGGTATGGTTCCTTTTGATCCCATGATTTATTTCCATCTATTAAAGCCATGTAATAATCAATAGCCTTTTTTGTGTCTTGATTAGATAAATAAGAGGAACGAATGAAGCTAATTTCAGTAACTAACATACTTAATTTTTCATTTGATTCTTTAATTTTTTTGTATTCTTCAATTGAGCCAAAATCTTGCGTTGTATTATTAATATCATAATTTGTTAGAGCGTTACGATATGCTTTTCGTGCATTATTAAAATCATCAAAGTTTTTTAAAGTATTACCAATATTATAATAAAAATTATAATTACATGATTTTTTATCTATATTTTTTAAAGAAATTTTATAAGCGACTTCCAATTCACCTTTATTAATCCAACCACTAATTATTGAATCTAACTCTTCACAAGAGTTTTCTCTTGAAAAAGAAAAAGAAAACAATAATACTAGAAATAAACTGTAAACATAATTAATAAACATATTTTTCCTTTATATGTGCTGAAGGCGGGATTTGAACCCGCACGAGAGTTATCTCACTACCCCCTCAAGATAGCGTGTATACCAATTCCACCACTTCAGCTGAGATTATTCTGTATCAGTAGAGTCAGTAGTTAAATTTATAATTGGCACATCTTCAGATTTACTTTCTTCAAAATTACCAGTGAATTCGCCATCAGTCATATACTGATTATCATTAACTTCGCTTCTTCCAACTAATTGTATAGAAATAGATAGCACCATAAATATTGTTGCTAAAGCTGTAGTTATTTTAACGAGGAGTTTATCTGCTCCTTCACTTCCAAAGGCCTGATTCATAGTATTACCGCCCATTGCAGAACCCATATCGCCTTGACCGGATTGGACCAGTATTATACCTACTAATAGAATTGCAATTACAACTAAGATAAAAACTAATATACTACTTAACATTATACCGACTCCTCTATAAATTTATAAATATCCCAAAAGTGATCTACATCTAAAGATGCTCCACCAATTAAAAAACCATCAACATCACCCAATGCTATTAATTCTTTTGCATTATTTCTATTTACACTACCACCATATAATATAGATATTTTTTGTCCATCAAAACCAATATCATTTAAAATTTTTCTTATAATCTGATGTGTTTCAACAATAATATCTGCAGTTGCAGTTTCTCCTGTTCCAATAGCCCATACTGGCTCATATGCTAAAATTATGCTATAATCTTGTATACAGTTGAGTCCAATTGTAATTTGTTCTTTTAAAGTGTGTTCTATCAAACCTTTTTTACGTTGTTCTAAAGATTCACCTATACAAACAATTGGTCTTAAGCGATTGTCCAAAGCTATTTTTATTTTTTTATTTATTTGTTCGTTAGTTTCATTAAAATGAGTTCTTCTTTCAGAGTGTCCAACTATTACATATTTTGATCCAATTTCATGAATCATACTAGCAGAAATTTCTCCAGTATAAGAACCATTTTCTAAATAATAAATATTTTGTGCACCTATATAAATGCCATGATTATCTGATGCTTTAATCTGAGTTGTATCTAATGAATGAAATGGTGGACAAACAACCATTCTTATATTGTCACCATTACTTGCAAAATCAGCTTTTCTAAACTTTGCTTGAATAGATTCAATATATTCTTTTGATTCAGTTCTGTTTTTATTCATCTTAAAATTCGCAATACAATATTTTATTCTATTTATCATAGTAACCTATTGCTTTTAAGGCAGGTAATTCTTTTCCACTTAGTAGCTCTAATGAAGAACCTCCTCCTGTTGATATATGGGTAAACTTATTAGATATTGAGAAACGTTTCGCAGCAGAAGCCGTATCTCCTCCTCCTAATATAGATATAATACCATTCTTCGTTAACTCTTCTATTATTCTACTTATTTGCTGCGTACCTGTCCCAAAATAAGGGTTTTCACTAACACCTAAGGGACCGTTCCATAATATAGTTTCAGATTTAGATAATATTTCACTAAAAATCATAGTAGTCTCAGGTCCAATATCATAACAATTTTCGTCTGCTTTTATATCTCCCAATAGCTTGATGTTAATACTATCAATATTTTCTAAGGATTTAGCAGTAACAAAGTCAGTTGGTAAAATAATTTCCTTACCTTTAATTTTGGCTATATCTAATAATCTTTCAGCTATACTAACACTTTTATTATTTACAAGTGTTGATTCAATATTTATTCCTTTACACTTTAAAAAAGGTAAGGATAATGCCCCTCCAATTAATAAATTATCAGCTATTGATAAAAATTTTTCAATTAATTCAATTTTTCCGTCTATTTTAGCACCACCCATAACAATAGTCATAGGTCTTACAGGTTCTAATATAGATTCATTTAAATAATGAAGCTCTTTCTCTATTAATAGACCATAATATTTTTCAGAGAATAGTTTAGCTAAACCAACATTTGAAGCATGCTCTCTATGAGCTGTACCAAAAGCATCATTGATATAAACATCTCCATGGAAAGAGAGCTTTTTTGAAAATTCAGGGCAATTTTGATTTTCACCTGCATGAAATCTAAGATTTTCCAACAAATGTATTTCTCCCTCTTTCAATGAGCTAGACTTTATAAAAGCCTTATTAGAAATACATGAGTCAGAGAAATAAATATTTTTATCTAAAAGTCTTTCTAACTCATCACAAACAGGTAGTAATGAAAGATTAGAGACGGCACCCTCTGGTCTACCTAAATGAGATATTAATATTATTGAGGCACCTTTTTCAAGACATAAATTTATTGTAGGGAGAATTTTTAAGATTCTATGATTATTAGTAATCTCACCATCTACAATAGGAACGTTAAAATCTGCCCTTATTATAACCCTTTTATCTTTTAAGTTACTTTCTTTTAACATCATAATAAATCCATATTTAAGTTATAAAGTATATATACAATTAAAGAAAAATTAATTAACTAATAATCTTGTAATAACTTGTTTTTTGATTATTGTTTCTTTTATAATTATTGGCACATCATCTACAGTCACCTTTGAATACCATATACCTTGAGGATATATAACTACTATAGGGCCGTTACTGCACAGTCCAAGACAGCCAGATTTATTTGCTCTAACTTTAAAGGACAAATTATTTTTTTTTAACTCATCTACAAACTTTTGTCTAATAGCCAAGCCAGTCAAAGAACAGCTTTTATTTGTAGATTTTTCTAATCTTTCATTTATACAAATAAATATATGATTTTCGTATCTCATTATTTGTTAAAGAAAACTATTCAACATCTTCAAACTCAGCATCAATAATGTCAATTCTATTTTTTTTACCTGTATATTTTTTATTTTTATTTACTTTTGATTTAATTACTCTATTAATTTTAAATTTTGATATTATTTTTAATATAATGATAAAAATTAAAATAGGGAGAAATAAATATTTAAAAAATAAAATTATAATTCCTAAAAAAAAAGATAAGTATATTAGTGATTTAAAAGAAGTAAGAAAATTATTCATTTTAAAATAGCTTAGTTGGATTATAATATTTTCGCCCTTTAATAGGTTCTTTTAAAAAGTTCATGATACCATTTAGATCTTCTTCATTATTAACAAAGTCAATATCATTAGTGTTAATTATTAGAAGAGGCCCTTTATCGTATCTAAAAAAATATTCATTGTATACTTGATTCAAAGAGTCAATATAATCTGCATCTATTGAACTTTCGTATTCTCTTCCTCTTTTTTTTATATTAGTCATTAATGTATCTGTATCTGCTTGTAAAAAAATTGCTAAATCTGGATAAATAATATCTTTTTCTAGAATTTTTGCTATAGAGTCATAAAGCACCATTTCTCTATCATTTAGATTCAAGCAAGCAAAAAGTCTATCCTTTATGAACATATAATCTGAGAGAATTATTTTTGAAAAAATATCTACTTGTTTTAGCTCTTGATGCTGTGAATATCTTGATAGGAGAAAGAAAAGTTGTGTTTGAAAAGCAAATCTATCTTGGTTATTATAGAAATCTTTTAAAAATGGATTTTCTTCAAATTTTTCTAATATTAGTTTAGCTTTTAATTTATTAGAAATTAAATTAGCTAAACTTGTTTTTCCTACCCCAATAGTACCTTCAATTGATATATTAAAATATAAAGATGACATTATTGTTTATATTCCTTTACTATTTCTTTACTATTACCAAGAGCTTCTAAATGCGCTTTTATAGTGGTATTACCTTTAGGCAATATATATAGAGGATCTATATCCGTCCAAGGTTTAAGAATAAATTTTCTAAATTTTATCTTTGGATGTGGTAGAGTTAATTGAGGCTTATTAATTATAAAATTCTTAAATGTTAATAAATCAATATCTATTATTCTTGGTAAATATCTTTCTGATTCTTCTATTCTACCCATCTCTTGCTCAATAGACTTTAAAAGTCTTAATAAATCTTCTGGCATTATTATTGTATCAATCATTAAAATTTTATTTAAAAATAGAGGTTGATTTAAATTTTCCATTGGTGAAGTTTCGTAGGTTTTAGAACTAGATATAATAATAATGTTCTTACGTTTTATTAACATTATAGCTTTATCTAAATTTTTTATTCTATCTTTAATATTTGTACCTAAACTTATATATATACTCATTTTATAGATTCTCTTTCTACTTTAATGAAATTTTGATTTGTATCATAATAAAGCTCTGGCTTTTTAATAGATAATTTTATATAAAAGATTGATTGAAAATTTTTCTCTATATCAATTATCAATTTATTAATTAGCCCCTCTAAAGTATCATATCTAACGTCATTAAACCGTTCTTTTATAAAATCGTAAAAATAAATATAATTAATATATGAGTTTATGTTATCAATTGTATTAAGTGGATAGTAGTTAACATCTATGTTTATTATAAAATTCTGTCCTCTTTCCTTTTCTTTTTTATATAGTCCATGATGGCCGAAAAGGTTTATATCTACTAATTTTAAGGAATAATGTATCTTTTTTGACAAAATTATATTAACTCTAAGTTATTTATTTATTTTTAAAACCAATTTCTTTATCAAATTCATTTGGAAAATCATAGCCATCTTTGTTTGGGTAATGCATTATAGTATTAATTTGATTCCATAAGACTAAAAAAACACCTTCCTTAATATGACTATTAAATTTTGAAACTTCTTTAGAATCTTGTTTTGTTAGTAACCCTGGGTGCTGCAGCCATAGCCCTAAATGATCTAAACCTTTTATAAGATAATGCGACGATGATGTAATACCTATATCTTTAAATTCTTTAACATTAGCAAAAGAAACAAAAACAACATCCCCAATAATATCCTCACTTCTAAACATATATATTATTTTTTTTCGTCTGTAAGTATTTTTTCTAAATCAATTAATTTATTTTCTAAATCATCTATTCTTCCTCTTAATGATTTATTCATTTTTTCTAATGAAGATATAGATATTTTTGATTTACCTCTATAAGAAAAAAAACGATCATTTAAATCACTTAATTCTTCTGATATAATTGAATCTTGATCATTTGAAATATTAGATGAATAATACATATCTGAATCAATTCTTTTAATCTCTGAATGAGTATCTTTTTTAAAGTTAGATGCCCTATCTCTAATTTTAGAAGTGCTATCTTCGATTTCTTTTAATTTACTATTATGACCAACATATCGTAATCTCAACTTTTTTTGTTTTACTGTATTTGCATTAATATACTCAGCTTGGGCATTATTCTTTTCTTTATTTGCCATTATTTCATCGCCGACACTTCCAGTAACAATTGTATATATAGTAACTATACCAATAATTGCGAAAACAACAATAAACCATAACAATTTGTGTTGTATAGGATTAGTGACAGCAGCGACGATTTTTTCTTGTGCTCTTTGTGCTAAAGTTTGCTCTGTAAGTGCTTCATTTATTTGTTTTTCTGTTACTAAACCCATCTGAATTAAAACTTCACCTGTAGGCTTATTAGATTTTTTGTCTAAAGCAATATCTAATTGCTTTTTAGTTATATATTTTTTTTTAATTAATATTTCACCAATTCTAATTTGATTTTTCATTATAAATAACCTTATTTAGTTTGTTCTAGTTCTTTTAATTTTTCTTCCCATTTAGTTAGTTTTTTTTCGCTAACTTTTTTCTTGTTTTTGGAAGTTTTATTTCTATTCTTTAAATATTTTTGTCTATCAGATTCTCTATTTTTGAGAGAAGTAAATAAATCTGACATCTCTTTGTTAAATTCATCAATTGTTAAGTCTAGTCTCGAAACTAATTCTTTCATTAGTGCTAGACCGTAGTTTTGGCCAATAATATCTAATAAATTATCAAATTTATCTTCTAAATATTTAATTCTTTTTTCTTTATTTCCTAAATCCATATAAATCCTAACTTCTTTTTAATGCTTATAAATTATGACTGTTAATATTTAAATAAAAAATGAATCAAACAAATTATTTTTCATTAGAAAAACTTATTCAGATTCTTTTTCCATAACCTTAGAACTTTTTTCATCTTCAATTGAAAAGAAAAAACGATAAAAGTCGCTACTATTATAAAGAATAATATAGCTAACTAAAGCTGAAATAAAACCAATCATTATAGAACTAAATGTTCCAATTCCAAATAAAATTGAGCATAAACTAATTAAATATAATTTAATTTTCTCAGTATTATTTTCATCATTTGAAATTGTATTAATTACAAAGAATATAACAACCAATGTAAATCCATAGAACAAATTATCTTTAACATCATGAACTAATATACTAGCAAGTGAAATAGCCGTAAGACTAAAAAAAGATACAAAAAAATATGTAGTTATGTTATTCTTTTCTTTAGCATCTGTTGAATTTAAATCAGTTACTAAAATTGTTGTTATAAACAAATTTAATAAAAGCTTAAATAAATATATAATAAATAATGTCATTTTAATTAATAGTCCTTAATCTTAATTTGAATTTAACAATATTTACTAAAGAAAGTAAAGGAGTTCCAAGAATCTGATAATCAGGAACAAATCCCCATATTCTAGAATCATAACTATTATCTCTATTATCACCTATAAATAAATAGTAATCATGCTTTACTTTATAGTTAATAAAATCATCTATTTTTTTTCCGTTGATTAAGAGATTTTCTCTAATAAATAAATCTGCATAATCTTTATAAAAATCTAATCCAAACAAAAAACTTTTCCCATCATATTTTTCATTTATCAATTCTCTTATCTTAGATTTATCATATTTTTCTATGAATGATTTATAAATGACATTATTAACTAGGTCATTTTCATCAAACAAACCATCTTGATTTAAATCAATACTTTTTTCGTCTCTTAAACTAGTTCTGCCTAAATCAGAAGGCCAGAAAAAAGGGCTTTCGTATATATTCCAAGGATTATCGATATTTTTTAATTTATTTATTTTTTTAAGTTTTCCTTTTTTAAGATGATAATTTTCTCTTCTTTTTTCATCGTTTGGAAAAATCTTATACCAGAGAATCCCACTTATTTGTGCAATTGACTCTGGGTCTTCCATAATAAATTTTATCCCATCTAGCTCAACAATATTTCCATCTTGTACTAATAGCGTTATAAATGAAATCCATTCATTATGTTTATTAAACCATTCATCTACATTTATCCTCATTCCTTTATAAGGGACAATAAAAGAATTTATATTATCATGATTACCATTAAAATAAGGATAAACTTTATTATAAATATATTGTTCTTGAATACTAGCATTTTCCTTAAAATCATTATTATTAGTATAATCATCCATGTAAGGATTTAATTGGAGATTAGGAGTTAGCAGTATTGATCCTTTTTTGTTAAAAGTCAAACCATTATTAATAATTGCATAGTTTTGACTAACAAAATTAATTTTTCTTGCTGCAACTGAAAATCTCATCTGATTTGATGAATTAATTAACTTAAAATCATCTCTATTATATATACCATTAGAGTCTAAATCACCTTCAAAAAAAGTTATATATTTAGCTTTTTTTGGAAAGGGCATTAGCGTATTATTTAAATATATATTACCCTTTTTTATTTCTATACTATCTTTTGGTATTCCAATACATCTTTTAACATATTTTTGAAAGGGGTCTCTAGGGAATTCAAACATAGC
>Ga0115000_10005664_pt1 | contig 9981 bp, 8 predicted proteins | sample ArcticOcean_MG_C_6_FD_89690 | JGI IMG/M metagenome (GOLD analysis project Ga0115000, IMG submission 89690) | Marine microbial communities from western Arctic Ocean - ArcticOcean_MG_CB8_128 | ecosystem: Environmental > Aquatic > Marine > Oceanic | place: Arctic Ocean: Canada Basin | collected...
AAGAAGAAGAAGAAAAAGATGAACAGCGAAAGAAAAATTCCATGAAGACAAACGTTTTTACCGACTTCCCACTAAGCGGCTTTGCGCTTTACGCGTTTTGTCGGCTGCAGAAGCAAAAACTTCCATGACTCTGAGAATTTTCCTCCCAATTTTTCGTTTTCTTCTTCTTCTTCTTTTCTGTTTCTTCTCTGAAATAGCAGGAGCTATTTTTAATCAACGAGATTGAAAAAATACTCACCTCTCTTCTTCACTAACCACAGGTGCGGGTTAACCACGACTGCTCTCAACCTCCTCCCGGTCGGTCAACTCGACGGTGGTCGCGTCGCCCAAGCGGCTTTTGGACGCCGCGTGCTCTCCGCCACTTCCCTCGGTACCTACGTCGGTCTCACTTTCGGCATCTTGGGTTCCACCTTGAGCCTCCCGTGGCTCATTTTCATCCTCATTTGCCAACGCACCCCGGATTACGCTCCAAAAGACGACGTCACAGAGGTCGACGAGTCGAGAGCAACGTTAGCTTTCGCGTGCATCGCCGTCGCTTTCTTGATTTTGCTCCCCGGAGCGAGTTTAACGCCCAGCGATCTCGCGCCGACGGATTTCTTCTGATGATAACAACAACGCTATTATTAAATCATCATTTTTACTAGCTCGCGCTTCTTTGTTATAAAATATATACCACGTAGAGAGAGAAAGAGAAAGAGAAAGAGAGAGAACATCGCGTAAAGCGCGTTTACTGAGAAGAATATTGTTACTCTTCTCTTATGTTTCTTCCTTTTTCTCGCATGTTTTTTGCCTTTTCTTCTCCTATTTTTGGCAATCCAAACTGAAGAGAGAAGATCTTATTAAAAAAGAATAAATCTCTTCGGCTTTTTCGTGGGTGAAACACGACCACCCAGAAAAAGACGCGAAACGCTCTCCATTCCTCCGGAGCGTCGAGACGTTTTTGTCACTTCGCGAACGTGTAAAAGTGCGAGATTGTGCGCATTTGCATACTACCGCTTTGTTCGAGTTTGAATTCATATCCTCGTCCTTTGCGCGTTCTCTGAGAGTGAGAGAGAGAGTACTTTTGTATATACGAAAAACACAGCCAATTTTAGAGAGATGATAGCAACTTCTCCTTGTGCGTCATCGTCGGCGTCACTAGCATTATTAGCCTCGAACAACGCGCGCACACTGCATTCCGCGACGAAAAAATCCGCCCAGAAAGCGTCGACGTTTACTCGACATAGAATTTCCAGCAGATCTGTGCACAAGAATCGAGCGATCAAGGAGCCGTCCGATGTCACGGAGAAGATTTCCGACGTAGGCGAATCTCCGTCTTCCTCCTCAGTTTTGGGAACAGATGATGGCGAAAAAGGAGGCGAATCAATCAAACGAGCGCCTCGACCGTCGACGCTGAACCGCCCGGTTTCGGAAGCCGCGGTGAACAGTGACGCCGCGTTGGCGAACTTAAGAGCCGCGGGAGGTGCTAATGGTGCGTTTTTGTTTCGTTTTTAAATCATTAGACATCAAAGTAGCATCTCTTCTTCTTTCTTTCCCGGGGATAGATATGCGTAGTTAGGGACCAAGACGAGAGAGCGTTTTCCTTACGAAAGAGCCCCTACTGATGAGCAAAAAGGGAGGAGAAAAGATGGGAAAAACAGGAGGAAAACGAGAGAAAGATTTTAAAATCTTCTCTTTTCCTTGTTGCCGATCTTTATCTTCTTTTCTGCTTTTTTTCAATGATTTTTATTAAGTGAGAAAAAAAAACTGACTTTCTTCTCTCCTCCTTTTTTATATTACGGAAAATATAAACAACAGTCTATCAATCCGAGCGCAAATCATCCATCATCACCTTAGGTCTCTCTATTCACACGTGTCCGGTTGAGATTCGAGAGAAGATGGCGGTACCGGCGGATCGATTCGAAGAGGCGGTGACGTCTTTGGTGGACGAGAACCCGCACGTCGAAGAGGCGGCTATTTTGTCCACGTGTAATCGCATGGAGGTGACTATTGTCGGGTTATCGTACGATCGAGCGGTGGCAGAGTTGGAAAACTGGATGAGTAAATGGTCCGGGGTAGAATTGACGGAGTTAAGAGAGCACTTTTTCTTGTTGAAGGATCGAGACGCGTGTACGCACTTGTTGGCGGTTTCGGGCGGTTTGGATTCGGTCGTTTTGGGCGAGGGTCAAATTTTAGCGCAAGTGAAATCGGTGTTTCAAATGGGTGAGAACGTTAAAGGGTTTGGGAGACATTTGACTGGATTGTTCAAAGCTGCGATTGTGGCTGGTAAACGCGTGAGAAACGAGACGACGATTGCATCCGGGGCGGTTTCTGTCTCCTCGGCGGCGGCGGAGTTGTTGCAAATGAAATTACCGGGTGAGTCTTACGAAGGTACCAGAGTAATGATTGTTGGCGCTGGGACGATGAGTAAGTTGTTGGTGAAGCACTTGGAGTCGAAGAGGTGCACAGAAATGACGATTTTGAACCGAACAAAACCGAGAGCGGAGGCGTTGGCGGAGGAGTTTCCCAACGTCAACATGAAAATTCACTTGATGGATGATTTCATCCCGTTGGCAGCTGAGCACGATATTATTTTTACCGCGAGTAGTTCCATGGAACCGATCATCACGAAGGAGCACTTGGACGCCATGCCAATGGCAACTGCTAAGGTTGACGGGAAGAGACGATTGGTCGACATCGCCGTGCCGAGAAACGTCTGCGCGAGTTGCTCGGAGCACGCGGAGACTATTTGCTACAACGTGGACGATCTCAAGGAGCTCGCCGAGGCCAATAAAGCGAAGAGGAACCAAGCCGCGGAAGACGCGAGACAGCTGTTGGAGGAAGAATTGAACGCGTTTGAAGCTTGGAGAGATTCCTTAGAAACTGTGCCGACGATCAAACGATTGAGATCGAAAGCCGAACGCATTCGATCGCAAGAGTTGGAAAAGGCTTTGAGTAAAATCAAAGGCGAATTGTCCAATAAAGATAAGAAAGTTTTCGAAGAGTTATCGCGAGGTATCGTGAACAAGCTTTTGCATGGACCGATGCAAGCTTTGCGATCGGACGGAAGCGACAGAGCGGCGGTAGCGCAGACTTTGGTCAACATGCACGCTTTGGAGCTCATGTTCGAATTAAGAAAGGAAGACGAAATCGAAGAAGAGGAGAAGAACAAGAAGAAGGAAGCCGAAGGGAAAAAGTAGTAAACTCACTCTGAGGAGTAGAAAGAGAAAGGGAAATCTTTTTTGTGCGGCTCGTTTTAATTGCACGCTTTTTGCGCTTGGCGCTCGCGCGCGCCACATCAAATAGAAAAGAGAGAGAGAGAGAGAGAGAAATAATAATAAGTAACAGCGACAAGGACAGAGCAGTTTTGGGAAGATGAAATCTTCTTACCTTACGAGCTATCCTGGTGTACTATGTAATATCACAAACAACAAAAATTACCACATCACAACATAATAAATGACTAAAAATTAACAACTTATTAATCAATCTAAGTTCGGGAACGTCGAGTCTATCGCGCGTTTCCACTGTCGCAATCCACCAATCACGTCGACGATTTGACATTTCTCCGCATCAAAGCAAAACTTCTTTTTCGTTTGGGTGGTGTCGCTTCCATCTTCTATCGTCAGCGTTCGTCTTTTGTTCTTGGCACTCTCGTCGCCGTCTAAGAGTTTTTGTTTAAATCTTTCCCTCGCCAGTTGACTGTCGTTGCCTCTCCGACAGATGAACGCGATCACATCTACTTCTACTTCAGTTACTGCTTTCTCCTCTTCTTCGCCTCCGTCCTCGTCGACAGTGGCGACAACAACGTTCGTTGTTATCATCGTCTCCATCGCGTTCTTTTCGTTCTCTTCGTCTACGAACGGGTAGTTGATGGCATCTTTCAAAGCCGCTATCGAGAACTCGATCTCGTTTCGCACGTCAAAGAGCACAACACTTTTCGTCTTCTCGTGGTGTTTTTGTTCGTGCGAAGCGACGCTGGTATTGCTGTTGTTCTTCTTTTTGTTGCTATTTTCGACGAGCAACTGCGCGAGTTCTTCGCACGTTATTCTCCTTTGCGTCCCGTCCTCGCCAATGCTTTCTTCTATTTTGTTATCTGTTCCGTTATTTTTACACCGCTGAGCAGCAATGCCGCCATTCAAGAACGCGTCGTAATCGTAAGATTCAATCGCAAACGCACCTCTCGTTTCGCTCGTGGCGCACACCAAACAATCTTTTCTCCTCTTGATTTTCACGCACGTCGTCGGTCGCGAAGGATTTTGCACAAAGTCAAAAAGCGTCATCAACCCGAGCGGCCGGTGAGGGAACGTCGAAGACGACGCCAACGACGACTTCGACGCTTTCTCTTTATTTTCTCCTTCTTTCCCGCGATATCGGCACCGACCGGACAACAATATTCGAATGCACTCCAACGCTTGAAACGTCCCGACAATCCCCGGCGCCACGTTCAACACGCCTTGCTCGGCGCACGACCCGCACTCGTCCGCCGGAGGTGGCGAAGGATACGCGCACCTCAAACACGGTCCTCTCTCCGCGTCGCCGCACCCGTCATATGCTTCCTCTTTCCCGCTCTCGTTATACACCACCAACTGCCCTTCCACCCCAACGCTCGCTCCGCTCACCAGCGGCGTCCTCAACTTTGCGCACGCGTCCGACAACACGTACCGCGCTCTCTGATTATCCGTACAATCCAAAACAACGTCCGCATCTCTCAATAACTCCATCGCGTTCTGCTCGTTCACTGCTTCTTCGACTGCTCGAAACGCGCACGTCGGGTTCAAACTTTTCGCGGCTCGAATCGCCGATATCGCTTTGTTCGTTTTCGTTCTTCCCTCTTTATTCTCAGAACAACAGTCTTCGTTTCGGTGGCATATCTGTCTGTGCAAGTTGCTCTTTTCCACCGTGTCCTCGTCGCACACGGTCACGAATCCGACGCCGGCGCCGGCTAAATACAAAAGAGATGGGCACCCTAACCCGCCAGCGCCAGCAATGAAAACTGAGGCGCGTAAGAGGCGAGATTGCCCTCCTGCGTTTTCGTGGAATACAGGCAAGCGCATCTGACGCGAATACCGTTCGATGGTTTCCCCGCATTCATCATCGTATGATGATTCTTCTTCTTTCTCTAGACGAGAAGAGCGCCACTCGAGACAAAGACGATTCTTAGTAGTATTATTCGTAGTAGTAATAATAGTATCATCGGTGTGGGTATTATTAAGATTAAGCTTTTCTTCTCCTTCTCTCCTTTTCCTCTTCTCCATCGTCGTCGTCCTTCTCTCTCGTCTGTCGTCTCGAGGTGTTCTTTGGCGGCACGTGCATCTCTACACCCTAAACCATAAACAACTCTTGCTCTTCTTTCCCCTTTTCGCAGAAAATGGTCACACCACCAGGTGGTGTATCCCCTGGAGCTCCTCCTGCCCCAGTCCGACTTTCAGGGCAAAAAATTTTTGAGGAAAAATTTTCACCCTTTTATATATGAAGTTGATATGCTCGCGCAAATTGAGTGAGCGTTTGAATTTTGTATCTCTTTTTATTCCTCCTTCTAAGGTGTTCTCCCCTATAATAGTGTACGTTTAGGGTACCATTTTTTCCAGTGGCACACCACCTGGTGGTGTGACCATTCTCTGCCTCTTTTCTCTTCTTCATAGTAAAGGCAGACAGAGTCTCTTCTCTCTCTCTTTTCTGCGATGACGACAAAAGTAATACCACCACGTTTTGAGCGATATGTTATTATTGCGCAGTAGGAACAGAAGGGAAAAGGCTTCTTTTTCTTCTTCTCGGATTCTTCTTCCATCGAGAATCACAATTCGTCTCCGACGGAGAGTCGTCACAGTAGTCCTAATTTGAGAGAGAAAGAAAGAATAAGAGATGAAGAAGGAAAAGAAACAAAACCATCGTCGTCGTCGGGAAGAAGAGCACCACAAAGACGACGACGACGAGCGAAAAGAAGAAGAAGAAAAGAATTATTGGTTCGAGGAAAAGCTGAACAAAATTCGAGGCTTTTCGGAGGAGGAATTGAACGCGTGCGTGAAAGTGCTCCAAAACGTCACGCCGGCGAAGAATACCAAAGCGTACGACGAGAAGACGTTAGAAGAGGAGAAGGAAGAAGAGGAAGGAGAAAGGAAACGAGAAGGAACCGAAAGTGTCTTTGCTGCTGCTGCCGAGAAGAAGTCGTCTTTAACGTCGTCGTCGTCGTTTAAAACCGTTCTGGAACTCAAACGACACAAGCGCTTGCGGACGTCGCTTCTACCGCTCGTGGAGTATTTCACGGCGAAACTCTACCGAGGTCAAGACCCGGCGGAATATCGCGAGCAAAAGCAATCCAAGAGGGCGAAAAACGATCGAAACCAGAGAATGAGAGCGATGGATCGAGAAGCGGTGGCGAAAACAAAGTTGAGAGAAGAACGGTTGAGAAAGTTGAGACGGTTGGAGGAGACGAATTTTAACGCCGCTTCCGAGGCGGAGTTGTTGGAGTGGAAGAGAGAGACGGACGCGGGGAAGCGCGTTTTAGGAAATGGCACCGAGGATGGTGGCGCCTGCGCGGAAGAAGAGGAGAAAAAGGAAAAGAAAGAGGTGGAGGAAACGACCAACGAAGACGAACGGGAAGGAAAACAAAAACAGCTAAAATCCAGCGTGTGGTTAGTACCCGACGGCGTCGTCGAGGAGGAAGACGGAGAGAACATGGACGACGAAAAACGAGCGATCACGCAGAATACGCTACACAATCCAAACGCGTGTTACTGTTGCAAAAAGCGTTTCACCGAAGTGCACCATTTTTACGCCTCCATGTGTCCATCCTGCGCGGAGGAAAACTATTTTCGACGACATTTTACGTGCGACATGAGAGGAAGATATTGCATAGTCACCGGAGCGAGAGTTAAAATAGGATTCCGGGTCGCTTTGAAATTGCTCAAAGCGGGAGCGTTCGTCGTCGCGACGACGAGGTTCCCAGAAGATGCTCGAGAGCGGTTTAAGAGAACAGACGAGGAGTTGTTGAGAAAACAAAAGCAGAAAGAATCATCTTTCATGAGTCGATTGAAAATCGTCGCCATGGATTTGCGAGACTTACCGGCGCTCGAAAAACTGTGCGAGAAACTAAATAAAGAGCTCCCAAGATTAGACGTCATCGTAAACAACGCGTGTCAAACCGTTCGGAGACCGCCGACGTACTATAAACATTTACTGAAGGGTGAGTTGGTAAAAAAGAAGGAACGTCGCGAAAAGCGAAGAATGATTGGAAACGGGGGAGGAGAAGGAGAAAATGACAACTTAATTTTAACAACTACTACTGATGATACTAATAATAATAATAATAATAACAACGACGACGACGACGACGAATGGACGGTGCCTACGTCTGTGTTGCAATCGCAACTCGAAGTTCTCGAAAAAGATAAAGAGTATGCCGCTGCCGACGAGACGTCGGCGATGATTACGACGACCGCAAAAACGAAAACAAACGCCGTCTTTCCGGAAAACGTCTTCGACGTCAATGGACAACAGGTCGATTTGCGAACGCAGAATTCGTGGACGATGAAACTCGGGGAGATCGAAACACCGGAACTGCTCGAAGTGCTCGCGGTAAACGCCGCGGCGCCGTTCGTTTTGAATGGCAAATTACGCGCGCTCATGAAACGCACGGCGATGGAACTTCCGGTACCCTCGAAGACGACGAAGACGACAAAGACGATGCAGGAAGATGAAAAACGATGCGCGTTTATCGTAAACGTTTCCGCCATGGAAGGTAAATTCTACCGCTACAAAACTGCCAACCACCCGCACACGAACATGGCCAAAGCCGCGTTGAACATGATGACCGCCACGTGCGCCAAGGATTACAAAAAAGATTTCATATACATGACCTGCGTGGACACCGGATGGATAAACGACGAAAACCCTCTCCCAGTCGCCTCGAGAATCGCTAAAGAACACAACTTCCAAACCCCCATCGACGAAGAAGACGCGGCGGCGAGAGTCGTCGGCCCGATTTTCGAAAGCGTCGCCGAAGAAGAAGAAGAAGAAGAAGAAGAAGAAGAGAAAGAAAAAGAAGAACAAAACCGCGGTCGCGCGAAATCATCGTCGCCTTTTTTCGTAGGGAGAAGAGGAGGAGGAGAAAGAAGGGAAGGAAGAAAAAGAGTTTGGCCGCCAAAATCCGGCGTCTTTCTCAAAGATTTCAAAGAGAGCGAGTGGTGAGAACATTTTGTACACCACCCTAATAAATAATAAACCCTAAACTTAAAAAAAACATCCAAAAACTTTGCCGAGAGAAATGGAAGAAAAAAACCGCACGCAGATAAGACAAAGAAGAAGACAAAGACAAAGACAAAGACAAAGAAGAAGAAGAGATGTCGTCGTCGGTGCATTCGGGACACTCGGGAAAAGAACATCTCCCTCGAACAGCAGCGCCAACAACAACAACAACAGGGAGAGGACGAGTTAAGGCGTTCGAAACGGAGGATTTTTCGGACGACGATGAAGACGAAGACGATGACGACGATGATGATTTCATCGAAGAAGAAGGAGAAGAAGGAGAAGAAGGAGAAGGGATGGAGGAAGAGGGAGCGAAGTACAACAACTCGCGGGAGCTGCAGCTGCAGCAGCAGCAGCAGCGACGACACGAAGGCGCCAACGCGACCTCCAATTCGTCCTCGCATTATAATAATCGAAATCAGGTAAAAAAAGAAGAAGGACGACACCAACAAGAACAACAAGGAGAAGTGTTTCCAACCATCGCGTACAACAATCTCGGGAAACAAACGAACTTTTCGCAGTGCCTGACAGCTCGAGCGAAGAAATGGAACCCGATGAAGCAGTTTGAACCGGCAAAAACGGCCAGTTCGCGCCAGATTGGTCTTTTCACGAGTTTGAGTTCCCGGAACATCCGGATGAAATCGTAGAGTTTACAAGTAGGGTTGGTCAGAGACGGTCCGCGTTCGTGTTGAACACGATCGATAAGGAGATGCGCTTGGCGAATCCAGAGCTGGTCGAGTTGGTGGTGAAGAGTTTGCTGAGATGCACGAACTGCGACGTCGCGAAGACGTTGTTTCGCGCGCAGCAGTATTTTGATTTCTACGAAGACGTGTTTGGTTCGTTGAGGAACGTCCAAAAGTTGAGCGAGGACGAAGAGTTGAAACGAGCGTTTGAAACTGGAGCTTTGCAAGTGATCGAAAACGTGGACGAGGACGGGAGAGCGTTGATTGTTATAACGTTGGCCAGAATTGTTAATTTCGAGAGGGCAGTGAATCCGAGAGCGACGTCGCTGTTGATGGTGAAGATGCTCAACTATGTGATTTTACGAACGTTGAAAAACTACCCGACGACGCAAAGAAAAGGGTTCATATTTTTGTGCGACATGCACGGATTAAGTTTCGAGCACTTCAATGTGAACTATTCCAGAGTGAACATATACGCGATTTCGAATTTTATGCCGATTCGAGCGGAGAGAGCTGGGATTATTCGACCGTTGTTGTTTACGAAATTTCTGTTACCGACGTTGAAGTATTTCGCCTTTGCGTCGCCAAAAATCCGCGCCAGATTTCACATTTTGACGCAAGATCCGTCGATTTTGCTCGAGAAGCCGTTTCAATTTCGGGTAGAACAAGTGCCGCCGGAATACGGCGGCACCAACAAGATATCTTACGGAATCGCGGAGAGGATTCAAACGTGGACGTTGGAAGAGGAGGAGATTTATTTAGAAGACCGAGACGAAGACGAAGATTTTCCCATGGAGGAAGGCGAAGAAGACGGAACGCTCTTGGAGGAAAAGAGAGAGTTCCAGGAGACTCTGCGGACGGAGATGCCTGATGCCATGAGCGTGTAAAAAAACAGTTATTATTATTAATCGTCGTGTTGCGTGTGCGTGTGTGTGCGTTGTACATAGTAGTAGTTTTGAAAGTGTTTCGTGTACAAAATTTTGCTTAAGAATACTTCACTTCACTTCTCTCTCTCTTTCTCTCTCTCTCTCTCTCTCTCTCTCTCTCTCTCTTTAAGCGAGGACATCGAGAC
>Ga0115000_10005670_pt1 | contig 9977 bp, 1 predicted proteins | sample ArcticOcean_MG_C_6_FD_89690 | JGI IMG/M metagenome (GOLD analysis project Ga0115000, IMG submission 89690) | Marine microbial communities from western Arctic Ocean - ArcticOcean_MG_CB8_128 | ecosystem: Environmental > Aquatic > Marine > Oceanic | place: Arctic Ocean: Canada Basin | collected...
CATTTGAATTTTCGATTGGCTCTGAAACAACTCCCAATCAAATTAACGGTTTAGTGGCTGAGGCTAATGAGGCATCTATCTCATTATATTGGGATTTTGAGGGATATTCTTCCAATTACAGAGTCTATATTGATGGAGAAATCATTGAGACCACTTCGGATGATACTATATTTTCAATTGTTACAGATCTTAATGCTAATGTTAACTATGGATTTCAAGTATCAGGTATTAATAGTCAAGGTGTAGAGGGAGAGAAATCTGAATTATTGAATATGCAGGTATTGCCTATATTCCTGGTTGAAGACATTCAATTATCATCTGGTCCAGGACAAATTTTATTTACTTGGGTTTCCCCTGCCCCATATGATGGTGATAATAATTATGTATTTATAATTTCTGATCAATCAGGCAGCGTTATTGAGCAAGATTATGTTGGAAATTCTTACATTATTGATGGTTTAGGAGAAAATGAGGAGTACTGTATTAAGATTGCTGCAGTGCATCAATTCGGAGAGTCTCTACCTAGTGAATATATTTGTGGATTTCCCCTTCTGTCAGAAGTTGATATCTTGCCACCAACCTCTGGTGAGGGTTATGTCTCATTAGATTGGAATGAGCACTCTGATGCGGATTATTATAATATCTATCGCGATTCTACTTTAATTGCAGAACTGGTATGGTCTGGGATTGCATGTGAATTAGACGTCTGTTCATATACTGATATGAATTTACAGGCAAATACTGAATATTCATATGTAATTGTAGCATTGTATGATTTGAGCCTCATTGATGACGATTTAGGACCAGAAGGTAATATAGCTTATACTGAAGGTGCGCTCCATGACCCTGTATATATAATTGTAACACCATTACCTGTAATCAATAGTTTAGAGGTATTACCTGGTAGTGGTAGAGCAACCCTTTCATGGCTTGCTCCTTCTGATTATGGAGGGTCTGGATATGAATATGAAATATATACAACTAAAGATTCAGCTGTTTTAGATACCACATTCACACCTTTAACCCAAACATTTATCCCTGATTTAGAGGGTGGAGAAGAATATTGTTTTAGCGTGAAAAGTATTTCCTCTAACTATGGAACCTCTGATTATTCTAATATAGATTGTATAACTCCCAATCCTCAATATGGTGATGGATCAGGGGCAGATTCATTGAATTTGGAATGGGGAATTCAAATTATAGCAGAATTGGACCCTTTTAGTGAAAATATTTCTAATCAAATAGATGAATTTAATTTGATTGGAGTTAGCGAATTGGCTACAGATGCCTATGACTCAAATCTTGATATTTTTGATTCGCCTAACCCCAATTCTCAGTTTTCTTTATTTTTCCCTCACATAGAGTGGGGTAATAATTTTAATGATAATTTCAGTCAGGATATTAGATCTAATATGGGCCTACCTGATACGGTAATTGTATGGGATGCGCTGTTAACAACTGAGATTGCTGGAAAGCCGTATCTAACTTTTTATTTTAATAACATTACTGATTCGATTACCGTTTATGCCTCGTATTATGATTCTGTAGATAATCAGGAGAAAATATTTAAAAAAATTGAAAATGGTGATACTATTAATATAGAAACTATATTATCAGGCGTAGGTAATGGTTCTAACCTTCAAATAATAGTTGGGCAGGCTGTTCCAGATGCGCCAATTAATCTTACAGGTTTTGGTGGCTATAGGGAAACTACAATTTCCTGGGATGATTCATGTTGTCAGCCTGGACTTCAGCAATACCCAGCAGAGCTCTATAATATTTGGCGCGGTGGACAGTTGGTGGGTAAAAACATTAGTGGTAATACTTTTATAGATAGAGGGTGGAATTGTTTTAATGGTGCAAATAGTGCCTATATGGATGAGGGGTATCATAACTATGAATGCACGGCACCTTTAAGTGCATTAACAAATTATACTTACCGGGTTTCAGCTGTTAATATTGCAGGTGAAAGTGAAAGGTCATCCGAAGATTTGCAACTTCTCTTGGAAACGCGTGAGAATCAAGCCCCTGTAAGTAAAGCCGGTATAAATATTACTGTGTATGATCTTTCTGATGATGGTGAGGATACTATTTCTATTGTCTTGCCTTTATATTCAGATCTCAGTACTGCTAATAAATCATATGATCCAGACAATACTTTCGAAGACGATGGAGTATTGCATCCCTATTCAAATGGTGAAGATGAAGTTGTAATTTTAGATGTTTTAGAATTTAGTTGGACCTCAGCATCTGATAATATAGATGTGAGCTCAATACTATCCATTCCTATTGAAGGATATGGAGAGAAGGGGTTTCAGTTACAGGTAAATGATGGGATAGGTGGTGTATCCGCAATTGATAGTGTATTTGTTAGTTATTTACCGTCGCCAGCTCCTGCCGCTATTGATTCTAATTCTATAGAAATTAGATCTGGGCTGTATGATATTAAGTTAGATTGGCCAGAATCTATGTTTACAGGTGAGTCATATGCTGATTTGAACGAAAATTTAAAGTGGGATGATAGGGAGCCCTTTAATACTTCTGCTGATGATAATGATGATAATGACGATTGTGGCTACGATACATTGTGCCCAGGTGATGATTTCTATTCAGACCCAGATGAAGGGGAAGGGAATTATATATGGGATTTTGAAGATTTGAATGAAAATGGGTTACTTGATATAGGTGAGCGGCATGAAAACTGGATTGATACTGATGGTTCTGGATTTTGGAATGAAGAAGAACCATTTATGGATATGCCAAATGCAGATGGACAGTTAAACTTTAGGTATGATAGTGGCCCGCATCCACGTCCACCATTTTATAATTTAGATTCATTGAATATTGGTAAGGATAACACAGCAACTGATTATAAGATTATTAGAAATAATGAGCTCTATTTAGATTTTTCAGCAAATGATCCTTTATTTTTGAATCCATTAGAAGATGGAGATTTGATTGCTTCATTTACACTATTTGATGAAGATTTGCAGCCCGGTACAGAATACTGTTATGAAATTTTGGCCTGTAATTTCAATGATATTTGTACTTATTCAGAAGTAGTTTGTGCGTTGACTAAAAATAGGCCTGCGGTTTCAGTTCTTTCACCCGTTGGAGCTGAAATCTTTGGGAATGATAGCTTTGATATTGAATTAGAGTTTGGAAATGAAGATTTAATTAAGCACCTAGAACTTCAGATTTCATATGATGGTGAATTTAATCAGGGCCCCCAAACAACGGTGATTCCTACTGAGGAAATTAGTACCTACTATGATAATCTTGATATTTCTACTTTCCCAGGGTATTCTAATGAAGTTAAAATTAGAGCGATAATTACTGATATTGGTAACTTTTCAATTAATAGTTCGGGTGGAGATGATTTTGTAAATTACATTGATGAAAGTGATAGATTTATTATTTCAGAGAATCAAAGTGATTATTATTTTTCATCTGGATGGCATTTGTTTGGTACTCCAATAGATTTAGAGAATTCAGATTTTTATTCTGCACTGAATAGTTCAGGTATAGGATTTAACTGGACGGCAGTTGATCAAAATGGTCAGACCTCAGCTTTAAGTTTGAACTCCGGTGAAGGTTACTATCTCTGGTTAAATGAAGCTGGGAATATGTCTTTAAGTGGTGAGTTATATAATGAATTTGATATTCAGTTAGAACAGGGGTGGAATTTAATTTCGAATCCACTTATTGAAACTATTAATATGGGTGCATTTGATATTTTAATAAATACGGGTGAAGAGCTCACTATGTCTGAAGCAATCAACTCATCATTAGTGTCTTCTAGGTTGATAGGTTTTGACAATTTAATTGCTACACATGTCCCAAGCTTTGAGATTAAACCATTTATGGGGTATTGGATTTTTGCATATGAGTCGGATCTAGTTTTAAAAATTCGAAGTAAGTCAAATCCTGAGATTATTTCTGAACAAGATAGCGAATCAGATTGGCATTTAACGTTGTCAGCTCGTGCGGATGGTTCAGGAGAACAATACTATAACCCATTTGGGGATGTATTAAATATGGGTTTTGCCCAGAATGCATCTAATGAACTTATACCTGGTGAAGATGATTACCATTTACCTTTTAATCCCACATTCAATTCATATGTAAACTTTAAAATAGAAGATACAACATGGGTGCAGGAAAGTAACGAAGACTTTAGGTATTTCTCTCAAGACATTAAAAAGCCTCATGATAGGCTTTATGAGTGGAAAATAGTTGGTGAATCAGATAATATTAGCAATAGTCTATATAATGAAAATGGTGAAATTATTATTTCATGGGAAATGGATGAGCTTGATGAAGATTATAGTATCCAATTGTTTATTGGTGATAATTCCATTGATATGCGTGATCAGCCTGGAAATCAGGTCACTGTTATGTCTGATGAGTTTGAAAGTATGCGTGTAAAAGTTGAAATGTTAGAATATACGTCAGGCTGTGGCGACGAGAATGCATGCAACTATTACTGTCTTGCAAATATAGATTGTGATGTTGATAGTAATCCACCTCAACCCTTCTTTGATAATGGGAGTTGTGAAAGTGAGAGTTGCAGTGGGTGTAGTGATGATGAGGCGTCTAATTATAACCCTAATTATTCAGAAATTGATACGGTTAATTGTGAATATTTACAGTCATTTTTACTGCCATATGACAAAAATATTTATCCTGAAGCTAACATTGTAAATAGAATTCCAGTAAAAATTTATAATTATGATTCTGAAATTATTGCAGGAATTGGTATCCAATTAGTCCTTGATTCTGATAAAGCTATGATTTCAGATATTATTAAAAAGCCGATTTTTGGAGATTACTCATTAATTTTTGGCTATACAGATACTTTGAGCTTTAGCATTGATAGCGAGTCAGCTGATACAACTTGGAATACAAATGATACCTTGGGTATCACTTTATTCTCAGGCAACCCTATCAGCACTAATGGTATCGATGAGATTTTTGAACTTGTTTTGGAGGTTACCGGTGATATTGGAGAACAAGTAACGATTGGCTTTGCTCAATCAGATTTGAATATATCATCACAGCTTAATACAAATTTTCAAAAATTAAATATTGTCCAAGGTCTTTTTCAGGTTGGTAGTTCGGTTGGATATTATTCAAATGAGGACGCACCTGTTAATGGTGCTGTCCTTGATTTAGTAGGTATATCTGAATATACGGGTCTTGATACATCGTATAATGAGTTATTTGACTCCGCGGGAGAGCTACTATTACCAGCCGTATTGAGAGGAGACTACTTAAGTGTAATAGGTAAAGAGGATAACTCTACTGATGGATTATCGGCAGTAGATGCCTCACGGATTGCTCGGAATTCTGTCCAATTATTTACTTTTACTGCTCAGCAGAAATATGCTGCTGATGTTGATTTGAATGGCTGGATTAATGCTGCGGATGCATCAGCTGTCGCTCAGTTTTTAGTTGGATCTCAAGCTATCTTAGATGAAGAGCATGGACTCTCATGGAGATTCATTCCACAGGATCAAAATATGATTACCCTATTTGATCAATCTTTTATATCTAGAATATTCTATGGAAATCAGCAGTCTATAAGTGATTTTGAGTATCCCCTTGATTGGATTTTTGATCCATCATTGATTGACATGAATGTACTTCAGGATACTGAAGGAATTATAAATGCGTTACAATATGAAGGTAGTGATAATGTGCCTACTGTAAATGAGATTATCAAGACTCAGTCTTTATCACCAATAATTGAAGATTTTATATATCAAGAGATTGTTGGATATAAAATAGGTGACGTGGATGGAGATTGGTGGAATGATACTAACAATCTTTCAAGGGAGTCTGCAACTAATTCTTATAATATTTCCATATCTGAAGATGAATTATTTTTATATCTCCCCTTAACTATTGAGGGTAAAAATTTAATCGAAGGAATTGATTTAGAATTGAGCTTTGATTCAGATAGATTCAACTTGAGTGAATTTGAGATTATTTCATCCACATTAACTCAAGATAATTACCAAACAGTCCTCTCTCAAAATGAAGATGGTGCTTCACTGGTGATCTATTGTACTTCAGATATAAAAAATCATGATGGTGTTTTAGCAAATTTAAAATTTGAAATATTGAATTCTCTTAATGGTGATACCCATATTAATATAAATAAATTTATGGTAAATGGCACTTCCAGTGAATTAGCAGGATTTAGAATTAATGATGGGAGTTCATATATAGTTGCCCAAACCATTGGATTTATGACAAGTGAAATTCCTGATGAATATTCATTGAGTCAAAATTATCCAAACCCATTCAACCCATCAACAAATATTCCATTTGCATTACCATTTGAGAGTAGTGTTAAAGTAAACATATATGATGTGAGAGGCAGATTGGTTGAAGAATTAGTAAATTCATATTTTGGTTCAGGTTATCATCAGATTTCTTGGGATGCATCCCATCTCTCTAGTGGACTTTACTTTATTCAATTCGAATCTAGGTCATTAGAAAATAGTAGTACCTTCTCCACTATTCAGAAATCCCTACTTATTAAATAACTCAAATAAGCCATGTATCATTGAAGGCTAAATGACACATTCAGTTGCAAGTTTTTCACTTGAAGAAATATTTGAAATATGTGTAGATTTATATCTGTTATTCATTCGATATTTAAAAATTATATATAGTTTTTTCAAATCTATTTGAAAAACGTATGAGGTGTACATTGAATATTATTAAGTTTGTTTCAAAGCTATTCATTTTAGCCCTATTTGTGGTTAGTTGTGATGATAAGTCTACTAGCTCATCCGAACGGGTGGTGGGCTCAAATACGCTTGGAGATAGTAGTCTGGGTCTTGATGAAGGAGTCTTCGCTGACTACTTTTATGACCTGAGCTCAGAATTTAATGCTAAATTTTTCTATTATCAAAAGGATGGGAGCGTTGCAAATACAATTTTAACTCCAGGGCTTTTAAATCCCAATAGAGATACATTAAACCTCCGGACCTTTTCTGATTTTATCTTAAAGGTTGAACCTGAAGATTTGAACACTCAAACATCAGTATCAATTTTTGATGAGACTGCTAATGGATGTAGTATAATTTCAGATATCTGCCCTGACATTGATGGAAATGGATCCCTTTCAAATATATCTAAGGTTCCTGATATTCCTCAAGCTGATTCCCTAATTATTTATTCGCATCAATTTTCTAGTACCTTAAAGATGGAATGGGACGTGGATGATAATCGCTATAAGAATGTATTAGAAGAATACACCTATACAAGCGGCAGCAGTGAATACACTTCTCAATGGATACAGGGGTCAGAGACAGTGTATGTTGATGAAAACGTCTATAAATATGATTCCTTGATTTATATGACGCCCTTAGATACTATTCTCACATTGGCAGAAGGCCAATTTTATTTTGATCAATCGGAGTATATAAAAAGGGACAGTGTCTATAGCGTTTCTAATATTCAGCTATCTGTGACATTTCCTTTTGAGCGATATATTTTAGCTGTAGATTCTATTATGTATAGAGCAAATACAGATTGCAATTTAGACGATATATGGACTCCTGCTGAACAAAAGTTAGTGGACTATAATGATGATGGTGATAGTCTAGATGTCATTTTTGAATTTAATGACGAAGCACTGGCTCCTACTGATAGTGGCTATGGTAATGGCGAATGGGACGAAGGTGAAAACTTGATTTTTGACTATGATGGGAACGGGTCCCAAAAGGATGTGCTTTATGAATTCCAAGATTTAGGTAACGGAATTTCCAATTTAGCTGAAATTTATTGGGATAAGAATGGTAACAATAGTAGGGACGAAAATGAGCCATTTGAAGACCTGAATTGCAATGGAGTATGGGATGCTGCACAATCTGACCTTAATTCAGATTCAGGTAATGGGATTTGGGATGCGGCTGAATACTTTGAAGATCAAAATATGAATGGCTTATGGGATGATGGTGAGAAATTATCTAAAAAATTAAATGAAAATGATGGGGCTGCTAATCTTTTGGTGGACTATACTAATCCTGATTCACCCCAGCCAATTTCTTTAATTGCCCAAAATACCACGATAAAGCTTAGAGACCAGTCAGTATATGATCCAATTATTCAGGATTCGATTTACGATATAGTGCAAAAGACAATTCCTAGAATAGATAGTGTGAGAACTATATTTTCCAATAAGGTTATTTCTCAAATTACTGATAGTACATTGTTTGGCAGAGATTACAAAATCTTAAAATCTCAATATCCCAATAATTCTTCTGCAAAAAATTACAATTACTCTATCCTTGATGATACTTATGATAATATTGTCAGGTTGGATTATCCCTCCTATTTTTTACCATATGGTTATTATTCTCAGCCATCCCAAATTGCAGATGGATTTTGGTACGAAGATTACCTTGACCTTGAAACGGTCTTTTATACATATAATGGTAATATTAGAGAGGGTGAACATGTATTCTTTGATAGTGTGAAGGCGACCACTGGTGGTGATTATCATATAGAAACAGACTACTTGGTAGAAAGGCCATCGCTCGTTACAGTACCCATGAAAAAAGTTTTATCTGCAACCTGCAATACCTTAGCTTTAGATTATCCTGACTGTGCTATTGGCTTAGAGCTGTCTGTATATGACACTACGTTGTCAGATTGCTATTCAATTATAAAAACCATGACCATGACGATGTTGGGGAGTGGTGTTGAATTTGGCCAGAGAACCACTACAACGCTTGCTAAAGGCTTAGGGATTGTAGAGGAAGGTGTTGAGATTAGATGGAGCGAACAGATTGATGTACCTGGACAAGTATGGTCAGATTATTCGCGAATTAAGCTAAATGACCTTCGGGTGGTTTCTGAATTAGGTCGCGCTCAAGGAATATTTAATGATTTATCTGGCGATACGAAAATTAATATTGAAGAATTGAATCAATTGGATGGCGATTCATTTACAAAGAGTCGGTCTGCAGGAATTCAGCCTGTAAAGCTTCCATCTAATTAAAAAGGGAAATTATGATACAGCTGTTTAGATATATTGGTTTAATCTTTTTTCTTTCCCTTTCCATAGCTGGTACGGATGGAACTGTTAGAGGGAAGATTCTGAATATTCAAGGAGAATCATTGCCAGGTGCTCAAGTTTATATTGCAGAGTTGGGTGTGGGTACGATGACCGATTTTGATGGAAACTATATATTGCTAAATCTAGAGGTTGGAAACTATGATGTTACCGTTTCAATGATTGGGTTTGCCACTCAAGTAGTTGAGGGTGTAGATATCATGATGGACCAAACTGTTTGGCTCAATTTTTCCATGCAAGTTGAAGCAATAAAAGGTGAAGTTATTCTTGTATCTGCTCAGAAAGAATTGGTAGAAAAGGGTTCTACTTCCAAAAAAATCACCATATCAAAAGAGGCAATTGAAGCCCTTCCAATTAGGGATATGGCAGATTTATATTCCCTTCAGTCAGGTGTAGTGAAAGTTGAGGCGGGTACGCAGGGTGGTATTCCTGACATGGAAGAAAGAGGGCTTGTGGAGGTACATGTTCGTGGTGGGCGGTCAGGTGAAATTGCATACATGATTGATGGTTTATATATCAGGAACCCTATCTTTGGTGGCATTGGAACCGGTACTCGTTTAAATATTTTTGCAATTAAAGAATTTGACTTTCAGCCAGGCGGATTTAATGCTGAGTATGGTGATGCTATGTCGGCAGTATCAAATATGCATACTAATCGTGGTGGAAAAGAGTTTCAGTATAAATTTAAATATGAGACCAGCTTAGTGGGTGCAGCTCTGGGTAGCCGTTTTGATGAATTACGAGGTTATGATGATTATAGCTTAGGGTTTGGGGGTAAAATACCATTCACCGAAAAATTTAATTACTGGGTTTCAGGTCAGCTTACGGAGAATGATAACTCTAGAGTTTATGACTTTGATGAGACCACTTATATAGAAGATGA
>Ga0115000_10005673_pt1 | contig 9971 bp, 9 predicted proteins | sample ArcticOcean_MG_C_6_FD_89690 | JGI IMG/M metagenome (GOLD analysis project Ga0115000, IMG submission 89690) | Marine microbial communities from western Arctic Ocean - ArcticOcean_MG_CB8_128 | ecosystem: Environmental > Aquatic > Marine > Oceanic | place: Arctic Ocean: Canada Basin | collected...
GTTCGTCGATTTGTTCAACCAAGTAGTCGTGTTCTGCAGAAACGGACCGAGGCCCTTGCATAACCCGTTCAAGTTGTTCTTCGAGTTCCCCGAGTCGACCATCCCGAGCATCGAGAAGACCTCGTAATCTGTCGGCGATATCTCGGAGTCGTTGGCGTTCTTCTTCAAGCGCCTTGTTAGCTGCTTGTTCAGCATCATCTTGCGCAATTGCTGTATTGAGTTGTGCTTTCAAACTTCGTACTTCTTCAGCAGTGACTGAAGTGAGTCCAGCATCAGCAGCTCTTTCAAGCGCTTCGACCATCTGGCCAACCCGACCTTCCATTTCGCCGATGACCTCATCTTGCTGTGTTGTCAAAGTTCGTAATTGACCAACTTCCGCGGCCATCGATTCACGTTCATTATGTGAAAGAGATGATTGCTGAGATTCTAATTCTTCACGCAGATCACCCAAGAGCCGTTCGAGGTGAATCACCTTTGATTCACTGTCTTCTAAAGCCGCATCAGATTCTGCGAGGCGTGCAACTTCTGGAGCAACCATGTCCTCACGTTCAGCAAGATCCAGTTCGAGAACACGAAGTCGTTGTTTAACCGAAACCATTTCTTCATTTCGAGCAGCAAGTTCATTCCAAGCGATGAGCACTTCTTCAACCAGTTGTTCGACAGGGTATCCTTTGAGCATGCCTTCCAAAGCCGCCCGTTCATCACCTGTTGCGTCACCAATTCGATTGATACCACTTGTTCCGGAAGAGTCGAGCGTCATACAAGCGGCTATCGCCTCCCAACCACACTTGAACTTTCGCCATTAAAACAAGCCTTAGACGGCTGGTTTTCTACCCTTTGAATGAGCCCAACAATCAGTTGATTGCAGTGAACATGTCATCTGGCATTTCACCAGCGAGTTGAAGAGCGCCTGTAGCAACCGCATTAATTGGGTCATCGACACACCAAATATTGACATCACCGATATCAGAAATTTCGTCAGCCATACGAGCAGCAACCCCTTCAATCAAAGAGCCACCACCAGAGAGGATGATGTTATTTCGGAGAATTGGTTGGTATTCCGGGTCAGCACCAGCGACGATTCGCTTGATTGCATTTCCAATTTTAGGAATGATCATTTCACACGCTTGGCTGACAAGGTCGCCAATATCGACGACTTGCTTCTTTCCTTCAACGGATAATTCAACCATTGCTTGGCGGTCTTCACTTCCGACATAGGAAACTTCTTCCTTCCACTTGCGAACCATGTCCTTGGTAACTTGAGCACCGGTGTATTTCTTTCGGATAAGTTCCATAAGTTCGTTATCGAGCCAGTCTCCAGCCTCTTGGATAGTGACTTGGTCTTCATCAGTAGGGAATGTCCCATAGATACGTGCAATATCGGTGGTTCCTGCACCGATGTCGACGACGATTGAGCTTGCAATTTCACCAATACCAAAGGCAGTAGCAAACGGTTCTGTAACGACCATGATGGCGTTAACCTGTCCACGGAGCGTAGCAACGAGATTGGACTTGTCTGTGAAAGAAACGTGGCTTGGAGAGCAGATAACTCCAAAGACTTCATCGAATTCTTCAGGGTCTACAGTTTCTAAAAGGTGTGAAACAAAAGCCTTGGCGGCTGCCAAATTTCCTTCATCATCTTGTGCAACTCCAGCAGCCATGGGGCGGTAGAGGTTACATGCAAGTTTGTTTTTGAGCGCATCGCTTCCAAACAGGACATCTCGCCCAAGGAAATTTCGTGCAACGGGGTCTTTAGGACGCCCGACGACAGTTTCGATTGTGTGGCTAACGCCAGCACTTGATGCAATAGTAGATTGATAGGTACCCAGATCGATTCCAACATATAGACGGTCACTCATTTTTCTTCACCTTCCGCATTGCGGATGTATCGGCGAGGATGCCACCACCCTTCAAGGTTCACCTTTGCTTCGATTGCTTCATTGAACTATTTATAACGCAGTTATACCTCGCAGTCACTCGCTTTCCTCGGAGAGAGACTCCTTGCGGTAGCCCTCTTCCTCCCGAAAAGCCGGCGGAACCTTTTCACCAACATTTTCTCTCCTAACATTCCAACTCAATTGGAACATTAATACAAACCCAGCAACGATGCCCACAACCCCCCAAACCAATGCACGGTTCTGAGAAGCAACTCCTTCTTTCGACCGAGGGTCTTCAACATAATTTTCAAGCAAAGGGTTGTTCCAATTACTTGTGAATGTCACATCATCCCGAAGGAGTACAAGATCTTTCTTCCCTTCTGGTGAAAGGTTTCGACTTTGCGCATGAATCTCAATTTGTAATAATTCACCTCGAATATCCCACACAGGCAAATCTTTCGGAATATACCATGTACAGGAAAAGGTTCCATTCACAACATTATGTTTCACGCAAGATGCGATCGGGTATGAACCGCCAGCACTTGAATCATTCAATACATGGATTTCAGCACCCGTATCAAACGCATCCCCCTCATCATCTACAACACTCCATTGGACAAGAAGGGCATCGTACCATTCACCACCCTCCGGCGATAAAACAAAATCGATTGAAGGGAGTGAATCGATTGGCCTGCAACCGAGCGCATCGACTGGCCAAATCGATGAAACGACAACAGTAAAACAAACATCCACATCATCGAATACCCCATCACCATCGGAATCGTCGATGCATCCATCAGAATCTCCGTCGTATGTACTCGAGTTTTCACTTGGACAAATATCGACGTTGTCCCCAATAGAGTCTCCATCAGAATCGTCAATACAACCGTCTGCATTGGAATCCCAACCAGTGGCATTTTGATTTGGACACCCATCAATGCCGTTTACAACCCCGTCCCCGTCTCCATCATCCCACGAATCAGAGTCGCGCTGAACGCCCTGAACCGCTAAAGCAAAACCAACGCGATCTCCATCGATACCAACAGAATTATTTTGATTACCAGGCGAGATATAGCGGGCACGAACTTCAACATCGACCCATTCTACCCCGTCGAGGTCGGCCTGAGAAAGCGAAACTGCAAGCGTCGTTTCATTGGTCATTGAAAACGCCGTCGTATTTGTGAAATCAACCATTTGTGAATGATAGAGCGTAGAGTCGCCATCATTCTGAAATTCATTTGCAATGGCGGCGCGCCCATCGGAAAGGCGGACAATGAGTTGTAAGTCATCAACCAAGTGCGGTTCCGGTGCTGCAGCCCAAGCCAACCGAGCATTAAATGCCCCATCTGCGAGGTCAAAACGCTCGACCCAAACGTCTCCGGTTTTCAAAAATGGACCAGCGGCCCCCGACCCATTCCAAGGGGATGCGAGTAAATTTTCTAAAGCCTCAGAATCACCCTGTCGTTGCTGTAACCACGCCTGTGGGCTTTGGTTAAGAAGCCGGAAGGAATCATGAATCCAAAGATTTTCTGCAGGTGAAACATCACCCAGATGTAATGCAGTTTCAATCTCAGCCAAATCAACCAATTCAGAGAGGTTAAGTTGACCCCACCCATCGTAATGGTTTTGTAAATCATATCCACCGTTTTCACCATTCCGCATCTCTTGTGAAAGCGGTGTAGTCGCCATTGAGAGTAACGTACGCAACAATGGGCCAGAAGGTGAAAAACCTGCTGCTAAGCTGAGGTTATTGGAGGTATTTTTATCTTCATTAACCCATTCCGGGCGCAGATCACTTACCGATTGGAACGTTCGGTTTTCCTTACCTGAAATCCAACCCTGTTCTATCATCTGTTGGATGATTGCGGTAGCACTTGTCGCCGCAGGTGTTGCCATACTCGTGCCGGAAGAAGAACGTAAAGCATCATTGTAAGAATCATCCATACCGTCTGCTCGAGCAGATTGAACCGAAGTGCCGATTGCTAGAGCGAAAATCCCATTCGTTCCACTTTCTGTAGGGCCGATTGAAGAAGCACCCCACCGGTCAGAAGATTCAGATTTTACCGAGGCACCAACAGCGACGACATTCCTTCCATTCGATGGTTCGAAAAGTTGCCCCCCACTGTTACCCGGTGCAACAAACGCGAGAGACCAAGGCATTTCTAAGGCCCAGGCATCAAAATCAAGAGTTCGTGCAGTATACTCAGTTGTCGCATCACCCCACGAATTCGAATGAAGTGTAGCGCCATTTAACCCCGCTTCAACAAATAAGGCGTCAACATCAGGAGGGACCCAACCATCTTCAGAAACAATATCTTGGAAAATGAGTTGCGCCCCATAGGAAAGAGAAGAGCCGTTTCGAGGCAATGAATCTGAGCGCATATCATAGACATTGTAACACGACAAGGTCCCGGCAACGTGTGTTCCGTGCCGATAATCAGAATGACCAGGTGTGTCGCCGGAATCAATTGAATGATTGATGAGCAATACCTTGCGATGGTCGACTCCCGGAGTTCCAACTCCATCGGTTAAATTTTCACCTACGGAACCAACTTCACCTGCAGCAGTCGCATTTCGGAAACAAGCATGATCGGCGTCGAGGCCAGAATCAGCAACGGCAACAACAACTCCCTCGCCGTTGAGCCCCAAACCCCAGGCTGGGTTTTCAGTTGTGCGTCCATGCTGAAGCAGCGAACCAACTTGCTCGTTACGAGCAGACGTTTGCAACACCGGCTCGACCCATAGCAATCCATCCATTGAGGCAAGAATGGAGAAGTCAGCACCCCACTCAACGACCTCAACATGTGGGATTACAGAAGAATAGTGTTCGGGCTGAGACTCAATCGTGATGCCAAGTTGTGTAAAGCCAGTGACTAATTGTTGAACGGCTTCATCCGGAAGGCTTGGCTCAAACACGAACCGAAACACTTCATACTCAGTAAAGAGAGCAAGGTCACCTTTGAATTGGACATCTGGAGCTTCACTCACATACGCCCCCGGTAGGTCAATTGCATTTACCGAACGCCAAACCAACACTTCAGTTGAACTCATCATCCGCAAAGGCGTGTAACCAACATCTTCGAGAGACATCCATAGCTCCTGGGTCCACACCCCCTCTTCGAGAATTAATACCTGCTCTTGCCCCAAAACCTTCTCGGGGAACGGCGAGGCCCCAAGGCCCTGAGCCAAGGGTAGCAACAACAGCATCGTGACAAAGAACGCGGGTCGCATAAATCGTGTTGAATCCTCAAACTTTGTCAATCTCGCGGTCGTTTCCCACAGATAATGCGCGACGGCGCGTTTAAGTCGAGTTTGCGAGTCGCCCACTTCGATGAAGGCCTATCGCGTAACAGGAATCGCACCATTTGGTAGCATGCGCCAACAATTTTCTCTCGACTTACCAGCAGCCGATGCAGCCGATGCAGAACATCGAACCTATTCCATCATGGGCTCCCGGCACAAGGCTAACCGCCGTTCTATTGACCTCCTTTCAGTCGAAGAAATCGACCCACGTACTTCAACCGAACCTCGGGTTACAGACCATTTCCGTGACGAAATCGCTGCTGCTGGCGGACCAGTCTCTGCACCAACAGAAGAAGAGTGAACCTTCGCGTCCTTCTTGAATGACAACCACCTCGGACATCGTGAGCCGCATGGTTGAACGAAGCGAGTTACAAAAAATGGCGCGTACTATTGACGCTCATCGCAAACAACTCGATGACTTGCATGCGCGAATTGAACAAGTAACTGCCATTATCGATGAACATCACATCACCTCAGGCATCCTCCTCCACCTTCAAGAATCAAGTAAAACCGGCCGAACGGGTGCACGACTTTCAATCGGCTCTGGTGTTACCTTGAATTATATTCATGAAAGTAAAGAAGAAGGAACAGCACTTGTTGATATCGGCAGTGGAGTTTTTGGTGAAAAACCATGGTCTGAAGCCCATACAATGACTCTTGAGCGGAAAGAAGGCATTACGTTACTCCACAAAGATCTCTCAGAGCAAGCAACAACCTTGGAAGAGAAAATTACGGTTCTTGCCCAGGAGTTTAATGCTGCAGCCGAACAACTTCAACCCCCCCAACCAACCCCACCCCCCGCATTAAAACCAACACCTAACCCAAAAACATCTACGGAAAAACCCTCACAAGATGAGAAAGAAAACCGCCGAACACAGCGCCGCGGTAGCCGGTTTGGAAACGAATTAACATTGGATGACTGAGGGTGTAAGATGGGACTGTTCGACCGCTTCAGGAAACGCGTGACCGAAGTTGCATCTGAAGTCGATACAGATGAACTTTCAGCCGAGGCTTCTTCAGTCGAAGCCCAAGAGGCGCTGGTCGCAGCCCAGACCCAAATACCAGCAACTACGCTAAAACCAACCATTCAAGAAACCCAAACAATCGAACAAAACAATGCTGAAGACGAGTGGGAAGATCTCGAAGCAATGGATGAAATCGAACTCCCTGAAGAGCAAAGTGATGATTGGGACGATTTTGATGATGAAGAAGAAGAAATCATTCTCCCCGCCGAATTAACCCGAAAGCAAAAGAAACGTTTGGACACCACTCGCCGTGCAGATGAAAAACGCGTGATTAAAAAACGCAAAGAAATGAAAAAACGAGGAGCGGTCGAAATCGCTCGCCCCAAAGGCTCACATGTTGACCTTTCAATGATGAGGACAACAACTGGCCGACAATTAATCAGTGTCCAATCTGCCCCCAAAGGGTCTGTTAAAGACGCTGAAATTGAAACCGAGGCCGGAACCAAGGTCAAAGTTGAACTCGGTGGAGGTGTTGTTGCAGAGGGTGGAAGAGTAATCAAAGCCGGTGGCGCCCTTGACAACCTTCTCGAAGAATTGGAATGGGTTCTTCTTGAATCGGATATTTCGAGTGACGCAGTGACCGCGGTGATCAATGCCTTGCGGACGAGTCTTGTCGGTTCCCGCCTCCGGAAAGGGGCCGATCTTGCCAAAGTTCTCGAAGCTGCTCTCAAGCGAGCACTTCGCAATATTCTTGCTGCTGGGTATTGGGATTTCGATGCAACGGTCAAATCCTTTGTCGAATCAGGAGACACTCCAGTCGTGATTATGCTTGTTGGCGTGAATGGAACTGGGAAAACAACAACTGCAGCAAAAATAGCACAACGCCTCCTCGACCAAAACCTCACCGTTGTCGCAGCAGCAGGAGACACGTTTAGGGCAGGCGCAATTCAACAACTCGAATCGCATTGTGAGACTCTCGGAATACGCTGTATTTCCAGCCAACGAGGTGGAGATACAGCCGCAATAGCGCGTGATGCAATCGAATCAGCGAAAGCCAAAAACATTGACGTTGTGCTTGTAGATACAGCGGGGCGGATGCAAAATAAAGTAAATCTCATGAACGAACTCAACAAAGTCCGACGTGTTGCAGACCCCCACCTCACCTTATTCGTAGGCGACTCGCTTGCAGGTAATGATGCGGTTGAACAAGCAAGAATGTTTCAAGAAATAATGAAGTTCGATGGGGCAGTGTTGACGAAAGTCGATACGGATGCTAAAGGTGGAGCTGGTCTTTCAATTGCCTTTTCAACCGGCAGACCGATTGTTTTCGCAGGCGTTGGACAAGGATACCACGACTTGAAACAATTTGACCCCGACTGGCTTCTCGAGCAAATGTTCGACTGAAGTGAAGCGATGGGGACTTAGGCCGCAAACCCCTCCGAACATCATGGCGGGTACCTTCAAAGACGAAGAGGCGGAAGAGTTTTTTCAATTGATTCACATGTTCCAACGTTCGGCAATGCTGCACATGGGACTTTTACCCGACCAAGAAGGAAACATGATGTACAATCTCGGTGAAGCGAAAGCCGGCATCGACTTGTTACGAATGCTGCAAGGGAAGACCAAGGGAAATCTGAGTGACCAAGAAGATCGATTGTTGAAGGGCATTGTGAGTGAATTACAACTCCAATTTCTCAAAGCCCCCGCGCGGCATCGTGACGCAGAAAGCGACGCAGCTCAATCCGAAACAATCCGCGAAGCCTTCACAAATCCTCAAAACGGCCCAATCGAAGACCTCAGTAGCTCCGAAGACAGCGAAGAATGACCTTTGTTGTGCGGTTATTTGATGTGTAATGGCGATTTCAGCGGAATGATTCACATGGCTTACGTTACGCCGACTACTGAAGAAACCGCACCAACGGTTCTCATTGTGGATAATAATTCAATGTCCTTGATGCGACTCCGAGAAGTTTTCAAAGTCCGTGAATTCAATGTTGAGGTTTGTGAAGACGGCGACCAAGCAGTTGACGAATATATCCGAATCGACCCTGAACTGGTAGTTATTGCCTTGGACCTCCCTTCTCTTGACGGCCACCTTGCTGCTTTAGAAATGCGAGAACACGGTGGAGAAAGCCGTATTGTTTTCATCGCTTCTCGCAGACAGGCCCAATTGGCAGAGGATGCGAGCTATTCTGCTGGTGCTGTTGCTTGGCTTGAAAAACCCATTTCCTCGACAGTCATCGAAGAACGCTGGGATCAGATTCTCGGCCCAATTCCTGAAGCGCCAGGGCTTGAAGACCTCGACCAACTCTACCCAGAAGACCGAATCAAACCACAACCCGATGAAGGCCTCATGGCCCTGCCACCTTTGCCAGGCATGCCTCTCTTCGATTTACCAGACCTTCCCGCACTCACTCTCCCGGTGTTAGAAGCTACCCTCACCCCAGAAACAACAGTCAAACCAAAGCGCCGAATTTTCAAATTGTTAATTGTTTTAACATTAGTAGGGGCGGGATTGTATGTCTATGCTGCTGAAAAGGGAATAACAGGATTCAATTAAAAACATCTACTTTTGCCAAATTGAGACTTCTGTTTCATTCATTGTTCTTACGGGAGTGGGTTGCACGGGGGTAATGAAAACATATGCGCCCGGAACAACACGTGCACCGGGGGGCAACCCAGTCATTTGAGCCACGACGACACCTTTGTCTTCAAGTAACGACGCATCATTTTGTAAAAGACGAAAATCGAGTGAAGCAGCTGTCTTCCCAGCGCGCCAAATAATCCACCCCGACACTCCAAATAAGCCCACAACTACAAGCCACAAGAAGGTAATCATCATCGTATCATACTCGCTCTTGGTTCCGTTCAAGCAGGGCATTCCATGAAGACTCAGCATACGCCTTTGCTTGTTGTGCCGGGTTTGCTGCCTTATGAATTCCCGAACCTACAATGATACAATCCGAGCCAGCAAGAACAGCTTCGCGAGGGTCGCCATAACGCTGGCCCATTTCCCCATCACCAACAGTAAGATTGATGCCCGGCGTCCAAATGAGTTTCCCAGCACCAACCGCTTGCCGTAATAATTTCAATTCCTCTGGGCGGGAACCGTTTCCAATGAATCCAAAAACACCCGGATGAGATTTACCCACCGAGACTACTTTTGCAGTATAGTCGGGTTCGAGTAAATTTCCTCTGCTTGACATTTGGGCCAAGAGAAGTACGCCACCTTCTCTTCCGACATCACCCCACCCCGCTTGTAATCCATCGACAACATCGGGCCCGGAAATGAGATGCGCAGTAACGAGATCGGCCCAAGAACGAATATTGTAAACCCCTGACATTTGTTTACGGCTAATCCCTCCGATATCTGCAAACTTTCTGTCTTCAAAAATCAACAAATCAGCTGCAGAAGCCTTTGCACAAAACACAGACCACGCCTCTGGCGTCCAATCGTCAACCAGGTCTACATGAGTTTTGAGGGCAGCCAGATAGGGCCCAACTTCATCGATCAACTGGTTCAATTCCGCCATCGTAGATCGGTCTGCAGCGAGACAAACGAGGCTCTCTTTTCTGCAAGCCACTTCCATATAGGTGCGGGCCATTGCGAGTGAGTTCTCACTCCAACGGCGACCCCATGACTCGTTCGCCTGCATGGTAATGCCAGTGGGTCGCGCCACTCATACCTTACGGCTTAAAGCCGACAAAGATTCGATTGAATCCGTGAGCGTTTGCTTCGTTGAGCGAAGTTCGAACCGCAAATCCTCTTCCATTGTTCCAATATCGTAATCGACATATCTGCCAAGTGAAGAGCGAACTTGTTGAA
>Ga0115000_10005676_pt1 | contig 9967 bp, 4 predicted proteins | sample ArcticOcean_MG_C_6_FD_89690 | JGI IMG/M metagenome (GOLD analysis project Ga0115000, IMG submission 89690) | Marine microbial communities from western Arctic Ocean - ArcticOcean_MG_CB8_128 | ecosystem: Environmental > Aquatic > Marine > Oceanic | place: Arctic Ocean: Canada Basin | collected...
AGTCTCGAATGCTAAATCTGTTTTCGTGCCGTTTTCTTCCGTTTTCTTTAATGTTCCGCCTTGTAAGGCGACGACGACGCGAAATCGGTCGTGTCGATGCATCTTTAACGGCGCGTTTGGTCGGATGGTTGTTTTCCAGCACACCGATTTGTCGTTTTCAAACTGGAACTCTCGCGACATTATTAGGTAAAGTAGATAAGCAAATTCTAACGGTATTTAGGCTGCTCTTTTTTCCCTAAAAGTCGTCAAAATTACACTTCATTCATCACTTTTTATACGCGAGTTTACGTGCTCTTTTAAAAGAAGAAGTGCGTGAAGTCTCTTTCTCTCCGATTTCAACGTCGTCTCTTTCTCGCGCCGACGATTTGATACGACGAGAGAGATGTTTTTGCACGAAGTTTTGGTGCACTACGAGAATGAAAGCGAAGAAGTTTGTTCGAGAGATTTTCACAATCATCATCATCATCTTGGAGAAGCATCATCATCATCATCATCATCATCATCGTCAGAAAATCGTTGCGTGCCTTCGTTCGATGAGCGGTTATCGATCGCATCGTCGTCTTTTTCGCGGCGCTCTGGTTTTAACGAAGAGGAGTTTGAATCGTCGATGGTTTTGGTGACGGATTACGCGCAAATATTTGTATTTAGAGGGCAAGATTTGGAACGGCCGTTAGTGTCTTTGCGTTTGAACGATTCAGACGACGACGACGACGACAAAGTCGACGAAGCAAAAATTGGAGGAGGAAAGAAGAAGAAGTCGAAGAAGAGAGAAGATTTGTTCGTTGCGTTCGCGAAATGGTCAAAATGTACTCCTACTCGTAATAATAATAATACGGACGGCGGTGAAGGCTATGGTCAATTTTTCACCTCGCAGGTTGGAGCGAATCGAATGTTTGTACACACGAGAGTCGGGAGGAGTGTCGTAAAAGTCGATTTGAGAGAAGAGATGAAAGCGAACGAACGATTCGTCGGCGGGTTTGTACTCCCGACTGTGACGACGACGAAGACGTCGGGAGACAGAAATTCATTTACATTGTGCGCCATCGTGGAGCGTTCGTTTCACTCCTCGAGCGGATGGATGAACGTTCGCTCTTTTGGAAATAGCACGAAGAAGAAAGGGAGGAGGAGAAAGCATTGTCAGTTGGAGGTGCGATCGATTGAGTTTAACGACGAAGAAGACGTGGTCGTGCGTAGTGCGCATCATCAAATGAAGAAGACCACGTTAAAAAATGTGGAAGGCATGGTTTTCGTGAAAGGTTCCGAAGTGGACGAGAAGACAGGAACGGTCGCTGTCGTCGGCGCCGCGTCTGAAGACGACGAAGGAAAGGAAACGACGATGTGCGTGACGATGTATAGTTTTCGGAGCACATCAGAAAACATCGGAGAGTTTCCAGTCGTTGCGTCGGGTAAAGGTTCCTCTTCCTCTCCGTTTTCTTCAGCTGTTGAAAGTAATAGTAAGAGAATAGTATCCTCGTCCAGATGTGACGTGAGCGTAGAATCGGACGCATCAACCGCGACGACACGAATAGGTATTCGCGACGGGAATACGAGAAGCGCGTCGGTGTGGGAAACAGGTTTTACCGGTGAAGATGAGTTCATCGATGACAATCAGTATCGACCTATTACGCGAGTAGATGACGAGGCAGATAAAACGTTCAATGGGAACAAACCAACCTCTTCCGCGACCCTTCTTTCCAATAATTTTTCGGCGTTTGCAAACGACGAGTCCGGCGCGACGACTTTGCGCGACAACACAAACGGCACGACTTTATTTCAAGGAACATTCGCGCACGTTTCAGGGATGTGCGAAATCACTAGCAGCAGCAGTAGCAGTAATAGTAGTAGTAGTAGTGGCAATAGTAGTAAAAGAGAATTGAAGCGAGTTTGCGTGCTAGAATCTTTTCCGGAAAACGATCAATCGTGGCGGTTGCTTACCATCGACGAAAGAACGCCGGAAGAAATGTTTGCGAAATATCTCGATACGAAATGCTGGGACGAAGCGCTCGAACTGGCGAATGTATACGGGTTGGACACGAATGCTTTATATAAGAAAAAATGGTTTGCTCTTGTCGATGATTTGTGCAAGCACACTGTTAGCAGTAATAGCAAAAGCGTGGGGATCTCCGCATCTGCGATTATTGAAACTTTGTCGTCCATATCGGATCGAAAGTGGGTGGTCGCGGAGTGCTTGTTGCGCGTCGCGCCGACCTACGAGACGCAAAAGTTGTTGCTTTTTCAAGTCGTCGCCGAAACCGATCGATTTAGTAATACTAGCGATATTGGTACAGATGATGAAGAAACGAAGTGGTGGCTGCGAGCGCGCTTAGCGGCTCTTGGTGCGTTAGATCGTCTCGAAACGCTTCGCGCAATGCATCTAGGTTATTTTTCGTCCTCGGCGTACGAAAGTTTTCGATTCGTGGAATACCTAGACGCGGCGAAAGCGGTCGCACGAGCCGGAAACGAGCGAGGATTAGAAGTATTACTTCAAAGACACAACGATCGGTTTCGTGAGCGTGATTTATTAAACATAGCCGGAGAGATTCCAGAGTGTGCTCGCGTCTCGGAATACAAAAAAGTCTTGCTTGAGATTCTCGACCGTGGAGATACTTCTTCAGGTGGACAACAAAATCAACTTCGCACTCCCGATTGGTGCGAAAGATCTGAGATATTAAGCTCAATCATTTCCGAGGAATACGGAATGACGTTAGTTGTTGAACAAGACGACCGTTTTGCAAAAGTGATCGGGTTACACTCGACGGTACACCGAGAGACCGACACGGAGGAGGAGAATCAAACGACGAATATTGGACAATGGGTCATCGAACGTGCATTTCAGATTGATGAACGATCTGGATCGATATCAAACGCACGCGACTTCTTATCTTGCGTTGCATCGTCTTCGAGCAGCTGCTTTGAAGATGCGAGCGTCGAAAATGCGCTGCAAAGCGCGTCGGCGCTTTGCGCGATGGTGCTCCTTGAAGAGGCGGACGATGATATCGACGCGCTTTTACAAATGCGTGCCCACTCGGTATCTTTGAGAGATTTCCATGGAAAAGCTCCAGGTGATAAACTTTCGTTATTGTTGAACGAAGAAGATACCACGATAGATAACGTTTGGTCAATGCTTGACATCGCGACTCGGTATCTTTACGTCGTTGATGATGATGAAGGCACGCCGATGATGCAGACGTTGTTACAAAAATGGTTGGTATCAATCGCGTTCGATAAACCTTCGCAATTGACCTATCTCTCTCGCGCTTTGCAGTGGTTTACGGAAGATGGCAATAAACATGCGAAAGTATATCTCGGTGGTTTAAATGGTATCGAACGCGTCGTCACGGAGATCACGCACTCGTTCTCGCGCGTCGATAAACGTTCCATAGAAAAACTCAAGTCGATATTATCGGATCTCGTTTTGAATGATAACGATTACATCAGTAACGCAAATGAAGAAGATCTAGTTGTTAAAGGTTTGCTCTCTTATATCGATGCCGCAGAAGTTATCCTTTATCGCAAAGAGATGCTCGAAATATCGTTGCGTGAACTATCGGAATCTTCGGCGAATGAGACGTTTGCTCGAGAACTTTTGGTTGATATTTTAAAGGAGGAGCACATCCGCAAACTCAATGATTCTGGATGGCTCAGCTTGTTCAAAGACATTCAAACGATTCTCCTCGGTGCGTTCCCGAAAGTCGACTACAAGGAAGATTCCGGAATTCTACTCTTTGCTTTAGAGAGGCTCGTTCGAAGTCAGTTGCGCAATCACGCGTGGTCGGCGGCAAAGAAACACATTCATCGTTCCGAAAATCAATCGATTCCGATTTTACCGACCAAAGAATATGCTTTGCCGCTCTTGCTTGAAGTCGCAAAAGATTTAACGCGCGCTTCATTATCCATCAACGACCAGAAAATTGTAAATGCTGACACCGTCTTGCGATTGATTCCACTCGACGAGGAGACTGGATCGCATTATGCGGAAGTACTCGAAGAGTTGTATTTGATCGACACTCTTATAAAACTCGGCACTTTCAACGTTTTCATCGCTCCACTCGAGTTTGAAAATGCGAAGGAAAATCGAGAGAGTATCTTATCTTCGTGTCTCACTGGGAACGCGAAAAGGAACTATTTGCGCCTGGACGAACTGATAGAGGTTGGAAACTGTCTCGGTATACATTCACTTCGAGTCGAGTTAATGTGTGCCGCATACGCATTCTCCGCTCAAAGAGATCTGCAAGCATCCGCTCGAATGTCTTTACGCCTCATTGCGAATGAGTATAGCGAGTGTTGGCGAATCTGCGCGGCGCTCGGAAGCAGTAGTGATCAGCTAACGGTGAAGACGCGATTGACTTTGTTATCTTTCGCGGTATCGCACTGTGCCACCTCCCAAGTGCCCGGACTTTTGGACGAGTGGCAAAGAGCGCAGGTAGAGGAGCAGCAATCATTATCTCCCACTCCGAATGCTTTGTATGATCTCGGCTTGAAAGGCACGGAAGCATCGGATGAAATGTTGGTATCGTTTTTACGCAAAGAGGAACCGTCCATGCTCAAGAAAATTGACGAGCTTGGTAAGCTTTCGTCAAAGAATAGATCACAAGAGTCCGATCAGCAGCAGTTCCCGAAACTTCCACAGCTCGCGTGCGCAAAATCGTTCGGCTACCTCGCGATGATTCAGGATCCGAATATTGCCGGAGACGCGGTGGATGCACTCGCTGCGAAAGCTTCGAGCGGACGCGCGCTTCGTATTTTGTTGTCTCTTGGATTCTATTCGAGAGCTGCGAGAGCGTTAGATGATGGTAGCGGTGACGATACGTCAGTTCGTAACGACGCGTCATCTTTCGCCTCGGCGAGTATGAGTGGTTTAACGAACGCGTTGCAACACAGCGGAACCGTGGACGCGAAGTTGGCTGGTAAGTATCGTAGTCGAGTTCACGCGATGACGGATGCAGAGACGTTGGCGTTTTTACTCGGACAAGAAAATTTCGATGCGAACACTTTCGTTGCAGCCGATAATTCAAAAAACGAGTACGGGTACCGCGCCAAAGCGATTCTCGAGTTGGCCAGTAGTGGCGTTTCGGATGCGGATTTATCGCGTCTGCCGAAATCAACATCAGACGATGAGGAAGTATCCAGTGTATCATCGGCACCGCCTCAAACCGTTTTAAAACTTTGCATGCGACTTGCGGATACGTATGGCGTCGATCCGCGAGACGTGTACATTTCCCGAACGGAGACGTTCTTCGAATCGAATTTCGAAAACGACGAAACGTTGCTGAATGCGTACGCGGAAGCTTTAAAAACGAGAACGGAGGAGCAAAAATCCTCCTCTTTTACTGATGTTTTGACGCGCATCGCTTGGCCCGTGGTTTCAAGCGCGCGACGCGTCGATGTGCTGCGATCTTATCTCAAGATTGCATCCTACGACGACGCTTTAGTGCGTCTCGATATGTTCGAAGAACTCGTCCCTTCGCTCGATGCATTTCAAATCTTTCAATCGGATGGCGCGATACACGGGAAATCCTCTGCGATTGAAATCTCGAGATTGTTCGCAAACGAGGTCGCTTCGAAAGCGCACCCCGACTTTCCGAACGCACTAGCATCTTCTCTCGCGAAAGCGTTTGCAAATTCATCGATTTCTTCCGAAAGTATCTTTGCCTCGGCCGTGACGACTGTTTTGAGAGAGGCGCCGACGACGGCGACGAAAAAGAAACGGTCGACGCCGGAATCGAGATGGGAAAGCGCGTGTTTAGCGCTTTCATTTTTGGATATAGATTTCCTGAAGTCCTTATTGTTGACGGACGGAAGCGAGAATTCTTTTCTCACTGAAGCTTCTCGCGCGTTGAAGATTACGGTATATTCGGACATTCTATACGAACTCGAAAATTCTACTTCATCTTCCGCCGACGTTGCCATGAAATCGTTTATAGAAGAGGCAAATCGCTCTTTGAAAAATCTCGAGTTTGTGCATCAAGTGGAAAATGCGTTGCCGCGATTACATCCGGATAAACTCGACGCTCTCGATGCGAATGTGGACGTATGCGCAGATACAAGCGTAGCGGCATTGGTAGACGTCGTGTCTTCGTGGATGGTTTTGAACAATAGCGAACCTTTCGTCTCGGCTCTCGTCGTCGCCGAGATTTACGCTTCTTCTACGAAAAGGGATGAAGATTACAAGTCTCTGAGCTCTACGATGTGCTCGAACGCGCTGGAAATCGCGCTGGATGAAAATCTATTCGACGCAAAAAAGCTCGAAAACATGATCATAAAGTCTCTCGGCACGAACGAAGGGTGTAACGACGAGGAGAACGCGCCTGCATTGAACACCGTACGCAGAGAGTCAATTGCTCGACTGGAAAGATTTGTCGGAGAAGCTGTGAATGAAAACGATCGCACGTTTGTCGTCAATTTACTGAGCAGCAATGAAGTACCCTGGATATCGGACATTGCGTCTGAGATGCTGATGTTGATGAGTGTTGACGAAACTACTACCGCCGCCGCGGATGCTGTCACAGCTCCGCCAGTTGTTGTCGATGAAGAACGAAATGAGCAAGAAGAAACTACAGTTAAAACTTATACAAAGGAAGGAAACGCAGCTGCCCAAGCTGCTCCTCCTCCTCCTCCTCTCCCTTCACCGCCACCACCTCCGCAGCAGTCCGCATCGGCGCTGGCGGCAACCGCGACGACGCCATCCGTGTCTCGTTTGTTTATAATTCAAAGCGAAAGTTGTTTGAAAGCGCTCGCGCCGATGAAGAAAATTTCAGAATCTGATTTGGTCGATTTTACGAGTGCAAAAGCATTCATCGACGACATGCTCGAAACAGTAGTCGACGCTTCGAATGTGGATCAATTAAACGCCATCCGCGACGTTTTGTTCTTGTGGGAAGATATCGCGCCTTGGGCGAGATTGGATGAAAACGGAACCGGAGAAAATGTCGTCGTCGAAAGCGCCTTGTCGTCGATGTGGTTCAGTCTTATGAAGAAATCTGGCAATCTTTCCTTCGCGAAAGAGTGCATCGCGCTCGCTTCGACGACTAAACTAAAAAAGAAAAAGAAGCAACTGACCGATGACTCAAAATTTGCGATTCTCTCCGAGTCAAGAGCGATAGAACTGATGAAGATGAAGTCTTCTGGAGATGACGATCCGCTCGCAGAAGCGACTAAGTACGCTTTACTACTTCCGTACGAATCTGTGAGGAAAGTATCGCTAAACATCTCTGTCGATTCTACTATCGACAGAGAGCTCGCGTTAGCGCTCGTCAGCGTCAAATCCGCGTTTGGCGATGTTGTTGTAAACGCGTCAACGACGAAGGATTCGAAAGTATTCCTCGTCGAGTTACTTCGTCGGCTTCAAGAGTTCAATCCTGCGGCTTTATTTTACGCCGTCTCTGTACTCGCCAACGAGTTCAAACGAACGACAGTCACCGCAGACGCTTTGTTTTCGTGCTTACGCGTTGCCGAGGCGTTTCGCAACCCGGACAGCGCCAAAATTGTTTTGAATACGTATTTGAGCCAATCAAATTTGAAAAAGTTTACTACGAATGTGAAGAGCGACGATTTGAAAAACTTCACGTCCACGGAAGCGTGCGCGTTCCAACGTGTTTTGAAAGATTTAAGAGAAAGGCAACAACGATAGCGTGTTTATTCTAAGTTTTATACCATTTCTTACGGTAATTAACTTTTCGCTCGCTCTAGATTACAAGAATATTTCTACAATTTTCTACGTTGCGTACGCATCTCTACTACACACACACTTTCCCTCCCTCTCCCTCTGAATTATGTTTACAACAACAAAACAACAAAATAAAACAGTAGTTTTAAACGTCTAAAATAGGAAACCCTCTGCCCATCCTCTCTAATTGGCTCATCTGTTCGTTTTCCATCCGTCTTCTCAACCGTTCGCTCAATTTCGCCTCTCGGATGCTCAAATTTACGCTTCCGAACGGATCTCGCTCCTCTCTCACTAAATAATGTCTATTTTCCCACGTCGTCGCCGCGAAATAGGTCGACCGAATCCTTCTCACGGCCATTTCCACCGCGAACGCAGATTTCTGTAAGATCAGCTCCGAGGATACGACTTCTTTTTTACTACCGTTTTTGGTATTTTTGTTGGGAAGATATTGGTCGTGTAATCCAAACACGGCTTCCCCGTCGACGAAGACTTCTGATCCTTCGTTGACACGTGTCACCACCGCTCTCGGACTGGTTCCTAAACACACGACCGATCGAAACTTATGCGCATTCTTCCCCATGCGCAATCTGTCTTGTACGGAGAGTTTCAACGTTTGCGACGACGACTCTGAGTTGTTGTTGTTCATGTTGTTCTCGAGATAATCTTCCTTCTCTTCGGATCGGATGCGTTGATTAATTCTTCTTCTTATTCGTACTGATGTTAAAGGCTTCTTCTCAAAACAACAAACCCAAATCGTCGTCGACGAAAACGTCGTCGCAGATGTAAACGTCATCCTGGTCGTCTCTGTTCTGAAAAAGACGCGCGAGTAAAGGAGAGAGACAGAGACAAAAGAAATGGAGATGAAAATCAAACGCGTGGCTTTTACACGACGGAGAGAAATGAAGATTTTTCTCGCGTTTGTGGGCACACGCCTCTTGCATTTAATTGTCTGTTTTTTTTTTCGTGGTGAAAAAACGCTCGTCTTGTCTTTTCTTTCTTTTGAAGGAAAACAAGGAGGAAAGAAGGAGCGCGTACGCATATCGTAATATATACTACGTTTAGGAAGTAAAAGTGCTTTTGAAGAAGAAGTACATGCAACGCTTTTGGGGCTGCTTTCGTGGTACAGATGCTTGACGGTTTTGCATGCTGACTGAGTGATTACATCATGGCTAAAACTTGCTCCACGTGCGCCGTGCTTTTGACGCTGGCCATCTTCTCCTCGTCCACTTTAGCGCCCATTTCTTTCCATTTCGCTTTGACCAAACCGTCTTTCCCGACTAAAAACGTTTGTCGGTCCGAAAACTTCCCGAAGATTGGTAAAGTTAACTCCGCGCCGTACGCTTTCGACACGGCGCCGTCCGCGTCCGACAATAACGAAAACGTCAAGCCTTTCTTATCGCAAAAGCCTTCGTGCGATTCGATCGAGTCCATCGAAACGCCTAAAACTCTCGCTTTCTTCGCTTTAAACTGTTCCTGCGCTTGGTTAAACCTCTCCGCTTCGATCGAACACCCGGTCGATCCGTCTTGGTTGTAAAAATACACCACCGCGTAGTCGTTTTCGGCTAAAATATCTGATAAGGCAATTTGACCTCCACCAGTGGCTGGAAGCGTAAACTCCGGCGCTTTATCCCCGACGTTGACATTTCCGAGAGAATCACTCGCGTGCGCCGCGTTATTAGTATTATTCGTATTCAAAGCCACCACAGAGGTGGCGATGGTCATCATCATTTCGCGTCTGTTCGTCGTCGTCGTCGTCGCAACTCTCCCATCCTCTTTCGTCACCTTGGCAGCAGAAACGACGAAACTCCGCGTCGTCATCTTCATCTTCATCTTTTGGAAATACGATGATTTTGCGCGATCAGAAGACATTAAACGCGTCGCGCGCGAGTTTAATAAAGACGAAGACGGTAAACAAAAAGATGCGTTCATCGTGTTGTTTGCTTTTATTACGTGTAAGTTATGTGCGCGTGATGAAAGTGACGACTTAAGATACACGTTTTGGGGAAAAGTCTCCAGAAAAAAGACGCGCACGAAACGACTCTTCTCTGCCCTTTATATCCTCCTCTCTCGAGACGAACAACTTCGACGAGAACGACAGAAACAACGACAGAAACAACAGCAGCGTTTCAGTTGGTTTTCTTTATACTTCGAGAAGCGCTTTTGCCCGACGACGACCGAACGAGGGGAAAAGACGTTGAGAAGAAAAAAGATTAGTCTAACGGCAAGAGATGATGATGATGATGATGTCTTGTTACGTGTCGTCGTCGTCAAAGGTGGTGGTCGCGCAGAAGAAGGAGCACT
>Ga0115000_10005677_pt1 | contig 9965 bp, 8 predicted proteins | sample ArcticOcean_MG_C_6_FD_89690 | JGI IMG/M metagenome (GOLD analysis project Ga0115000, IMG submission 89690) | Marine microbial communities from western Arctic Ocean - ArcticOcean_MG_CB8_128 | ecosystem: Environmental > Aquatic > Marine > Oceanic | place: Arctic Ocean: Canada Basin | collected...
CAATACCTCTTCGAAACCTGCAGAAATGGTCGTTGAAGAAATTCGAGCTGGTGGAGATGATGCACTGGCAGTCAAAGTTGATTGTTCAGATACTGGAGAAGTAGGACTTCTAGGCATCCACCCTTGGATGGCGCGTGGGATTGATGTATTGGTTCTCAACCATGGCTCATACGAGCGTGTTTCTGCTGAGGAACTGACAATTGAAATTTTACGCAAAACCATGTTGACCAATTTTGAAGGTGCTGTTTCGGTCTGGAAAGCGGTTCAACCGCACCTTACCCCCCATGCTCGAATGGTCGTTGTCGGCTCACAACTCGGTACCAAGGGTTCGCCCCATGGTGCTGATTATTCGGCCTCAAAAGCGGCCCTTTCAACATGGGCACGATCACTGGCGCAAGCTGTAGGACCAGAAGGAAAACGGGTCAACGTCTTGGCCCCTGGTTTCGTTGATACTGCAATTCTTGCCGGAGATTCCAAAGAAAAGCGTGAACAACGAGAACAACAGGTACCTCTCAAACGTGTAGGTACCCCCGAAGATATGGCCGGTACAATTTCCTTTTTGGTAGGCCAAGATTCAAAATACATCACGGGAGCCATACTCCATGTCAACGGTGGACTCTATCTCCCGTGAGACTGAAGAGTTGAAAACCCGTTGGCTCAGTGAGAAAGAACAACGGAGGTGAACGCGTGGTAAAACAATGGGATAATGATGGAGCCTTCGAGAAGATGGCCGACATCGATGTTGGGCTAGGTGACCTGACTGAAAGAGACCCTTTCGACCTTTCAAAGGCACTCGAAGGCGCAGCATTGGAACATTTGCATCCCGATGTCAAGCGTCTCCGCCTTCAGTCCGAATTCGAACCTTCTGGCGACCAACCAAAAGCAATTGAAAAATTGATTTCCCAATTGGAAAATGGACAGGAGCGTGCGGTGCTTCTTGGCGTTACTGGGAGTGGGAAAACATATGCCATGGCACAAGTGATTCAACACCTCAACATTCCAACACTCATCATCAGCCATAACAAAACTTTAGCCCGGCAACTGCATCAAGAAATGGCTGGTTATTTCCCAGAGAATGCTGTCGATTATTTTGTTTCCCATTATGACTATTATCAGCCAGAAGCATATTTGGCAAAACGTGACCTTTACATTGATAAAGAACTTTCAATCAATGAACGTATTGAGCAGGAACGCTTTGCTACTATTGCCTCTTTAGTCACGCGCCCAGATTGTATCATCGTGTCCTCAGTGTCCTGTATTTACGGATTGAACCCTCCTGAAACATTCCTTGAATACCACGTCCGCGTTCATGTAGGCCAGAACATTGAAACGAGTGATTTACTCAAAGAACTCATCGTGCTGCAATACAAGCGCACTACCGTTGATTTATCTCGGGGTGAATGCCGTTTACGTGGCGAGGTCCTCGATGTTTGGATGCCCAGCCGTGATGACCCGCTTCGAATCCAATTTGATTTTGACGGTGTAACCAAAGTCCAGGTATGTGACCCTGTTACATGGGAAGTTCTCGATACGCTTGATGAAGCTTGGATTCATCCAAAGGAGTTCTTCATGACCAGCCCAGAACGCTATGAGGAGGCTTTGGTCTCCATTGAAGATGAACTGGATGACCGGATTGCTCACTATTCAAGCCTCGGCCATGAATTGGAACGGCACCGAATTGAACAAAGAACCCGATATGATTTGGAAATGATACGTGAAATTGGTCATTGCCAATCGATGGAAAACTATTCTCTTCACTTCGATGGAAGAGAACGAGGTCAACGACCCTATTGCCTGCTCGATTTCTTCGCAGCATGTGCTAAACAATTCCATGGCAGTCCTGATAAGTTTCTCGTCATTATGGACGAATCACACGTGACCTTACCACAAGTCGGTGGGATGTATTATGGAGACCGTTCAAGAAAAGAAAGCCTCATTGAGCACGGATTCCGACTTCCAACTGCTGCAGATAATCGTCCGCTCAAGATTCCTGAGTTTCAAAAACTCATTCCGCAAATGGTCTATGTTTCTGCAACACCTGGTGAGCGTGAATTGCGTCATCTCTGTGAACTTACCAACCAACCCCTTCCAAATGGGCTTTTGCATGCCAAATCGGGAGGCGGTGCTGGTCAATCAGACATTGAGAAAAAGCACCCGGACAGTGAAAGTTTGTATCACATGGTACAGAAAATTGATGGTATCGCAAAAATGGAAATCCGCCCCACAGGCTTACTCGACCCGGAAATCGAAGTGCGACCGACAAGCGGTCAAATCGCCGACTTATTATCGGAAATAAATCTGAGAATTGAAAAAGGAGAACGGACCTTAGTGACAGTATTGACCATCAAATTCGCTGAAGAGGTCGCTGAATACCTCAACAAAATGGGCGTAAAGGCACATCATCTGCATTCCGAAATCGATACCATTGAACGTACTGAAATCCTTAATGCATTACGTATTGGTCACATCGATGTTATCGTTGGAATTAACTTACTCCGTGAAGGCCTTGATTTACCGGAAGTGAGTCTGGTTGCTATCTTTGATGCAGATCGCCAAGGTTTCCTGCGGAATGAACGAAGTCTATTGCAAACCATCGGCCGGGCCTCTCGAAACATCAATGGACGTGTATTGCTGTATGGTGACAGCATGTCTCCTGCCATGCGTGCAGCGATTCAACAAACCCTCGAACGGCGTGAACGTCAACAGGCACACAATGATAAACATAACATCACTCCAAGAACCATTGTAAAAGCCCTGCCAAAGATGAATTCTGATGTGGACGATCTGATTTCAGGTACATCGACTTCCAAAGATGGGACACGTCGACTTGTTGCCAAAAAAGGTGGCCGCAAAGAGGGTGATTGGGCTCAGAATCTCAACATTGGTGCAGGTGCTTGGGCTGCTGGGTCTGGCCAAGATGGAACCAGCGGCGGTTTGTCTAATTCTTCAATAGAAAAATCAAATATTCAATTGACATATGATGAGCCGAATGATGTGCTTTTGGGGCTTGACCCTCCACAAATCCAAAGTTTACTCGGAGAATTACGTGCTGCGATGAAAGTGGCTGCTAAAAACCTGGACTTTGAAGAAGCGGCTCGGCTCCGTGATCGGGTCTACGAATTGGAACAACGTCTGTAAAATCCAACACACCCTATGGGTGTGGAATGGCATGTGGGCAGGTTCTTGAAGGAAGGAGAGATGGATAGACCATGGCGATTCAACCTGAAGACTTCGATGTTCCAGTGGTCGATTATGCATTTTCAGAAGTCTCCACCCCTCGTTCATTGCTTGACCAAATGGCAAGTGCCGGAGGTTTTACTGCTACAAAACTAGCGACTGCAAGGGATATTCTGTTGGAGATGAAGAAACAAGTCGATGCAGTGAATGGCGATAACAGCAAGGTCTGCAATTGGCTTTCGTTCCCAGCTTGCCTCTGTGCAACTGGAACCCGTGGTTTTTTTGTCGAAGCCCTCAAACAACAAATGTTCAATATGGTGTCGACGACCTGCGGTACGCTTGACCACGATATTGCTCGTTCACACAAACACTACTATCACGGCGCATTTGAACTGGATGACATTGAACTCGCCGAACATTCCTTGATGCGGCTTGGCAACGTCATCGTACCCAACTCTTCCTATGGAGAAATTATCGAAGACGTCTTGACCCCTGTATTGGAAGAAATGTATCAAGACCGACTCAAGGAAACTGGAAAGACCGGTGCTGATGCTTGGCTTGGGTTTGGTTCAATCCATTTGGTTTGGGAACTTGGCAAGCGTATTGGAACTCCAGATTCGCTGATCTATTGGGCGTACAAACACCAAATCCCGGTCGTGATACCAGGTATAACAGATGGTTCAATTGGCGCCCAACTGTTCATGCTGCGACAAAAGCACCGCGACTTCCACATCGATACACTTGCCGATGAACAAGTCATGAGCGACATGACATGGGATGTTGAAGTCTCAAATGCGCTCATGATTGGTGGGGGGATTTCGAAGCATCACGTCATTTGGTGGAATCAATATCGAGGTGGTCTTGATTCTGCAGTTTACATCACAACTGCTCCCGAGCACGACGGGAGCCTCTCTGGCGCCCGTTTGCGTGAAGCTATTTCTTGGGGTAAAATGCGTCCTGAAGCACCCCACATGTGCGTTGAAGGCGATGCGAGCGTTCTGCTCCCATTACTTGGTGCAGATCTCTTCCAACGAGGTGATGAGGTATGAAGTCCAAACCAATGGCTTTTCTGATTACAACACTCATTGCACTCATGCCGATGGCCGGTTGTTTTGGAGCACCAGACTCCGGCGAAATGGTCGATGAAGGAAACGTGTTCGAAGTTGGCGACTTGACATGGTACCATTACCCTGGTGGCATTGATGCAATGAACAACACGACCGCTTTCGGTGGATCGAACACTCCATTCTCCAGTTCAGGAACGTATTATGGCACTGGATATTCAACATTTGAACCAACCATGGGAATAACTTCTACCGATAATATCTACTTTACGAGTTACGGAAATGGACCTCAAGGCTCTACAGCTATTGTTCAATGCACAAGCATGATTGAAATGTCGAGCTTATCTGATTTCAGTTGCCAAAACGTCTACGGTCCAGTATTACCAGTAGCAAACTCAAACGATCCATATGTCTATGTTGACCCGTGGACCGACCGAATCATGAAATTCGATATGCATGCATTGCTTGGCATGACCGTTGAATGGAGCGATGATGAAGGTGATTCTTGGTTCGGTCCATCCGTTGCTACATCCTATTCGGTTCAAGACCACCAGACGATTGCGTCTTCACCTTATGGCGGAATTCTTCATGAAACACTCTGGGTGTTTTGTATCAATGGAAACTGGTTTGCACCTTTGTGTTCTCAAAGTCAAGATGGTGGACTCACATGGGGTCCTGAACTCCCAGGTGCACCACTGGATTGTCAAAGTGGAGGACTTTCAGCTCACCTCATCGGTGCAGACAATGGAAACTTCTACCGCGGGCAAACCGGCTGCGATGGAACGGGCTATTCGATGTATAAAACCGAAGACGGCGCCCTTACATGGACCGAGCACGTATTACCAACCGAAGTATCTGGAACTGCCGATACTTGGAATGCTGAAGAAGCACAAGTCGATACAGACAGTGAGAGTAACGTCTATGCTATGTGGATGGGGAACGACAACATGCCTTACTTCTCGTACTCTGTAGATGATGCAAATACCTGGTCGGATGCAATTATGGTTGGGCCCAGTCACCTTGAAGGAACAGGATTCCCTGTTGTTATCGCCGGTGACCCTGGTCGTGTGGCCTTTGGCTACATCGGCACTGAAGGTGATGGAGTTTGGCACGGTTACATCTCAGTTATTACAGATGCATTCAACGAAACACCACTGATTACCACTGTTCAAGTCAATGCGCCAGAAGACCCTCTGGACAATGCCAGCCCGACCTGTGGCTACGAACGGTGCGGTGGATTTGGTGACTTTATTGATATGCAAATTGACGCCTATGGCCGACCATGGCTTTCACTCTCTCACAACCCGAGTGGAGATACCGGGATCATGGGGACATTCATGACCGGTCCAACACTCGTTGGCAACCTTAGCGATTTGACAATGCTTCCTGAAGGTGGCGCACAAACCATTTGATTCTCATTCAATATAATCGACAAGTGCGTGCATCAATGCCGTCCGTATTGGAACCAATGGACGCCATCCGTCACCATCTATTCGATGCAATACATCATGTAAAGGAGAAAGGTCTGGGCGTTGCTGTGAATTTTCCTGCGCACTCAGCGGCGTTGATGGATTGACAATCAATGACTTTACCTCAATGGTAGGCGTCGGTGCAGCAGTAAGATGTTCAATACCAAAGTTACCCGTCTTCCCAGCCATTGTGCGTGCGTACAAGAGTGATAATTCCTCAATGGTTTGTTCTTGACTCCATGCTCGTCGACCTGATACTTTAATCTGAATCGGGAACGGCTCGTCACTGATTAACATTCGAACAAAAGCATCGGCAACATCGATATCGCTTACCCACCAATGTTCTGTCTCGCCCTCGGGAGCAGGAGATATACGTGCATTCAACTGAGCCATCCATTGTCTGAACAAAGGAGAACCCCATATTGGATCTTTCACTCGAGGCAGTAGGTCATGAACAAGAATAAGGCTGTCAAGCCATTCTGTATCCACTTCGATTCCAAAGTGTGCAGGAGTTGTCAAAATAATCTCGAGCCCATCGACATCGAATCCGCTTTCTCCATCGCTGGGCTCATCAAAGGGGCCCAAACCAATCAACATCAGACGATGCCCTGCTGCAAAAGAGATCTCATCGGCTGCATGAAGTTCACATTCACCAAATTCAAGTTCAGTTGCATAACGTTGAGATATCTCTTGGAAATGGTTTCGTGGAACCACCAGATGCGCAGAGGTACGGAGGATGCGTTCGACCAAAGCGCTACCAATGCTGGAGTCAAGGCCACGAAGATGGATGACAGGTGCTTGACGCATGTTCCCCCCCTGTGGACGAACATACATCAATTTGTTCATCACGAGAATTATACGACCTCCATAAAAAGTTTTTTCCAATTGAAAAATAGAATATTCAATTAGAATATTCGTTTCTTTAAACCCTGCTTTTTGGGAGCGATTGCGATGGGTCTATCTGGAACTATGAGATGATCTCAAGCTAAGATCTGAACATGATGCCGATATCGTAGGTCGTAAAATAATCAATTTCATATTAGAAAAGAGCCTTAATTGAAGTTTGAATTACAACAGATACCACTCTCTATAGAATACCGTAAAAAAAGCGCTCGGCTTTCTTGAACCTCTATTGCAGGAATAAATTATACGACATCCATCAAAATTGAATAATAATCGGTTTTTCAATTAGAATGGCGATATATTATACGACAAATACAATTGGAAATCACTTTTGAATCGCCAAAGGGTATAAGACCTTTCAAGTGAAGCAGGGGGTAAGCCGGATTGAACTGGCGAAGGAGATGGGAAAATGCCGAACGATAAATATGACATCCAGGAGTTACTCCAAAGAGATGTGTACGTGAATGACAAGAAAGTAGGAAAAATAGTTGGTGAGCGTCACCATCCGAATGAATCACGCGTGCGATCAATGCGATTGCAAGTGGAATCGGATGTGGCGGATGAATTCATGCGGAAACCCGCTGAACTCGCGCCTCTACCAAAAGAATTGGTCCACAGTATCAGGAATGATGGAACTGTTAAACTTTCAAAGTCGATGAGAGAATTACAACGCAGATGGCGCAATACAGTACGTATTGATGAAAAACTGTATGCACCAGATGAAATGCTTGACCGCGCGGTTCTCGATAACCAAGGTCAAGAAATTGGTGTCATTAATGATTTATTCAAAGTGAAGCGCACCTACAAGGGCGTCATCGTCCAAGTCCGTATTGGAATTCAAAAGAAATACGGTGTTGAAGCACAGTTGCGAATTCCAATCAATGCTTTTTCACGAACACGTGAGCGCTTGGATGAAGTTGTCCTTTCTCGAACATTCGATAAGGTCCTCACACTTCCTTCGTACATCTCAATTAATGAGATGGGCGATGAAGAAGAATGAGTTTCCGAAGGTCTTCGGGACCTTGAACGCTCCGTCACTCTTATGACGGGGGGGTGAGTCGGCCGAACTACAGTTGCGCGGGTAGCTTAGTCGGTTGGAGCACCCGGCTGATAACCGGGAGGTCGCAGGTTCAAGTCCTGCCTCGCGCACTCTCTTGCTATTGAGCCGCCGTTGTTTTCGCGCTGTTAATCGAGACCTCTTCACTCGCAAAGAACATGAAGGGGCACTGCTTCGCTTCATCATAAGGGACTCATATGGTTGTGCTATCAGGGAGTAATTCTCGCCTATTGGCTGAGCAACTTGCTGATTCTTTGAATTGGGAACACCACCAACTTGAAACTCGCCGGTTCCCTGATTCTGAAGGATACATCAGAATCCCTAGTGAAATCATCGAAGCGGTACGAAAAGAGCCGGTTGTTCTGGTGTCCAACACCTTTCCTGATGCTGGAATAGTCGAAACACTCCTCATGCTTGAAGCAATTAACGATGTTCGCAAGGGTAAAATGGATAATCTTCGAGAAATCGGGCCACAAACTATGGAAGATGTTGGGCCTGGAATCTTACTGGCAGTCCCCTACTTTGGATATTCACGTCAAGACAAGCGATTCAAACCCGGGGAGGCAGTATCTGCTCGAGCTATTGGCCATCTTCTCGCCTCGCGCTGTGATGGTATCATCGTCTTTGATTTGCATGCCCCATCAGTTCTCCAGGATTTGTCAGTTCCTGTCGCTTTCACCTCCGCAATGCCAGAACTCGCCCTTCATCTACAAGAAACCGTTCAACCCGATTTCATCCTTTCACCTGACAAAGGTGCGATTGAACGTGCATCAAAGGTTGCTCAAGAAATCAATTGTGAATTCTCTTACTTAGAAAAGACGAGAATTGATGCACATACAATTGTCCATAAGGCCAAAGACCTCAACGTCGATGGGAAGACCGTCGCTATTGTCGATGATATGATTGCAACTGGTGGGACAATTTGTCGGGCTGCAGAAGCTCTTCGAAACCAAGGTGCAATTGCTGTTCACGCTGCATGTTCTCATGGACTGTTTACGGGTGGAGCGATTGCTCGATTGATCCGATATGTCGATGGAGTTCATGCGACAGGCTCGTTGTCAAATCCACGAGATGTGATATCCGGCGGCCCTGCACTGGCCCGTGGAGTAAATGAATTATTTGAACGACTCGGATGGGATTTGTGAACTCGCAGTCTGCCTTTTATTGATTATTTAGATGACGAAATACCGCTAAATCATACAGAGAAGGGCAGGTAATTCTTTCCGTCGTGTTTATATCCGTGAGGTTGTGCGGAGAAACGCCCTTACAAGAGGAGAGAGTGATTCCAGTGACTGTCCACGTGCAATTTGAAACCCCTGAAGAAGTATCCAACATGATCTACGATATGCTACAAGCCAATTCCAATGGCCGCATTAAGAAAGGTAGTAATGAAGTGACAAAGACCGCAGAACGCGGAACAGCCCAATTCATTATTCTTGCAGAAGATGTCAACCCACCTGAACTTCTTGCTCACGTCCCACTTATCTGTGCTGAGAAAGATATCCCATTCGGATATGTCCCTTCCCAAGAACACCTTGCACAAGCCGCTGGTCTTCCAACCGGTGTGAAAGCAGCGTCAATTGCTGTGATGGAAATCACCAAAGGCGCTCAAGACACATTTGCAAAAGTGCTTGAAGCCATTAACGGCCTCAAAGCTTGATTAGAAAACTGGAGATGACAAAGATGAGTGAAGAACTTGGTGGATGGCCTGCTGAAGTCGTTGAAATTGTCGGTAGAACCGGTATGACAGGCGAAGCAACTCAAGTCAAAGTTCGTGTCAACGATGCTCCAAACCCACGTGACGTTGGGAGAATTATTTCTCGTAACGTGTTGGGTCCAATTCGAGTGGGTGATATTTTGATGCTCAAGGATACTGGTCGAGAGGCCCGTAAGTTAAACGCCCGGTGATGAATATGCCTGAACGAAGAATTTGTAATTTCTCTGGCGAAGAGATCGAACCTGGCACTGGAATGATGTATGTCCGTCGAGACGGAAGCGTTTTGTGGTTCAAGAACTCAAAGGCTCGCAAGAACATGGTCATCCTCAAGCGAAACTCCCGTCGTGTCAAGTGGACTCGACACTTCGTCAAGGGCGGCATTTGAGCCCCTTTGTCGAATATACTCGGCCTATTGCCCGTTTTTTTTGAAGAACAGAGTGCAACTGCTGTTGCCATTATTCCGTATGGCTCATAAAGGGGAGTCAAGTGGGCTGAATCGGTGAACACAATGGAAACGACCTATGTTATGATCAAGCCCGACGGCGTACAACGAGGACTAATTGCAGAAATTTTGGGAC